>Ga0115567_10002704_pt1 | contig 17559 bp, 15 predicted proteins | sample COGITO_mtgs_1204_2_FD_88679 | JGI IMG/M metagenome (GOLD analysis project Ga0115567, IMG submission 88679) | Pelagic marine microbial communities from North Sea - COGITO_mtgs_120412 | ecosystem: Environmental > Aquatic > Marine > Epipelagic | place: Germany:Helgoland, sampling site Kabeltonne... | reverse complement strand
TTGTTGTCGGAACGTGGTTCCGCCAGCATGGATGCGCGCACCAACACCTTGATCGTGCGCGACACCGAGGCACGATTGCTTGATGTCAAAGCCTTGCTGCGTGAGCTGGATGTGCCGGTCCGTCAGGTTCTTATTGAAACCCGTATTGTCAGTGCGTCTACCGAGATCGGACGACAACTGGGTGCGCGCTGGGGCGCGTTCAGTCATACCGCCGCGACAGCGCCCTCAGGTGCGATTGCGAGTGATGATCCTGTCAGTGAGTTTGTTGAGGGTGTCACCGTGCTTGCTGACCATCGGCAAGCCAGCACTATCGCGGCCGGTGTATTGCGTCGGCGACTGATGCTGGAGCTGGAACTGTCTGCACTGGAGAACTCCGGACAGGCGGAGCTGATTGCACGGCCACGCGTCACGACTCAGGACAATGTTCCGGCCAGCATCCGCTCTGGCGTGCGCATCCCCTATCAGGCCCAGGCGGGCGGTACCGCAGGTGGATCGATCACCGAGTTTGTTGATGCGGTGCTGTCGCTGGATGTGACGCCACTTATTACGCCAGATGGGCGCATCATCATGAAGCTTGGTATTCGTCAGGATTCGGTGGCATCGGGCAGTGGCGATGTGCCCGCCATCAATACCAATACTGTCACTACACAGGTGCTGGTCGACAATGGTGACACGCTGGTGCTCGGCGGGATCTTTCGCGACGAACAGACCCGGGAGGAGGTTCGCACGCCATTGCTGGGTGATGTGCCCGTGCTGGGCTGGCTGTTCAGGCGTTCTCAACAGGCAGCCAGGCGTACGGAATTGCTAATTTTCATTACGCCGCAAATTGTTTCGCCATAATAACGGTCAGGTTACTGATAGCGGTGTGATGCCGCTTTTTACTTGAGTTTTCCGGCGCAGACGGGTTAGATTGCGCCCTTGAATTTGCAACCTGCCTGCCAAGGACACCTGACCGCTATGCAAGAAAGCGCCAATCTTTACCTGATCGGCCCCATGGGGGTTGGCAAAAGCACGATCGGGCGGATGCTGGCTGCGGCATTGGACAGGCCGTTTTTCGATTCGGACCGGGAGATTGAAGCACTGACGGGTGCCGACATCCCCTGGATATTCGATGTCGAAGGCGAGGCGGGTTTTCGCGTACGCGAAGAGCGCATGATTGACACGCTGACTCAGCGCGACGGCATCGTACTGGCAACCGGAGGCGGGGCAATCCTGTCGTCCCACAGTCGTGATAATCTCAATAGCCGCGGTACCGTGGTTTACCTGAAGGCATCTATCGCGCAGCAGTTCGAGCGCACCAGCAAGGACCGTAACCGGCCTCTGCTGCAGACGGCTGACCCCTTGTCCCGAATACGCGAATTGATGAAAATACGTGAACCTTTGTACACACAAACGGCGCATATCACGGTGGATACCAGTCGGCGGGGGCCGCGCACCGTTGTCACCGAGATATTGCGTCGTTTGAGTGACTACGAAGCCCCGGAATTACCCGAAACCTGACGCTGGCATGGTTGTCGGCGCGGTGGCGCTCTGTTACCTGAACCCAAAGCGGAAATTAATTGCATGATGAATGTTGATGTTGATCTGGGCGAGCGCAGCTACCCCATCTTCATAGGCCCCGGTTTGCTGTCGCAGCCCGGAATCCTGAGCCCCTATATTAGAGGTGGTCGGGTGTTGGTGGTGACCAACGAGGTCGTGGCGCCTCTGCACCTGGACGCCCTGCAAGCGACATTGGCTGATGCCAGCGATCGCCAGGTTGATGTTCTGGTTCTGCCTGATGGCGAGCACACCAAAACGCTGTCGACGCTGCAGCTGATCTATGATGAGCTATTGAGCAAACGTCACGAGCGCAGCACCACGCTGATTGCCTTGGGTGGTGGCGTTACCGGTGATATAACTGGCTTCGCAGCGGCAACCTACCAGCGTGGTGTTGATTTTATTCAGGTGCCAACAACATTGCTGTCTCAAGTGGATTCGTCTGTCGGGGGCAAGACCGGCGTCAATCACCCGCTGGGTAAAAACATGATCGGGGCGTTTTACCAGCCTCGCTGTGTGCTTGCAGACATAACGGTGCTGTCGACATTGCCGGTACGTGAACTGCAGGCCGGCCTGGCTGAAGTCATCAAATACGGCCTGCTAGGCAACCATGATTTTCTGCTCTGGCTGGAGCAGCACATCGATGCGCTGCTGGCTGGCGACGCGGATCTGCTGGCGCAGGCCGTGAAAATCTGTTGTGACGAGAAAGCGCGCATCGTCGCTGCTGATGAGCGCGAAGGCGGCATGCGTGCACTATTGAATCTGGGGCACACCTTTGGTCACGCCATTGAAGCGGCCATGGGGTACGGCAACTGGTTGCATGGCGAAGCCGTGGCCACCGGCATGGTCATGGCGGCTGACCTGTCATGGCGACTGGGATGGATCAGTGCCGATGATGCCTCGCGTGCCCGTGACCTGGTGGCGCGCGCCGGTCTGCCTGTGTGCCCACCGCCAGAGATGACGGCTGATCAGTTTATGTCGTTGATGTCAGTCGATAAAAAGGTTCAGGCTGGCAAAGTCCGTTTCATTTTACTGCGTGGTCTGGGCGATGCGGTGGTTGAGTCGGACATTGATCCGGACCTGTTGCGGCAGACCCTGAGTGCCGGCGACCGCCTGTGTCGCTAAATACTCACCAGTGATCACGCACTGGCGTATCCAGACCGACACCCGACAGCAGTTTACGTGTAAAATACCGCCTCAATATTGAAAGGAGTTGCCTGTGGCACCGCTGAAGAATGACAGATTTTTACGAGCACTGACCGGGCAGTCCGTGGATGTGACCCCAGTGTGGATGATGCGTCAGGCAGGCCGGTATTTGCCGGAATACCGTGCTACCCGCAAAGTGGCAGGTGATTTCATGAGCCTGTGTCAGGCGCCGGAAATGGCCTGTGAAGTTACTCTGCAGCCGCTGCGTCGTTATCCCATGGATGCGGCTATCCTGTTTTCCGATATCCTGACCATACCCGATGCCATGGGGCTGGGGCTGTACTTTTCCGAAGGTGAAGGTCCGCGTTTTCGTAAAACCGTGCGCACCGAGCAGGACGTCGAGCAATTACCGATACCGGATATCGCCCGCGATCTTTCTTATGTTACTGATGCTGTATCGTTGATTCGCCGTGAACTTAATGGCTCGGTACCGCTGATCGGTTTCTCTGGCAGCCCCTGGACACTGGCCACCTACATGATTGAGGGCAGTGGCAGTAAAGATTTCCGTCATGCCAAAGAGTTCATGTATAACCACCCGGAACTGATGCATCAATTGCTGGAAAAGCTGGCGCAGACGGTCACGGCTTACCTTAATGCTCAGATAGCCGCCGGCGCACAGGCCGTGCAGATTTTTGATACCTGGGGTGGGATTCTGTCGACAGGTGCCTATCAGGCGTTTTCGCTGAACTACATGAAAAAAATTATTGCCGGCCTCACCAAAGAAGCTGATGGCCGCAAGGTCCCGGTTATTGTGTTTACCAAAAATGGCGGCCTGTGGCTGGACCAGATTGCAGACAGTGGTTGTCACTGCGTAGGTCTGGACTGGACCATGGAAATGGGCCGCGCACGCGCCATGATCGGCGATAAAGTGTCGCTGCAGGGCAACATGGATCCCACTATTCTGTATTCGTCGCCAGCGGCCATACGCGCGGAAGTGGACCGGATTCTGGCCTCTTACGGCGATGGCAATGGCCATGTGTTCAATCTGGGGCACGGCATTACCCCCGGCGTGGATCCGGACAACGTGACGGCCTTTGTTGATGCGGTTCATGAGCTCTCAGCTCAGTACCACCGCTGAACTGATTGCGCGCCACAGTGGTGGCGGCCTCAGTGCTGAGCGCCTGGCGATTGTGTCGCTTGGCGCCAATCTGCCGTCGCGGTTCGGCTCGCCGCGTGCCACGCTTGAGCAGGCTGCTGATAAACTGACAGCGCTTAGCGTCTGGCCCGTCGTACTGTCTCCGATTGTCCAGACTGCGCCGATTGACTGCCCGCCGGAATCACCTGAGTTTTTTAATGCGGTTGCGGTGCTTGATCCCGGCAAAGAGACGAGTCCGTTGCAGTTTTTGCGGACGCTACAGGCGATTGAAACGTATTTCGGACGTGCCCGTACGGGCCAGATAAATGAGCCCCGGGTGCTCGACCTGGACCTGATCTGTTATGGCCAGCATCGGTGTAAATCATCTGAATTGACGTTGCCGCACCCGCGCGCTGCGCAGCGGGATTTTGTTCTGAAACCGTTGGCTGTGATCTGGCCCTCATTTGAGTTGCCAGCCTCTTGATACTGGCTTTTAAGTATGTATACTAAAATGCTGGAATAGGTGAAGACCCGCTGAAAAGACTGCGTTCGCTAAGCAGACTGTGCCCGTTAACAGGACTGACCCTGGCAACTGGGACTGCTGACTGAACCTGATACTGAACTGGGTAAAAGTCAGTAAATGCGTGGTGGCCTTTATCATAACAACACGGAAGCAATACAAGAGCGACATGACAACGCCATGAAACCAGCCCGCCCATACATTATCAGCGCTTTGTTGGCCCTGAGCACTCTGGTTACCATGCCATCGGCTATCGCTCAGGAGTCGGTCAATGACCGGGCTGAGACGGGTATGTTTAGCAGTGCCGCTCGCGCCATATCCAGCAGTGTGGGGCAATGGTTTGGGCTTAACAGACAGGATTCATCCGATGCCGAGCCGGCCAACGAAAACGTCCGGGGTGAAATGGGCGAAGCGGGCCAAAGCGGGCAGATACGGCAAGCAGGACAACCAGGTCAGATAGCACAAGTCGATCAAGTAGATCAAGTTAGGCAAATAGGACAGCTGGGACAAATAGCGCTGCCAGGACAAATGGGGCGGTCGGATGACATAGTCGTCCCGGATCTGTTGCTGGAGGCCTTCCCTGCACTCAGCTCCGCCGATGATGTATTACATTCCCTTGACTTCGGGCGGGAACAGAACTTTCTGGACGGCAGTCCTGCCGTGCCTCAGGAGCTGGATCTCAGTGCCTCCTACATCTGGCAATCGCCTCGTTTCGGGCAGTTCATTGTCAGTACTAATACCACGTATGTATACAACACCAGCCCGTCGGATGTGTCGCTTGAACCCGCCAGACTGACGTCGGCCGAGAAGACTGCTTCAGGGTTCGGGCTGGGTTCAGGCATGGCGCCGGAATTGCAGAGCAGCCTGACGTTCACCTGGCAGATTGGCAATCACACGGCGACCGCTGTTACCAGTTATGTAGATGGGCTGGAAACCTTTGGCATGCTGAGTAACGACACGCTGAACATTGAGCAGCTCAATGAATTGATGGGTGAAATTGCAACATTGGATCTAAGCTACGGTTACAACGTAAAAGCAGGCAAGCAGGGTAATGCCTCGATATCGGTAGGTCTGCGCAGCCAGTTTGATCGCCGGCAGCTGACCCCGGCCATCAATCCGGCGACCGCCCGCATGCCCAATACCCCGAATCGAATGGCTTACGGTACCATCAAGTATCAGTTCTGATTTTGTTCCGCCCCGCCTCTTGGTTCTGACTATCCTCTAATTCCTGCATCTAATTCCTGCATCACGGTGGCGACAGCTGTGCATAGCGTCGACAGCTGCTGCGTCGTGATGATGTACGGTGGCATGATATAAACCAGTTTTCCGAAGGGGCGAATCCATGCTCCGAGTTCCACGAAGCGCGGCTGAATGCTTGTCATATCGACCGGCTGTTTGAGTTCGACAACGCCAATTGCGCCCAGCACTCTGACATCAGCGACGCTCGAGGAATCCCGGCACACAGCCAACTCTGCCTGTAACTGTTGTTCAATGCGGGCAACATTTTCCTGCCACTGGCTGCTTAGCAGCAGCTCCAGACTGGCGCCGGCGACGGCACAGGCCAGTGGGTTAGCCATAAAGGTTGGTCCATGCATGAAGCTGCCGCCGTTTTGCGAAATGGTAGCGGCAACATGCTCAGTAGTCAGCGTTGCCGCCAGCGTCATGTAGCCGCCGGTAAGCGCCTTGCCAACGCACATGATGTCAGGGCTTATGCCGGCATGTTCGCAGGCAAACAGCTTGCCCGTGCGGCCAAAACCCGTTGCGATTTCATCTGCGATCAATAGCAGGCCAAATTCATCGCACAGTTTTCGAGCCTCGCGCACATACTGCGGCGAATAGAAAAACATGCCGCCCGCGCCCTGGACCACCGGCTCCAGAATAACGGCGGCAATGCTTTCGTGGTGTGTGCTCACTATCGCCCGCAGCGAGCTAATATCGGTGTCGTCCCAGGGCTCGTGAAAGCGACTGCGCGGTGCATCGGCGAAGAACTGACGGGTCAGGTTATTCTCGAACAGCGAATGCATGCCGGTTACCGGATCACAGGTCGACATCGCGGCAAATGTGTCACCATGGTAGGCCCTGCGCAAACTCAGCAGACGACATTTCTGTGGTTTGCCCTGTGCCTGCCAGAATTGAATGGCCATTTTTATGGCAACTTCAACGGCAACGGAACCAGAGTCACTGAAGAATACCTTCTGCAGGGGTTTCGGGCAGATGGCGAGCAATTGTTGGGCCAGGCGAATTGCAGGTTCGTGGGTCAGGCCGCCAAACATGACATGCGACATATGCTGAAGCTGACGGTGAATCGCAGCGTTAAGCACCGGGTGGTTGTAGCCATGCACCGCGGCCCACCATGAGCTCATGCCGTCAATCAGTGTCTGGCCATTGGCCAGGTGCAGTTCGCAGCCGCTGGCGCTTTGCACCAGAAATACGGGTGACGGCTCGGTCATGGACGTGTAGGGGTGGATCAGGTGCGCATGATCAAATTGTGCCAGCTGCGCCTGCTCAGCAGCGGACATGGGAGGCAGGTCGGGAGTTGTCATGTTGGGTCAGGATTCCGGTTGATGATTGCTGCGGGCCAGCGCCCACACATCGATTCTGGCGGCAGCGGTGCTGTGCATGACAGCGGCCATTGCCTGCGTTGTTGCTGACGTGGTTACCACATCGTCAATGATTGCAAGACGCATCCCGGGTGTCAATGCGGTGCCGGTGCGTACGCTGAATACCCCCTGCATGTTGTGCAGCCTTGCCTGCGCATCCAGGCCACGCTGTGCCGTGCCGGACCGACGCTGGCAGCTATGCGCCAACACCGGTATTCCTGTGTGCCGGGACAGTCGCCGCGCCAGTAGCAAAGCCTGGTTGAAACCCCGCGCCCTGAGCCGGGAAGGATGCAGCGGTACCGGTAGCAGTATGTCCGGCCAGACCGTTTCGCTGTCCCGATAATGCTGCAGAAAATGTGCAATGAAGCAGTTTGACAGCGCACGGAATTCAGGAAAGCCGCCCCTGTCCTTGAATCGACGAATCATGCTGGACACCGGGGCTTCGTAGGCAAATGTGCAAAGGCAGCGACTGAAAGCCGGTTGTGTCTGACGGCAGCGAAAGCACAAATGAACGGTCGCATCTGAATCTCCTGAAGACCAGGCAGGGCTGGGTTGTGTTGTTACGGTGTCGGTCAGTGCAACACCGCAGGTATGGCAGCCGGGTGGTTGCCATGGCAGCTCGTCTTCGCAGTCCTGGCAGAAACCACGTTGCCGGGCGGGAGCGGTCAGGCATAAAAGACAGGGGGTAGCCAGCACCCGATTGGTGAGATTCTTCCATTTCATGGCGTGGGATTGTGGTAGTTGTTTGCAGTAACTGTATTTGGTTACTGCTTGTGTTCACTATTGTCGCGGCATACCGTCAACTTAATTGATTGCAAAAAGTTGACAATGCCTTGGGTGGAATTAGAATAGGCCGCAAGTCAGACCACAACCATCGGACAGGCGTGCATTCGCCATTGCAGGAGGTAATGCCTTCTCTGTAAATGCCCTCTCTGTTTTTGTGTCTGCTCATTTACTTGCCTACTTATTATAGCCACCGGGTCGCGCTCGCGCTGTCCGATCAATACCGGGAACACAACATGAATCAAACCGCTGCGGGCATCCGCCATGACTGGACACGACAAGAAGTTCAGGCGCTGTTCGAACAACCTTTCATGGATCTACTGTTTCAGGCGCAGTCCGTGCATCGTGCAAATTTTGATCCCAATCAGGTGCAAATGAGTACATTGCTGTCCATCAAAACCGGGGCCTGTCCGGAGGACTGCAAGTACTGTCCGCAAAGCGGCCACTACAACACCGGGCTGGCAAAAGAAAAGTTACTGGCGGTGGCAAAGGTTGTCGAACAGGCCAGGGTTGCCCGTGACAATGGTGCTGCCCGTTTCTGCATGGGCGCAGCATGGAAACACCCATCCGACCGGGACTTTCCTTTTGTGCTGGACATGGTTCGCGAGGTTCGCGCGCTGGGTCTGGAAACCTGCATGACGCTGGGGGCGCTGACTGACGGGCAGGCACAGGCGCTGGCGGAAGCCGGGCTGGATTATTACAATCACAATCTGGATACCTCGCCGGAATATTACGGCGAAATAATCACCACCCGGACCTATCAGGAGCGTCTGGATACCCTCGGGCATGTCCGCGATGCCGGCATGAAAGTCTGTAGTGGTGGTATTGTCGGTATGGGTGAAAACGCCGCTGATCGATATGGTCTGTTGCAACAATTGGCGAACATGCCGGCACACCCGGACAGTGTACCGATCAATAATCTGGTCAAGGTCGCCGGTACACCACTGGATAATGTGGATGACCTGGATCCATTCGATTTTGTCCGTACCATCGCCGTTGCCAGAATAATGATGCCAGCGTCATACGTTCGTCTGTCAGCAGGGCGCCAGGTGATGAATGATCAGGTGCAGGCACTGTGTTTTTTCGCTGGCGCCAACTCCATTTTCTATGGTGAGAAACTGCTCACCACACCACTACCACAGGAAAGTGCTGACCTGGCGCTGTTGGCGCGACTTGGATTGCGCCCGGAGACGAGACATCATCGGGAGTCAGAGCCTGAGCAGTTCGGCGCCGACGAGTCAGCGCCACAGCAGGTGCAGGACAAAGACACCCGCTTTTACGCCGCCATGTAATGCTGGCAACTGACGCTACAAATCCGGCGTTTATGCAGCGCCTGCGCCATCGTCTGGAGCAACATGATCGCCAGGGACTGGTACGAAGCAAGCTGCTGCGCGAGGGCCCCTGTCAGCCGGTACAGCGTTTTGCGGATGATGACCTGATCTCGTTCTGCAGCAACGACTATCTGGGTCTGGCCAACCACCCGTCGGTAATAGCGGCACTGCAGGAGGGCGCTTCGCGCTATGGTGTCGGCAGCGGCGGTTCTCATCTGGTGACCGGGCATTGCGCAGCGCATCACGCGCTGGAACAGGCCCTGGCCGAACACGCCGGACGCGAGCGGGCGCTGCTGTTTTCTACAGGGTATATGGCCAATGTCGGCGTGATCAACGCACTGATGGGCCAGGGTGGTGTTGTACTGCAGGATGCCCTGAACCACGCATCGCTGCTGGACGGAGGCTGGTTAAGCCGGGCCCGCTCCATTCGATACCGCCACAATGATATGAGCAGTCTGCAAGACTTGCTGGTGCAACATCAGCATGAACATTGTCTGGTTGTCAGTGACGGTGTTTTCAGCATGGATGGTGATGTGGCGCCGCTGCCCGAGCTGACAGCGCTGGCGTCACGATACGGCGCTGGCCTGATGGTTGACGATGCTCATGGGTTTGCCTGCCTGGGCGCCACCGGGCGCGGTGTAATCGAATTGTTTCCGGAACACGGCGGCATTGTTTTGTCGCAGGCGCTGCCAGTGCTGGTGGGTACCTTTGGCAAGGCCCTGGGCACGGCGGGTGCTTTTGTTGCCGGCGATGCGGCGTTGATAGCGTATCTGGAACAGTTCACCCGCAGCTATGTTTTCACCACGGCAATGCCACCGGCATTGGCGCTGGCAACATTGGCCAGTCTGCAGGTCAGTCAGACTGAGAGCTGGCGTCGGCAGCGTCTGCAGGCATTGATCACCAGATTCCGGCAGGCCACCAGCGCCATGGCACTGCCGATACTGGATTCGCACTCCGCGGTGCAGGCGGTGGTGCTGGGTGATATTGATGCGACGCTGGCGGCAAGCGCCGTTATGCGTGATCATGGGTTGCAGGTGTCCGCTATTCGGCCGCCGACCGTACCCCGGGGTGAAGCGCGATTGCGCATCACGCTGAGCGCAGCCCATAGCGATGAACAATTTGATTTGCTGATTCGCGCACTGGGCGCCATTGATGAACAATACAGGGCCCGCCGGGCGAGGTGCCTGGACGGAGGGGGTAAGGATGGAAAGGGCTAGACCGCGTGCGTTTTTTGTCACCGGCACCGATACTGAGGTTGGCAAGACCCGGGTGGCGGCGTCCCTGCTGGCAGCGGCCCGAAACGCAGGGCTGTCGACCGCTGCACTCAAGCCGGTTGCCTCCGGTTGTGACATGCACGAAGCTGGACTGCGCAATGAAGACGCGCTGTTGCTGGCGCAATATTGCACGTTGCCGCTGAGCTACGAGCAGATAAATCCGGTTGCCCTGCGTCAGGCCATCGCGCCGCATCTGGCGGCCGCCAGTGAAGGGCGCACGCTCCAGTTGGATCGACTGGTGGGCTTTGCCCGAGGTGTGTTGATGCAGCGCGCCGATGTCACGGTCGTGGAAGGCGCCGGCGGCTGGCGTGTGCCGCTGAACTCCCGTGAATTTCTGTCCGGATTGCCCGCTGCGCTGAACATGCCGGTGATTCTGGTGGTCGGTCTCAAGCTGGGATGTATCAACCATGCCATTCTTACTGCCGAAGCCATTCTGCGCGATGGTTTGCCATTGGCCGGGTGGGTAGCGAATCACCTCAGTGCGGATATGCCCGCGGCGCACGATAATCTGGCCACGCTGCTTGATGTGCTGCCTGCACCCTGCCTCGGCGAATTGCCTTGGGCTCCGGCAGAATCCCCCGACGACTGCGCCTCGCAATTGGATTTAGGCCAGTTATTGGCAACAAGCGTATAGTTGACGTTGACGTTAACGTAAACTGCCGGTAATTTAGGCATCCAATCCAATCAAGTTCGCTGTTCAAGCAGCCGGAGTCTGACTGTGTCTGATTACAAAGCCCCCGTCCGGGATATGAAATTCGTGTTGAATGAGGTGCTCGCCGCTGACAGGCTGCTGGCCACCATGCCGGGGACCGAAGAAGTTAACGAAGAGCTGATCAATTCAGTACTCGAAGAGGCTGGCAAGGTGGCGGCATCGTTGCTGGCACCGCTGAATCGCAGCGGGGACGAAGAAGGCTGCCAGTTCTCTGATGGCAAGGTGACAACACCATCGGGCTTCCGTGATGCCTATCGTACCTTCGCACAGGGCGGCTGGATTGGCCTGGCCGGCGATCCCGCCTATGGCGGTCAGGGCATGCCCAAGATGCTGGCGGTGTGCTTTGAAGAGATGATCATGGCGGCCAACAGTTCATTGGCGCTCTATGCCGTGCTGAGTGCCGGTGCGTCGCTGGCGCTGGCCCGTCATGGCAATGAGGAATTGAAGCAGGCCTATCTGCCCCGGCTATATGATGGTAGCTGGAGTGCCACCATGTGCCTGACTGAGCCTCATGCCGGCACCGATCTGGGTATCATTAAAACCAAAGCAGCACCGCAGGCCGACGGCAGCTACCAGGTAACCGGTACCAAAATCTTTATCACCGGTGGCGAGCACGACCTGACTGACAACATTATTCACCTGGTGCTGGCGAAACTGCCTGATGCACCTGCCGGACCCAAGGGTATTTCCCTGTTTCTGGTGCCTAAATTCCTGCCTGATGCCAACGGTGAGCCAGGCGAGCGCAACAACCTGGGCTGTGGCTCCATCGAACACAAAATGGGCATCAAGGGCTCGGCCACCTGTGTCATGAACTTTGACGGTGCCACTGGCTATCTGGTCGGCGAGGTCAACAAAGGCCTGGCCTGCATGTTCACCATGATGAATTACGAGCGTCTGACCATCGGTCTGCAGGGCCTTGGTCTGGGGGATGCGTCCTACCAGACTGCGGCGGCCTATGCCAGGGAGCGCACTCAAGGCAGGGCGGCGACCGGGCCGGTAGCACCGGAGCAGTCTGCGGACCCGTTATTGGTGCACCCCGATGTCCGTCGCATGTTGCTGACCATGCGGGCCAACACTGAAGGTGCGCGGGCACTGGCGATGTATGTCGGCAGTCAGCTTGATGTGGCCTATTTTCATCCCGACGAACAGGCGCGTACACGCGCGTCAAAACTGGTGGCGCTGCTAACGCCGATCGCCAAAACAGCGTTCACCGACAAAGGCTTTGAGGCCTGTTTTCTGGGGCAGCAGGTTCTGGGCGGGCATGGGTATGTGCGAGAGAGGGGGCAGGAGCAACATGTGCGTGATGCCCGCATTGCGCAGATTTACGAAGGCGCCAACGGCATTCAGGCGCTGGACCTGATGGGGCGTAAGGTGGTCCATGACAGAGATGCGCTGCTCGACGTGCTGGTTGATGAGATTCGCGACTACATCAAAGCGGAGCAAAATGGCCGTGCCTCGCCTTTCATCGCCACCCTGTCCAAAGCGCTGGACTGTCTGGTCAGCACCACCCAGTGGATCCGCGACGCCAGTGCTGAAAATCCCAATGAGGTGGGAGCTGCGTCAGTTGCCTACCTGGAGCTGATGACCTTGATTCTGTATCTCTACATGTGGTCTAGAATGGTGTCCACCGCCAGTGAGGCGCTTGAGAAGGGTGCCAGCGACAAAGATTTTTACACAGCAAAAATCCAGCTGGGCTGCTATTTTCTGGATCGTCTGATGCCGCGCTACAAGGCGCTGGCAGAAGAGATAAAGGCCGGCAGCGACGTGGTTATGGCGATGGATGCCGCCATGTTCTGATGGTGGAGACATTCGTTCCCCGCAGCGCTTGGTCAGGCTGCGGTGTCGGCACATTGTGGCAACCGGGTGTTGATATCAGATAGACCACTCAAGGCTTTCACGTAACATCTGCTCATACTGGCCCAGGGATTCATTTCTTTCGCCAATGACCGCCATGTTGCCTTCATTGACGGGAATGATGCGTCCCTGAAAACGGTCGTCGCGAAGTTCCACTCGCCGGCTGACCGGCGCAGTCCTGATAAAAACGATCGAGATCGGGCCATGTTCGCCACGCGCCACCAGATGCGCGCTGCGTGAACCACCCAGCGCGCAGAGCCTGGCAAATATCATCTGCATCGTCGCCAGTTCATCGGGTGATGTAAGGGACGTGCCGGAAGCCTCCAGCACGGCTTCAACCTGGGCCCAGCCAATGTCACCACCATCGTCATAATTGCTCTGGTAGCTTGGCGCTTCTTCATGCAGATGTTCCACCAGTTCATCGTGTAGTGCCAGATCCTGAGCGCTGAGGCCGGGCTGAAAAAACAGGTTCAATGTCAACCCTGTTGCCACCACCAGACTCGCTGCCAGCGCCAGCAGCCCCCGGCTGCGTAGCGGTGACGCGGCTCGTGCGTGCTGTGTGAGTTTCTCCTTGAGGCCGACGGGAATATCAACAGCCAGCAGCGTGCGCCGCAGATCCCGTTCAAGCTCATTGAGTTCATCCAGCAGTTGGCGGCGTTCAGGGCTGGCGTCAGCGGCCGTGCGGAGGTCTTCCTGCTGGTCAAGCGGGTCGCTGAATGCGCGCGTGCGAAATTCCAGGTCATCCATCGTGTGAGAGGCTCTTGGCTGTCAATATTTTTATAGGTTTCAGTCTGTTATTTTATCAGTCAGGTCTTCGCCTGCATCTTCTGCGCCGGTGTCGGGCGACAGGATTGTTTTCAACTTACTGCGCGCCCGGAACAGGCGCGTCATGACGGTGTTGTTATTAAGATCGAGAATGTCGGCAATTTCTTTCCCGCTGAAACCACCAATCACCTGCAAAAGTAACGGATCGCGATAATCCTTGCCCAGGCGCATGATCGCCTGATGTAACTCCACCTGATTCTGGCGGTTATCTGGCTCTGGCGTGCCCTCGTCAGCGACAGACACATCGTCAATATCAACCAGCTCGGGGCGGTAACGCTCGTATTGCCTGGCGTTTTCACGCCGCAGAATAGTGAAAAGCCAGGCTTTGGCAGCCTTTTCGCTCTGCAGACTGTCGAACGAGCGCCACGCGCGCAGGAACGTTTCCTGCACCAGATCTTCTGCGATACCTCGATTGCGCGTGAGCCAGAAGGCGTAGCGAAAGACATCCTGATACAGCTCATCAACGAGCGCTTCGTAGCGTCTGCGTCTGTCACTGTCGCTGTTGTTGCGTCCTTGGACCGGTGATTTGCTCATTTTGTTTCGTGCTGGCGTCCTGTTGTTGATGCCCTATGTTGTGTTGATTCATCGTGTTAAGCGTTATACTCGCATATTTTGCGGTACCTGATCAGCAATAACTGGCAAATTCCTAAACTGGCAAATCCTTATGATACGAATAGCAATCGCCGGCGTCGCCGGACGTATGGGCAAAACCCTGGTACAGGCCGTTACCGACAGGGCCGGTGAAGCCCGCGTAACAGCCGGCACGACTCTGGTAGCAGATCCTCAGGCCGGGCAGGACATAGGTCTGATTGCAGGTACCGGCCTGCTTGATATTAAGGCGTCGGCCACGCTGGACCAGTGTGCCGAGAACTTTGATGTTTTGATAGATTTTACGTCGCCTGATGCAACGCTTGAGCACATGGCCTGGTGCCGTCAGCATGGTAAAGCCATGGTCATTGGTACTACCGGTTTTACGGCTGATCAGAAGCAGCAGATCAACGCTGCAGCAACGCAGATGCCGATTGTGTTCGCACCCAACATGAGCGCAGGCGTCAACATCAGCCTGCGGCTGCTGGCCCTGGCTGCCAAAGCGCTGGGCGATGATGTCGATATTGAAATCATTGAGACCCACCATCGTCACAAAAAGGATGCGCCATCGGGCACCGCCCTGCGCATGGGTGAAGTGATCGCCGATGCCCTGGGTCGCGATCTGGACGAGGTGGCGGTCTATGGGCGAGAAGGCATTACTGACGAGCGCGATCGCAAGACCATTGGCTTTGCCACCATTAGCGCCGGTGATGTCGTGGGTGACCATACCGTCATATTTGCCGGCAACGGTGAGCGTCTGGAAATTACCCATAAAGCCAGCAGTCGCATGACCTTCGCCAGCGGCGCTGTGCGCGCGGCAATCTGGCTGGGAAGCAGACCTGCCGGGCTGTACTCGATTGATGATGTGCTGGGGCTCGATTGACGACTGGGCGGGTATAAAAATGACGCCTGAATGCTGTTGTGATCCCGTTTCGGCGTAGACCTCGGCAAGGTTATCCAGTACAATTACGCCTCAGTATGATTAACACTGAGCACAACACCAGACAGCACACCCAAAAGCGGAATGAGAGAGAGCTTTCATTCCGCTTTTTTTCGCCTGTCTACTATCCGGGAGATCACATTGAATAATCCAGCAGTTCTGGCCCTTGAGGATGGCAGTGTCTTCAAAGGCAAGGCTATCGGTGCCCTGGGTCTGGCCAGCGGAGAGGTTGTTTTTAACACCGCCATGACCGGCTACCAGGAAATTCTGACCGACCCATCTTATGCACGTCAGATCGTGACACTGACCTATCCTCATATTGGTAATACTGGCTGCAATGCTGAAGACAGCGAATCGGATCGCGTCTGGTCTGCCGGTCTGGTGATACGCAATTTGTCGATGACGGTGAGCAACTGGCGCAGCGAGCAGTCGCTGGAAGAGTTTCTGCAGTCGCAGAATGTGGTATCGATTGCCGAGATCGACACCCGGCGCCTGACTCGCCTGCTGCGTGAGAAAGGTCCCCTGAATGGCTGCATTCTCAGCGGCGAGGAGCTGGCGCAGAAAGGCGAGGCGTTTGCTGTCGAGCAGGCCAAAGCCTTTCCGGGGCTGAAAGGCATGGATCTGGCGAAAGAGGTGTCCGTCAAATCCAGCTACCAGTGGACACAGGGCGAATGGCAGCCACTGGGTGTCGGTTACCCGGAAATGGCGCACGAGAAACCCTTTCATGTGGTGGCCTACGACTATGGCGTCAAGCGCAATATCCTGCGCATGCTGGCCAAGCGCAACTGTAAAGTGACGGTGGTGCCGGCGCAGACCCCCGCTGCTGATGTCCTCGCCATGAATCCGGACGGGGTGTTCCTGTCCAACGGGCCGGGCGACCCTGAACCATGTGACTACGCGATCAGCGCCATTAAGACCGTGCTGGAAACCGATATTCCGGTATTTGGTATCTGTCTGGGTTGTCGGTTGCTGGCGCTGGCCTGCGGTGCGCAGACAGTGAAAATGCAGCTGGGCCATCATGGCGCCAACCATCCGGTTCAGAACCTTGATGACGGTACGGTGCTGATCACCAGTCAGAACCATGGTTTTGCGGTGGACGAGAAAAGTCTGCCCGCCAATCTGCGCGCCACCCACCGTTCGCTGTTTGACGGGTCTCTGCAGGGCATTGAACGCACCGACAAACCGGCGTTCGCTTTCCAGGGGCACCCTGAGGCGAGCCCGGGGCCGCACGATATTGCGCCCCTGTTTGATAAATTTGTTGCTCAGATGGAAAAACGCGCCGCGCGCTGATCCGGCCAATCCACATACAGACACGGTTAAGTTATGCCAAAACGTACAGATCTAAAAAGCATTCTGATCATCGGTGCCGGCCCTATTGTTATCGGTCAGGCCTGTGAGTTTGACTATTCCGGCGCCCAGGCCTGTCAGGCGCTGCGCGAGGAAGGATACCGGGTCATTCTGGTGAACTCCAACCCGGCAACCATCATGACCGATCCGGCGATGGCCGATGCCACCTACATTGAGCCGGTGACCTGGCAGATCGTCGAGAAGATCATTGAAAAAGAGCGTCCCGACGCTATATTGCCAACCATGGGCGGGCAGACGGCGCTGAACTGTGCGCTTGATCTTGAGCGTCACGGGGTGCTGGCCAAATACAACGTGGAAATGATCGGTGCCCGTGCAGAGTCGATCGACAAAGCCGAAGACCGCGAACTGTTTGATGACGCGATGAAGGCGATTGGTCTGGAAACACCGCGTCACGGCATTGCCCGTAACATGGACGAAGCGTTTGCGGCGCTCGACATGGTTGGCTTTCCCTGCATCATACGGCCATCGTTCACCATGGGCGGCAGTGGCGGCGGTATTGCCTACAACAAGGAAGAGTTTGTTGAAATCTGTACCCGTGGCATGGAGCTGTCGCCGACCAATGAGCTGCTGATTGATGAATCGCTGATTGGCTGGAAGGAGTACGAGACCGAAGTTGTCCGTGACAAAAATGATAATTGCATCATCGTCTGTACCATCGAGAACTTTGATGCCATGGGCGTACACACCGGTGACTCCATCACGGTAGCGCCGTCACAGACGCTGACCGACAAGGAATATCAGATTCTGCGTAATGCCTCGATTGCGGTGTTGCGTGAGATCGGGGTGGAAACCGGCGGTTCCAACGTGCAGTTCGGCATGTGTCCAAAAACCGGTCGTATTGTTGTTATTGAAATGAACCCCCGGGTGTCCCGCTCCTCGGCGCTGGCCTCCAAGGCCACCGGTTTCCCGATTGCCCGCGTTGCCGCCAAGCTGGCTTGTGGTTTCAC
>Ga0115567_10002703_pt1 | contig 17562 bp, 12 predicted proteins | sample COGITO_mtgs_1204_2_FD_88679 | JGI IMG/M metagenome (GOLD analysis project Ga0115567, IMG submission 88679) | Pelagic marine microbial communities from North Sea - COGITO_mtgs_120412 | ecosystem: Environmental > Aquatic > Marine > Epipelagic | place: Germany:Helgoland, sampling site Kabeltonne... | reverse complement strand
CTATGCGCATCACCCAAGGCAAAAACTTACCTTCTTCATTATAGGCACCCCTTTTTAAGGTACGTATTACTTTCATAAAAGTATCTTGGAAAATATCTTCTGTTAATTCCCGATCACCAATTTTGGAATATATGAATCCTGTTAATCTAGAATTGTGTCGATTTATAAGTATAGAAATTGCTTTTTCGTCACCGCTCATATAATCCTTTACAAGCTGCGCATCTTCAATCTGTAGTTTCATAGCATTACTTAGGTGCTAGCCGCTACCATAATCTAAATAGAAATGGTTTTATAAAATAGGACTAACATGGTTAAAGTAAAGTTGCGCTATAGGCGATTGGTTTTTTAATTGTACCAAAGATATAAAAAAACCAAGCTTCTAAATAATTCTACAAAATATTATCGATAAACACCCTAGACTTACGTTTATAGGTATTAATTGAAATACCCAAATTGTATCTTTGTAGACTTATAAGATACCATGCTTGATATAACTAAAGTAGATCCTAGAAAAAACATCATAATTAAAGGCGCCAAACTACACAATCTTAAAAATATTGATGTAGTTATTCCTAGAAATAAATTAGTAGTAATTACAGGCCTTTCTGGTTCTGGAAAATCTAGTTTGGCTTTTGATACGCTTTTTGCAGAAGGCCAACGACGGTATGTAGAAAGTCTTTCTTCTTATGCGCGCCAGTTTTTAGGAAAATTAGACAAACCAAAAGTAGATTATATAAAAGGCATTGCACCTGCCATTGCTATAGAACAAAAAGTAAATTCTACAAATCCTAGGTCTACTGTGGGTACTACTACAGAAATTTATGATTATATAAAGTTGCTTTACGCACGTATTGGAAAAACCTTCTCCCCTATTTCTGGCAAGGAGGTGAAGAAAAACACTGTAAGTGATGTTATTGAATATGTAAAAACATTTCCTGAAAACACAAAACTGTTATTATTAGCACCAATTGAGATTGCTAAAGATAGAGACGCTATAAAATCTCTCGGACTTTTTTCTAAGCAAGGCTACGCTAGAATTAAGTATAAGGGAGCGGTATTAAGAATAGATCAAGCGCCAGAAGATATTGGCAAAAAATTTGATTTAGTTATAGATAGAATTATTACCAAAACAGCAGACGAAGATTTTTATAACAGATTAGCAAACGCGGTAGATTCTGCCTTTTTTGAAGGAAAAGGACAATGTGTTATAGAACAACTAGACGGTGCTAAACAGCAAGTATTTAGTAATAAGTTTGAGTTAGATGGTATGCAGTTTTTAGAGCCAAACGTGCATTTATTTAGTTTTAACAATCCTTACGGGGCGTGCCCAAATTGTGAAGGATATGGCGATGTTGTGGGTATTGATGAGGATTTGGTCATGCCAAACACTGCCCTATCTGTTTATGAAAACGGTATCTTCCCGTGGCGTGGGGACAGTATGGGTTGGTATAGAGAACAATTGGTAAACTCCGCTTATAAATTCAAGTTTCCTATTCATAAACCTATTTTTGAGCTAACTAAAGCACAGAGAAAGTTACTTTGGGATGGAAACGATCATTTCATCGGCTTACATAAATTTTTTAGTGCTTTAGAAGAAAAGGGATATAAAATCCAAAATAGGGTAATGTTATCTAGATATAGGGGAAAAACAGCCTGTAAACAATGCCAAGGTACGCGGTTAAGACCAGAAACAGATTATGTTAAGGTAGGTACGGCCTCTATCTCCCAAATTGTTGATTTATCTATAGAAAAGCTTATTCTGTTCTTTAAAAATTTGAAGCTAAGTGAAAATGATGCTATTATAGCAAAACGCCTATTGGTAGAAATTAATTCTAGATTGGGATTTTTACACAAGGTAGGTTTGGATTATTTAACACTGAATAGAAAATCTAACTCGCTATCTGGTGGGGAAAGCCAGCGGATAAACCTTGCCACTTCTTTAGGTAGTAGTTTGGTGGGCTCTATGTATATATTAGATGAACCTAGTATTGGTTTGCACCCAAAGGATACGGAAAACCTTATAGATGTACTTATTTCTTTACGAGATTTAGGAAACACCGTTATTGTGGTAGAGCATGATGAGGATATCATGAAGGCGGCAGATGAAGTAATAGATATTGGTCCTAAAGCAGGGACGCATGGCGGGCATGTTGTAGCACAAGGAACCTTAGCCGAGGTTTTAAAATCTACCTCGTTAACGGCCAGTTATTTGAATGGTACTATGGAAATTAAAATTCCTAAAACTAGGCGTACCTCCCCTAATTTTATAAAAATTATAGGTTGTAGAGAAAACAATCTTCAAAATATAAACGTTACCATTCCTTTAGATATGCTTACCGTTATTACTGGTGTTTCTGGAAGCGGTAAAAGTACGTTGATTAAAAAATTACTATATCCTATAATGCTTAAAGAAGTAGGCGGGTATGGAGAAAAAGCAGGTCAGTTTTCCTCCTTTTCAGGAAATTATAAACATATAAAGCACGTAGAATTTATAGATCAAAACCCTATTGGGCGCTCCTCACGTTCTAACCCTGTTACCTATATTAAGGCGTATGATGATATTAGAAATCTATTTGCTACCCAAAAGTTAAGTAAGATTAGAAACTACCAAGCAAAACATTTTTCTTTTAACGTAGATGGCGGTAGATGCGAAAAATGTAAGGGTGAAGGTGAAATTACTGTAGAGATGCAATTCATGGCAGATGTGCATTTAAAATGTGATACCTGTAATGGCAAACGTTTTAAGAAAGAAGTTTTAGAAGTTACTTTTGAAAATGCCTCTATAGACGATGTTTTAAACATGACTATTGATGATGCTGTTGCTTTTTTTACAAGCGGGTTGCAAAATAAAATTGTTACCAAACTAAAACCGTTACAAGATGTTGGTTTAGGGTATGTAACCCTAGGGCAATCTTCCTCTACACTCTCTGGTGGGGAAGCACAGCGTATAAAATTAGCCTCATTTTTAGTAAAGGGTACCACTAAGGATAAAGCGTTATTTATATTTGACGAACCTACAACAGGGCTGCACTTTCATGATATTCAGAAACTGCTAAAATCTTTTAATGCACTCATAAAAAAAGGACACTCAGTAGTAGTTATAGAGCATAATATAGAGCTTATAAAGTGTGCAGACTATATTATAGACCTTGGTTTAGAAGGCGGAGAAAACGGTGGTAATTTATTAGTGGAAGGCACCCCAGAAAGTATTATTAAAAATAAAAAGTCGCACACGGCAAAATACCTAAAAGAAAAAATTTAGACACGCTATGATGCCAACGCCCCTAGTTACTGTTTCTTGGTTAAAAGAGCATCTTGAAGATGAAGACATTATTATTCTAGATGCTACTATTCCTATAGCAACAGATAAGGATACCGATGAACCAAACCCAATTATAAAAAATGCTCGTTTTTTTGATTTGAAAAATGACTTTTCTGACAAATTAAATTCCTTACCCAATACCATGCCTAGCGCAGAAGCCTTTGAGATAGGATGTAGAGAATTAGGCGTAGATAGTAATTCTAAAATAGTGGTGTATGATGCCAAGGGTATTTATTCTTCCGCTAGGGTTTGGTTCATGTTCACCATCATGGGACATAAGAATGTTGCTGTATTAAATGGTGGTCTACCAGCGTGGTTAGCAGCACAGGGGGCATGTAGTGAACATTATAATACTGTAACTAATAGAGGTGATTTTAAAGCCGACTTTGACTCTTGTAGACTTAAAGATGCTACCTATTTAATAAATAATATAGAAAGCCAAGAAAGCCTTGTTCTAGATGCTCGTAACGCTAGCAGATTTCTAGGAGAAGTCCCAGAACCAAGGGCAGATCTAATGAGAGGTCATATCCCTAAAGCTATAAACTTACCTTTTTCTAATCTCCTAGAAAATGGGAAGATGATTTCTAAAGAACGATTGCTAGCTATATTTGAATCGCTTATACTAGAAGATAAACCTTTGGTATTTTCATGTGGGTCTGGACTCACCGCTTGCATTCCTATATTAGCAGCCTCTATAATTTGTAAAAATAAAACCTACCTCTACGATGGCTCATGGACAGAATGGGGTGATGGAGTTCTTTTTCCGATCGAAAAATAGCACTATAACAACCTATTCTTTTTTTAATAGATGAATTTATTAAACGTCTATATACTAGCTTATTAGTATTTATGGCATGCTGTTTGGTATGTATTAAGGGAATGTAAATAGTTGCATTTAGAACGGCTTGAAATTTGTAGCATCTAATTCTAACAATATGAGAAATCTTCTACTTCTATTCTTTGTCCTTCTGTTAAGCACTAGTGGCATATATGCTTCTAAAACAACAGATAGCAATAATATGCGCCTTTCTAACTATAGTTATGATAACTCTTTCGTGTTCGTAGAAAACGGAATCACCTTTTCAGTTTTTCCTGATGGTGAATTTGATTTCTATGCAGAGAACATTGTTTCTGGGCATAGAAATGGCAATTCTTTTAACGCAGGGTTTGATTATAGTGCGTACACGCAGTATGACGATTACGGTGCTGTAATTCAAGTAGAAAACATACCTATCTATAATGATTATTACGGGAGGGTGAACCAAATTGGTGCTGTTTCTTTGAACTATAGAAATAATCAGTTACACCAAATAGGTGGCATGTTCATTTCGTATAATAATCGTGGAATCTACCAACGTCACAGGGGTTTCATCAATAACTATAATAGAAATTATGTGTTTCATCCGCATCATAATTGGTTAGTAAGACCTTCCTTAGCGTTCTGTTTGGTTTTAAACTCCCCTTATAGAAGGTATTATACGCCTACACGGTATTCTTATCACTTACCTTATAGAAATAATAGTAGAAGGTGTTATGCTAGAATAGGAAACGAATATCGCAACACTAATATGCGCAGCAAGCGTGCTGCTATCTATAGAAATGATACTCGCGTTACTTTAAACACTAGAAATTCTAGAGCAACTAGAAATACTTCACTAAGAGCTAACGGACTACGTAATGGTACTAACGGGTTAAGGAATGTTAATAAAACAAGTAGAAGACCTATTGCCTCAAGAACTTCGCAAAGTAGAAGTACCCGCAATACCACTAGACCTACGGTAAGTACAAGGCAAGGTAATGGTGTAAGTATTCAAAATAAAACTTCAAACAGGAACGCAGTGGCTCGTACGCAAACCTTAAGAAAAACGAGCAATGGCAATGTAGCTAGAAATAATAGCAGAAGCGTGCAACCAAAAGCACGTAATAATCGTAATTTTGTAACCTCTAATACTAATACAAGGGTTTCTTCTAGAAGTATCCCTAATAATAATAATAATAGATCACGTAGTGTAGCAAGAAGTACTAGAAGAACGCCTGCCGTTGCTACTAATAAAAGTAGTAGAAGGCGATAGAATATTTTTTGGATAGTTGGTTTCTAAGCCTAGTAGCACGATTAGTGCTACTAGGCTTTTATAGTTCTATAAATATCTTTTTATACTTGTGTGGTAAGGGCTGGGCTACTTCAATCAAATTTAAAGTTATAGGATGCTCAAAAGCTATTGAATAGGCATGAAGGTATAACCCCTTCCCTTTTAACAACAAACCTTCTTTGCTATAAGCTACATCTCCTAAAATAGGATTTCCTATACTGGCTAAGTGTTTTCTAAGCTGATGTCGCCTACCGGTACTCGGTAATAATTCCACCAAATTTAATCTCTTAAATCGTTTTGAAGGGACTGTTGCTAATACTTTAAAGCTGGTGTGCGCTTCTTTACCATCTATAGGTAGCTCTAGTGTTCCTTTCATTTCCATAGCGCCTATGGTAATAGCCCTATATATTTTTGTAACCTCTTTAGCTTCAAATAATTGGTTTAGCTTGCTTATAGCTGCACTAGTTTTTCCTACTACTAAAACACCTGTGGTAGCGTAATCCAATCTATGTACTGGTTGCGGAGCTACGGCATCTAAAGCTGTACTCCTTGTAGTATTTTGTTCTAAGGCGTTTTTAATAGTCTTAAATCCGTTTCCACTAACCAAAATGCCTGCTGGTTTATTTATAATGGCTATAAAATTATCTTCGTAAAGTACGTCTAATGCACAATTGAACACTCTTTCTGAAGTTTTTTCCTCTTGCGCTAAGAGCGTTAACACTTCACCTCCTTCTATAAACGTGGCTGTGGTAGCCACTATATCATTTACTAAGATCAACTCTTTCTTTAATACTTTTTTTAGCGCAGATTTACTTCCAACCTGTAAAAAAATACCCAAACCATATTCTTGTAACCTTATCGGCACTTCCTGATTTGTGGCAGTATGGGTGGCAATTATTTTCACTACTACTTTTTTAGGTATTTAGAAAGCACGTTAAAGATGTCCTCAGAAATTTTAAATCTGTACAATAAAAATGTGTAAAATAGTACTATGAAGATGCTTTTTAAAGCGATGTTTAGCAAAGGATGAAACGGGAATTGAATAAAGTAAAATACACCAGCGGTGAGCATCATTAAAAAAACCACATGACGTGTCTCTTTCGTAAATGGTAGCATGTCAAACTTTAATTTTACGTAAAATACTTTTAAGGTGTTGTAGATAAAAAATGCAGAAAAACTTGCAATGGCCGCACCATTTATTCCAAAAGTTGGTATCAACCACAAATTGAATCCCACGGCTAAACCTGCGAGGAGTACGCCAAAAAATAGGATTGTACGGTAATAATCAGAATTGTATAATATGGCATTATTATTACCCAACGCTGCATCATATAATTTTACCAAACCAAGCCAAAAAACGATAGTTAAGCCTTTACTATACCCTAAAGGAAGCATGCTATATAAGTCCTTCAAATTGAGAAAAATAAGCAGCAGTAGCAATCCTGATATTATTAAAAGTGTTAATGAACTTTTATGATACAAAATTTTTAATGCTCCGGAGTCGCCTTTATTTATTTGACTTGCCGTTAAGGGATACGTGATTTGGTGCATTGCTCTAGAAGGCACGGCAATAACGGAAGCAATAAAGCCAGCTACTGCATAATATGCAATATAGTCTAAGGCTAAAAAGTTATTCAGCATTACCTTGTCTACCTCCAATAATACCATAGCGGTAGAACCCCCTAATATTATAAGCAAACTATACTTTAAGATGGTACTTTTATTCTTAGGGAAAACCCATCTGAGCTGTACATTTTTTAATAGTAAAGCGTAGCACCCCATTAGCACCGTACGCAGTATATAGCAAGCTACTAAGGCATTGATAAATTGCGAAATACTAATATACTCTAGCCATAATGCCAATAAAAGCGAAGTTTGTGCTACTCTACAAAAAATCTCCTTTAAGAAATTTCCGAAAACAGATTGCATTCTAATTTTAGCCCAAGCGTAAAAAATCTCAAAATACCCCATAGCAATACCAGCGAATAGAATATGTGTTATATATTCTTTAACTACAGGATTTTTCTTGGTTAGAAATACTCCTATTTCCTCATAAAATAAATAAGAAGCTGCTGATAGTGGCAATATTATGACACAAGGGAGTAACAGCATCATTGTTAAAAACCCTTCTTGTTGTATCTGATTTTTAAAACTGCTAAAATATTTTACCAAAGTATTTGGTACGCCTAATGCTAGAAATGGTGTGAGTACCGCCGCTATAGATAAAACAATTTGAACTAGACCATACGCACTCGTTTGCATTACATGAGTATATAAAAGCAGCGTATTCGCTGCACCTAGACTAAAACCTACATAGGTGACTAACACATTCTTTAGTGTTTGTTTTAGTACAATCCCCATTAAATAAAGTTAGCTAATTCTCCTGTTAAAGATTTTCTACTATACTTTTCTATACCAATAGAATTTACAACTAGCGCATTTTCTTTATATAAATACCACCAATGCAATAGCACATTTTTCAGTTCCGTATGCGCCTCATAATTGAAAATTGCTCCAGTCTTGGTTTTAGTCATTATTTCTGCTACGTCCCAACCATCTGGCCCTATTGCTAAAATGGGTCTTTTAGATGCCATATATTCAAACAGCTTTCCTGGAATAATGCCCTTTGTATCTTCAGAGTTTATCTCAGATAATAATAAAACTTGCGACTTCTGCTGGTAGTTTATAGCCGTCTTATGAGCTACATATCCTACCAGATGCAACTGCTTTTCTAATCCATATTTCTTTATACTGGCAATAGTACTATCACTCACCACACCTATAAACGAAATCATTAGATCCACAGCAAACGCATTATTTTCTACTACTATTTCTGATAGTACACGCCACAAATTTTCTGGATTCCTACCAGATAACATAGAGCCGATATGAGCAATTGTAAATTTTTTATCTAAGGTTACTTTTTGCTCAATTAATTTTTCAAATCCATTAGTAATAACCTTTATAGGAGCGTTTGTTTTGCTACGAAATTCTTGAGCAGTGCTCTTGCTTGTAACTACAATTTTATCTGCACTGGTAAGCACTGTACTTTCCAATTCTTTATGGCGACTAGCCGCCATACGTGTCAATTTCAACTTTTTATGATACCCAATTGTCGTCCACGGATCTCTAAAATCGGCAATCCACCTAACAGCCTCTAACTTTTTTAAAGCATACCCAATAAGGTGCACACTATGCGGAGGACCAGTGGTTATAATAGTATCAATACCTTCTTTCTTTAGTATTGTTCTTAAAAACTGTACGGAAGGCTTTACCCAATACTTACGCGCATCTGGGATAAAAAAATTACCTCTTATCCATAATAATAAATGCTCTACCAGAGACTGATCAACATCTTTTATAATACCAAAGCTAATTCTAGTCGTCTTCTTTTTTGAAAGTAAGCTGGCAATGCGGTAGGGTTCTGTAATGGGTTGTTTGTAAATAGTAATTCCCTCTGGCACTGTATTATTAAATGTAAAATCTACAATAGGGTAAGAGGGGTTCTCTGGAATATATACCACAGGATCTATTCCAAAATCTCTTAAATATTTTACAAATTGTAACCACCGTTGTACGCCAGGACCACCTGCGGGAGGCCAATAGTACGTAATGATAAGCACCTTTCTCATGTGCCTGATTTGTTGCCTAAAGAATTTTTATAAGAAAAAATACATCCTAAAATAAATAGTAAGCCAAGTAAAAGCGTACTTATAAGTGTTATATGGCTTCCTAACTGTACAACTTTAGGTTCAAATTTGAATTGGATACGATGTTCTCCTTCTGGAATTTCTAAAGCCCGTAGTACGTAATTAACCCTAAAATGTTCTACTAGCTTATTATCAATATAAGCATTCCACCCATGCTTGTAATACATTTCTGAAAAAATAGCAAGTCCTACTTCACTATTTTTAGATGTGTAAGTAAGTTCATTAGGAGCATACTTTTCTAAGGTAATACTAGCCGTTGTATCTGTTTGATATGTGCGTGCCTGTATTTTTTTGAAATTGACTGCATTTACAAGAGCAACTCTTTTAGTATCTAAATTACGAAGCCCTAATAATTCCTCATTTGCATTTGACACCTTCTTTAATTCTTTTACAAACCATGCATTCCCATTTGCATTAGGATTCTCTATCGCTGTTGGAAGATTATCCTCATTATTTTGGATAAGGTATTTTACGTTTAGCATATCTAGTACGCCAATATCCCCTTGGTAAATATGAAAATTGAACAAATCTTGCATTCCTGCTGGCTTAGCAGCATGGTATCCTGTAATTGTCTTATGGAAATATGCGGTTTTAGCAGAATTAAAACCATCTGATGGATCAAAAACCCTAAAAATACTTTCATCTTCTAAAATGATTCTATCTGCTTGTGTTGGTGAAAAAGGAATAGACATTTTTCTTTTAGAAACAAAATTATCTTCATTTACGTAACGCAGATTAACACCAACCAAATCGCTAACTATAAGTAATCCAATTCCTGTAAGAATCCATACTGCCTTCATTTTATCCTTTAGGTATACCCAAATTAATAAAGCGGCCGCTACTACAAATGCGAGTGATCTTAATAAATCACTTGTATAAGCAGCCTCCCTATCTAAACGTAACATTAAAGGAAGTTGCTCTAACCCTGTCATCTTTAAACGATCATCACCAGGGCCTATAAAATCAAAAGCTCCTTTACAGATAAAAAGTAGCCCCACTAACCCTAATAGAATACCACTGGCAACTTTTAAAGAGCGTAATTTATCTGCTAAAACTACTTTATCAGAAAGTAATTTTTTTAATGCCAGTACTGCTAATAGAGGAACACAAAGTTCCAAGATTACTTGAATAGAAGATACTGCTCTAAACTTATCATAGAGCGGAAAATAATCTATCATCGCATTGGTAACGCTACTTAAATTTTTTCCCCAAGAAAGTACTAAGGATACTAGAGAACCTATAAGCAGCCACCATTTATGCTTATCCTTTACTAAAAACAAGCCTAATATAAATAAGAATAAAACTACAGCACCAATATATGCTGGTCCTGAAACTCCTGGTTGCGCTCCCCAATACAATGGAACACCACTTACAAAATCTATTGCGCTAGATCTTGGCAATCCTTTATCTATTAAATAATTGAAAGATTTTGAATCTACTCCTAAATTTTCTTGACTAGCCCCACCATATAACCTAGGTACGAATAGGTTTAAAGATTCTACAATTCCGTAGCTCCATTGGGTTATATACTCTTTATCTAGTCCTGTAATTATTTCCTTTGCAGCACCGTTGGGCTGTATTGTAATAGCACTCTTACCGCGGGTGCTCCAATCTGCATATTCTTTGGTTGCCATTAAACCCGTAGCGTTAGTAGCAATACCAAGCATAACTGCTACTAGTAAAATACCTACCGATGTGAAATAATGTTTTAGCTCTTTTTTCCGATAAGCAATTACTAAAAAGGTACCACCCAAAACTAAAACCAGCAACATAAAATAATAGGTCATTTGGTAGTGGTTTGCTACTATTTCCAAAGCCATAGCTAGGGCCGTAAGCAAGAAACCCCAAATATATTTTTTTCTAAAAACGAGTAAAATCCCTCCTAATAATATTGGCAAGTAACCTAATGCATGCGCCTTTGCATTATGCCCAGCGCCAAGAATGATAATTAAATAGGTAGAAAAACCGAATGCCAATGCGCCCACAATGGCTAGTTTATAGTCAATTTTAAGGCAACATAATAGTATATAAAAACCAATGAAATACAAAAAAAGGTAATCGGCTGGTCTAGGAAGGGTTCGTATAAGCCTGTCTAATTGCTTGATGTAATTATGCGGGTAATTAGCACCTAATTGGTATGTGGGCATGCCGCCAAATGCACTATTTGTCCAGTAGGGTTCTGTATTTGTATTATTCCTAAAATCATTCTGCTCTTTGGCCATGCCCGTATACTGGGCTATATCATGCTGGTAAATAACTTTACCCTGTAGCACGGGATGAAAATATGCTAGGGCCACGAGAATAAAAAAAACGGTTACAAAAAAATGTTGGAAAAAATATGAGATACTTTTTTTCATCCGTAATTTAACATAGGGTTGGTACGAAGATAACTAGTCTATTTCTTCAAAATCTATATACTCCCCTACTTTTTCGCCATTTTTATTTCTTTTTACTTTCTTTTTATTAACGATTACCTCATCTACTGTTGGGGCTGTAGTGCTCTCATTATGAGAATCGAATTTTTGTTTGAAATGAGTTGCTGTTTTTTTCGCAGCATAACTTAGTAGTAATGGTCCGAAAACACGGAGCACTACCTTAAAAAGATAAAATCCTAAAAGTATTAATCCTATTGTTGTTAAAAATCCCATGAGCCTGTTAATTAATTGGCAGTGCGTAATACTTACGCCCGAATTAGTATAAAAACTACCTAGCAGAAGTATTTACATACCCACGCCTAATAGCAATCTTATTTATAATTTCAGAATACAATTCAAAATTAAGCAATAATGTAAAAAAGATGAATTTAGTTCATATCAAAAATACAATTATAGCGTTGTATACCTATATCTACAGTATTAAAATAAATATAAAGTCTATAAAATGTTACAGTATAATAAACCTAAAAAATATTATTTATTTGTTTTTCTTTTAACGAGTTTCCTCCCTAGCTTACTCATTGCACAATATACAGATGTAATTAATTCTAACAGACCAGGAAACTCTGTGAGTGCGTACGCCGTGGGTAGTAATGTTGCACAAGTAGAGATGGGTCTTTTCTATGAGCAACAAGATCATAGTCTGCTAAACACAAATTCTGATATTATAGGTACCGACATTTCATTCCGCTACGGATTGTTTTTTGAGCGGTTAGAACTTACCTATGATGGCACTTTCCAAACACAAAATACACAGTTTGAAACGAGTGTACTGGATGAGAAAATAACAAATTTCAAACGCAACAGACTTGGATTAAAATTTTTAGTGTTTGATCCTTTTAAAAATCCGGAGCGTAACAAACCAAATTTATACAGCTGGAAAGCTAACCATAAATTTAGACTCAAAAATTTGCTCCCAGCGGTATCTATTTATGCTGGTGCAAATTTTGTTGTAGGTGACAACCCTTACTACCCAACCGATGGAACGATATCACCTAGAGCAATGCTAGTTACCCAAAGTAAAATGACCCCTAGAATGGTTATGATTACCAATGTTTCCTATGACCGTATTGGCACAGAATTTCCTGAACTTGGGTATGTAATTTCTATCTCTCACGCTTTTAGGAATCCTAAATGGAGTGCCTTTGTAGAACACCAAGGTATCCAAAGTGATAGATACGCAGATCTGCTATTGCGTAGTGGTATTGCTTATTTGTTTGATGATAGACTCCAAGTTGATATAAATTTTGGAGCTAGTTTTAAAAGTACCCCATCTCGCATATTCATGAATCTTGGCGGGTCTTACAGGTTTGATTTTCATAAAGACAAACTTGTACCCATTGAAGACCAAGATGCCGATGAAAATGGTGGAGAAATTAAAAAGAACTCCATGAAAAAGAAGGATAAGAAAAACAAGAAAGGTAGCGGCGCAGAGGATATAGACTTAGGGCCCACAAAAAAACAATTGAAAAAATTAAAAAAAGAAGAGAAAAAGAAAGCTAAAAACACAGGAGCTATTGACTTTTAAATTGAGTATTTCGTATGTCCGTAATCACCCCTAATTTGAATAATATTGAGTATATTGAACTGATCTAAAGATAGTTGAATATGGATATATTTTCTTTTGGAGTTCACTTTACTGATGAAGAAAGTTGTAGACTACATTTTAAAGTACAACGAGACAAGCAGGGTGTTATTTGCCATCGGTGTCAAGGCATAGAACACTATTGGCTTAAGAACAAATTGAGTTATCAATGTAAATCTTGCAACGCAAGAGTATCTTTGCGTAGCGGTACTATTATGGAAAGTTCCAAACTATCTTTTATGGTTTGGTACAAAACGATATTTTTATTGAGTACTACTAAAAAAGGTTTCTCTAGTAAGGAAATTCAGCGCCAACTAGGATTAAAACGGTATGAGCCAGTTTGGGCCATGGTGCATAAGCTTCGCAGGGCAATGGGTCAGCGTGACGACCGCTATACCCTTGAAGGTATGATAGAGGCTGACGAAGGATATTTTACAGTAGAAGCGTCCGCACATAAACACAAAACACAGAAAGCGGGCCGAGGCAGTAAAACAAAGAACAATGTGATGGTAATGGCGGAGAGTACCATTTTAGAAGACATTGATACAGGCAAAGTTGAACGTCAAGCCAGATATTTCAAAGCGAAGGTTCTTACCAATCATAAAGTGGAGGGAACCGACCAGACGTTACAGAAAGCAATAGATAATGATGATTCCATAGTTTTTACAGATAAGAGTACATCCTATGTGAACATTGCTGACTATGTAGATATCCATATCAGCGAAAAGTCAAACGAACAAACAACAAAAGAGACCTTAAAATGGGTACATATAGCCATAAGCAATGCAAAGCGGAATTTTGTGGGAACATATCATAAAATCAAAGCCAAGTATCTACAGCTGTACCTAAATGAATTCATATATAAGCTCAATAGAAGGTATTTTGGAGAAAAAATCTTCGATAGGCTCGTAATTGCTAGTATTACAGCTAATGGACATTAAACGGATATACAATTTGAGTATTAATAAAACATCAACTAATACCACAAAGCTTGTTTAATAAAAATGTCTAGATTTTTATTAGCCGCTAACTAGACTTAATAATATCTACTTCATTGTTCTAATTAATATTCCTAATATTGGTCTTATTAAAACAAGACCATGATCTCTATAAAAGAAGCGACTTCTAGAAAGGATATAAAAAAGTTTGTCACCTTTCCATTCTCTTTATACAAGGATAATAAGTATTGGGTGCCACCTATTATTAACGATGAAATAGCCTCTTTTGACCCTGCTAAAAACCCCGTTTTTGAAGATGCTGAAGCGCGTTACTTTTTAGCTTATGCTGGTTCTAAAATTGTTGGTAGAATTGCAGCTATCATTAATAGAATAGAAATTGAAGACCAGAAGGTGCGCAAAATGCGCTTTGGTTGGTTTGATTTTATAGACGATATAGCGGTGTCTACGCTACTACTTGCAAAAGTGGAAACTATTGGCAAAGAACATCAATTAGATTTTATGGAAGGCCCTGTAGGATTCTCCAATTTAGATAAAGTAGGTGTACTCACGTATGGTTTTGATCATATTGGCACCATGATTACTTGGTATAATCATGCCTACTACCAAGACCATTTTAAAGAGCTAGGGTTTAAAGTTGAGAAAGAATATTTAGAAAATAAATTTCCTGCAAAAAATGCAGCTCCTCAATTTTTTCATAGAGTGAATGAGCTGATAAAAAAACGCTATAAACTAAGACCACTAAATTTCACCAAAACAAAGGACGTCATGCCATGGGCAGATAAAATGTTTGATCTATTTAATGAGTCCTATGCTAGTTTATCCTCTTTTGTACCCATCACCGATATTCAAAAGCAATATTTTAAGAAAAAGTATATCAGTTTTATTAATCCTGAATATATAAAATTTGTAGTAGATGCTGAGGATACCTTAGTCGCTTTTGCCATTGTAATGCCTTCCTTTTCGGAGGCGTTGCAAAAAAGTAAGGGAAATTTACTTCCTTTTGGATTCTTACATTTATTAAAAGCAAAGAAAGAGAGTAAAGACGTAATTTTTTATCTAATAGGCATCCACCCTACTTACAAAAATAAAGGCGTAACAGCTATCTTGTTTAATGAATACCATGAAACTTTTGAAGAGAAAAACATAGACATGTGCTACCGTACGCCAGAGTTAGCAGATAACAAAGCTATTCACCTTTTATGGAAACATTTTGAACCTGTTATCTATAAGAAACGCTGTACTTTTAGAAAGGAATTAGTATAAATAAAAAAGCTCCAACACATGTATAGTGTTGGAGCTTTTTTATTTAAAATTGGGTATTGTTTACTCACCCATAGCCGTTGCTACTGCAGCAGATAATCTTTTATATGTACCATTCTCTAAACGAGATCTAATTGCAGAGAATGCCGTTAAAGTTTCTTCAACATCTTCTAAAGTATGTGTAGCCGTTGGTATTAATCTTAAAAGAATTAATCCTTTAGGAATTACAGGATATACCACAATAGAACAGAAAATACCATAGTTTTCTCTAAGATCTCTTACTAATGCCATAGCTTCTGGAATACTACCGTTTAAGTATACTGGTGTTACACAACTAGTGGTACTACCAATATCAAAACCCTTCTCTTTAAGACCGTTTTGTAGTGCATTCACATTCTCCCACAGCTTTGCCTTTAGCTCTGGCTGGGTACGCAACATATCTAAACGTTTTAACGCTCCCTTTACATATACCATTGGTAAGGACTTCGCAAACATTTGTGAACGGAGATTGTATTTTAGATAATCTATAATTTCTTTATCGGCTGCTAAAAACGCTCCAATACTTGCCATAGATTTTGCGAAAGTCGCAAAATATACATCAATCTCATCTTGTATTCCCTGTTCTTGTCCAGCTCCTGCACCAGTTTCCCCTAGCGTTCCAAAACCATGTGCATCATCTACTAAAAAGCGGAAATTAAATTTCTTCTTTAAAGCAACTATTTCTTTCAACTTACCTTGCTGTCCTCGCATTCCAAAAACACCCTCAGATATCACTAAGATACCACCTCCTGTTTGGTTTGCCATTTTTGTAGCACGCTCTAGATTAATCTCTAGACTTTCTACATCATTATGTTTAAATGTAAACCGTTTGCCCATGTGCAAGCGAACACCATCTATAATACAGGCATGACAATCTACATCATACACAATAATATCGTCTTTAGATACTAATGCGTCTATAGTAGACATGATTCCTTGGTATCCAAAATTTAATAAATAGGCAGACTCCTTATCTACAAATGCAGCACACTCGCGCTCTAGTTGCTCATGAAACTCCGTATGACCGCTCATCATTCTAGCACCCATTGGGTATGCAGAACCATATTCCGCTGCCGTTTCTGCATCTACTTTTTTAACCTCTGGTAAATTTGCAAGTCCTAAATAGTCGTTAATACTCCATGTAATAACATCCTTTCCTTGAAATTTCATTCTATTAGAAATTGGGCCTTCTAATTTTGGGAATACAAAATATCCTTCCGCTTGTGATGCCCATTTACCTAAAGGACCTTTATTCTCGATAATTCTATCAAATAAGTCTCTCATTTCCTAGTATTGATTCTATCTACAAAAGTAAAAATTTTTGAGCAGCATTCCTCTATTTTTAGGGTACAAAAAAAGTGGGTGATTTACCCACTTTAAATTCACGCTAAAAACGTGTTATTTTATATACTGTGCTTTTTGTGTCTCTTCTACTGTATTGGTATCAAAAAATCCTTGATCTTCCATCCAAGCATCGCTATATATTTTACTCATGTATCTAGAGCCATGATCTGGAAAAATACCTACAACATTACTGTTTTCATCAAAAGTATTTAATTCGTCTAGTTGTTTAAGAGCCTGCATCACTGCACCACACGTATACCCTGCAAAAATACCCTCTGTTCTAGATATTTCTCTAGCAGTGTGCGCGCTCTCCCCATCAGTTACTTTAATAAAAGAATCTATAATGTCAAAATCTGTAGCACCTGGAATTAAATTTTTACCAAGACCTTCAATTCTATAAGGGTATATTTCCTTTTGGTCAAAGTCTCCAGTCTCATGGTATTTCTTCAATACCGAGCCATAAGCATCTACTCCAATAATTTTTATATTTGGGTTCTGCTCTTTCAGGAATTTTGCCGTACCAGATATGGTACCACCAGTACCGCTACATGCCACAAGATGGGTAATTAGACCATTTGTTTGTTCCCAAATTTCTGGACCTGTAGACTTGTAATGCGCTTCTGCATTTAAAGCATTAAAATATTGATTAATATAAATAGAACCTTTTGTTTCTTCGTGCAAACGCTTGGCTACTTGGTAATAAGACCTAGGATCGTCTGCACTTACGTGCGCAGGACAAACATATACTTTTGCACCCATGGTACGCAGCATGTCTATCTTATCTTTAGATGATTTTGAGCTTACCGCCAAAATACAAT
>Ga0115567_10002702_pt1 | contig 17563 bp, 16 predicted proteins | sample COGITO_mtgs_1204_2_FD_88679 | JGI IMG/M metagenome (GOLD analysis project Ga0115567, IMG submission 88679) | Pelagic marine microbial communities from North Sea - COGITO_mtgs_120412 | ecosystem: Environmental > Aquatic > Marine > Epipelagic | place: Germany:Helgoland, sampling site Kabeltonne... | reverse complement strand
TCTCATCTTTTCTTGTAGGTAAATTATCTTTAAATGTCGATAGTGCTTGATTCATTATTTATGATCCTCAATTAACCAGTCGTATCCTTTCTTTTCTAATTCTAATGCTAATGACTTGTCACCAGATTTGATAATCTTTCCATTATAGAGAACATGTACGAAGTCAGGTTTGATATAGTCTAAAAGTCTTTGATAGTGAGTAACTAAAACGATTGCATTATGTTTACTCTTAAGAGTGTTAACACCATTTGCTACTGTTTTTAATGCATCGATATCAAGACCAGAGTCTGTTTCATCAAGTAATGCTAATCTTGGATTTAAAAGAAGCATTTGAAGAATTTCGTTTTTCTTTTTCTCCCCACCTGAAAAACCTTCGTTAACGGCTCTATCTAGGAAGTTTTCATTCATATGTAGAAGAGGAAGTTTAGATTTTACATATTCTCTAAAATCTTTTTCATTCATAATCTCTGCACCTTGATGTTCGCATAAAGCATTAAAAGCTTCATGCATAAAGGTGATATTTGTAACGCCTGGTATTTCAATAGGGTATTGAAAGCCTAAGAAAATTCCTTCTTTTGCTCTTTCATCTGGTTCAAGCTCCTCTATATCAGTCATCTTTCCATTGATAGCAAATTTTACATCACCTTCAGTTACTTCATAGTCAGGGTGACCTGCGATAACTTTTGATAGAGTAGATTTACCACTTCCATTAGGTCCCATTATGGCGTGAACTTCTCCAGCATTAACCTTAATATTGATTTTGTTTAAAATTGTAGTCTCTTCTACACTTGCAGTTACATTGTTTACTTCTAACATCATTTTATTATCCTACTGAGTTTTCTAATTTCATTTCTATTAACTTAACGGCCTCTACTGAAAATTCCAGTGGAAGGGTCTTAAATACATCTTTGCAAAATCCATTTACAATTAGAGAGATCGCTTTTTCATTATCTATTCCTCTAGAGTGTAAATAGAATAATTGATCAGCACTAATTTTAGATGTGCTGGCCTCGTGTTCAACTGTGGCCGTATTATTTTTTACATCGATATAAGGGAATGTATTTGCACTACATTTATCTCCAACAAGCATTGAGTCGCATTGGGAGTAGTTTCTAGCATTAGTTGCACTTGGCATGATCTTTACTTCACCTCTGTATACATTTTCAGAGTCGTCAGCACTGATACCTTTTGAGATAATAGTACTTTTAGTATTTTTACCGATATGAATCATCTTGGTTCCAGTGTCTGCCTGCATTTTATTATTTGTTAATGCTACAGAGTAAAAGGCACCTTCGGAGTTATCACCTTTTAAAATACAGCTTGGGTATTTCCAAGTGATGGCCGAGCCAGCTTCAACTTGCGTCCATGAAATTTTTGAGTTAATTCCACTGCAAAGCCCTCTTTTAGTTACGAAGTTAAAGATTCCACCTTTTCCATCTTTATCACCAGCATACCAGTTTTGAACTGTTGAATATTTTACTTGAGCATTGTCCAGAGTAATGATTTCAACCGTTGCAGCGTGGAGTTGGTTCTCATCTCTTTGTGGAGCTGTACAACCTTCTAAGTAATTAACATAACTTCCCTCATCAGCAATGATAAGTGTTCTTTCAAATTGGCCTGTCTCTTTGGCATTGATTCTAAAGTATGTTGATAAATCCATAGGACAGGTAACGCCTTTTGGAATATAGACAAAAGACCCATCAGAAAAAACAGCTGCATTTAGAGCGGCGTAATAGTTATCAGTGTATGGAACAACCTTTCCTAAATATTGTTTAACAAGCTCAGGGTGAGTTTGAACTGCTTCAGAAATAGAGCAAAAAACAACTCCAACTTTCTCTAGGTCTTCTTTCCATGTTGTTCCTAGGGAAACAGAATCAAATACAACATCAACAGCTACACCAGAAATTCTTTTTTGTTCAGATAAAGGAATTCCAAGCTTTTCAAAAGTGGCCAGAAGCTCTGGGTCTAAATCGTCGAGAGATTTTGGCTTATCTCCTTGTGACTTTGGTTTGGAATAATAGTACAGATCCTCAAAATCGATAGGTGGGACTTTACTGTATTGCCAAGTCGGGTGAGTCATTGTCTTCCAATGTCTAAATGCCTTAAGTCGATATTCTAAAAGCCACTCTGGCTCTTCTTTCTTTTTAGAAATAAGAGTGACGATCTTTTCATTAAGGCCTTTAGGAAACTCTTCGAGTTCGATTTGAGTTTCAAATCCCCACTTGTAATCTTCATTTAGTTTATCTTCAATTGAGCTCATGTTCAGTAACCTTATTTTTAAAAATTATATTTTCGTTAAATAGTTCATCTAGAGTTAGAGATTTGAAAAATGCTAATAAATACTTATTTAAAGTAGTGACTGGACCAGATATATTGCAATCTTTTAAAAGCATACACTTTTGTTCTTGGCAGTCTTGGGCGTATTTTTTAGCTTCGATGATTTCACTTAAGTAGAGGTAGTTAATCTCTTTGAGATCTTTTTTTAAACTATAACCACCATTGATTCCTTTATTTGAATCTACGATGTCATTTTTGGCCAAAACTTGTAGGACTTTGCTGGCCGTATCAAAAGGAATTGAGTACTTGTCACAGATATCTCTAGCAGTGAACTTATTTGTTCCCTCGATATTGTCAGACATGTGCTTGAGTATCATAAGGGAATACTCAACTTTTCTACTAATTTTAATCATTTAGATCGCCCTTTTAAATAAGGGCAAAAATACCTTATTTAGTTAATGAAGTCAACGCAAATGGCCAGTCACTAGATCTGGCTTAAGTAATTTTAAGTAGATATATGACTTAAAGAGTATTAAGGTTAATAGATATGTTAGATAACTACCGAGCAGCAACTTCTATTGAAGAAGTGATTTCTATTGTTAAAAATGCCCAAAGAAGTAAGGATACTTTTTTATGGCTTAATGATGAGGGGAGTCGTAAATCTTTTAAAATTGCTGATTTTGAAGTTAATGAGGAGTTCTTTCAGTTTTCTTTTAAGATTGATCGAGCCGCTTTTGAGCATGTTGCAACTATGAACTCTTATTATATAAAAGTTGATTATGACATGAGTGCATTTAAGGTCTTCGTCGTAAGTATTGATGATAATACTGTCGTGTGCAGCTTGCCAGAGAAGGTTTTGAGTTTAGAGAAGCGTGAAAAAATGCGCACTAAGTGTAAAGCTTCAAATGAATCTTTAGTTTCTTTGAAAATTGAAAATGAATTAATGAAAGATACTTATCAAGAGTTTGAGTTTAGAATTTTAGATTATTCAAATGGTGGAATCGGAATTGTTCTTCTAGAGGATCAAATGAGGTCTTTTTCAAAGATATCTGGAAATGTTTTCTTAACTAAGCTCAAAGGTCATAATCTAGCTGAAAGACTTAGGATTGAGCCCATATACTTTAAGAAAGTTAAGGTTGATAAAAAGGGCGTGAAGAAAACATTTTACAGAATTGGTTTCATGTTTGATGAAACTCTTCCAAAAAATGTACTTAGCTTATTTAAAGCTACATTTTAAGTGGAACTGTAATTCCTAGTAAGTTTAGACCTTTTCCCAATGTTTCTTTTACTGATTTTGCTAGTGCGAGTCTAGCGTGAGTCAGCTCCTCATCATCACTTATGATTTTATTTTCAGCGTAATATGAGTTAAAAAGTTTTGATAAGTCATAGAGATACGATGTGATTAAGTGGGTCTTATAATTAAGTAGTGATTGTTCAATTGTTTCGTTAAAGTCTAAGAGCTTTTTGATTATTTCTTGTTCGCTGTCTTGGTTTAGTTTTGAAAAGTTAGCGATCGTTAGGTTTAGCTCTTTTTTAACTAGGATAGAGTTGATTCTTGCGCATACATATTGAATGTATGGACCAGAGTCTCCATCAAGTTTTAGCCATTCATCCATGTCAAAAACAATTTTTTTATTAGAGTCGATCTTAGTCATTCCGTACTTAATTGCACCGCTAGCGATTATTCTAGCCGTTTCATCTATATCTTCAGCGCTCCATGTATCTACATATTTGTGAAGGTAGTTATTTTTAATTTTGTCTTGCATCTGATCGATTAGATCGCGAAGAGCTATGATGTTACCTTTTCTGGAACTCATCGCCCCATCGGCCAGCTCAACCATCTCGTATTGTAAGTGAAAGCATTTGTCTGCGTTTTTAAAGCCCATTTTTTCTAGCGTTTTAAATACTTGCTTAAAGTGTCTGGCCTGTCTGTTATCTACAACATAAATATTTTTTTCTATTTCAAAATCTTCAAACTTTCTTCTTGCAAGCTCTATATCTTTTGTCGAATAAAGACCTGTTCCATCTGACTTTAAAACTAAGCAAAACCCTAATTTGTCTTCAGATAAATCAATTCCAACTGCACCGTCATCTTCTATAAAAAGACCTTTGTCTTGGTATTTTTTGACTAGCTCAACAGAGGCACTATCCACATCACTTTCCCAGTACCATATATCAAAGTCAACTTGGGCCCAGGTGTAGACTTCTTTCATAAGGTCTATGGACCACTGTCTTGTCTCTTTCCAAAGCTCGTAGTATTCCCCTTTTTTTTCTTCTAGCTCTTTTAGTATCTTTGTAAGCTCTGATCTGTTTTGATCCTCTTTATCAGTACCTTTTTGCTCTTCAAGAAGATTATTTCCTTTAGTGTAAAGAGTTCCAAGCCAAGCACCTTTATTCATCTTGGGAACTTCTTCAAGATTGTGAAGTTTATAGAACCATAGGCACTTGGCCACATGTGTACCAACGTCGCCAGGAAAAGTTGTAGCAATAGTAGGGAAGCCGCAATATTTATGTAGATTTACAATCGCGCTACCTAAACATAGATTTCTCATGTGGCCCACGTGTAATTCTTTATGGGTATTGGGTTGAGAGAACTCAATCATTGTTTTTGGTGATTCTTTTGTAAGTTCTAAGTTAAAGTAGCTCTCATCTAGGATGCTCTCTAAAGTCGATTGTGCCAAAGAGTTAAAGTCTAAAAAAATATTTAAGTATGGGCCAAAGGCTTGGGCTTTTTTGATGTTTGAGCCAGAGGCTATATTTGAATTGATTAACGACTCTAAATCTTTTGCTATTTGATTGGGTGCCTTTTTGAAATCTTTAGTTAGCGGGAAGCATCCAAATGCGTATTCACCCATATTGGCTTTTGGGGGAGAGTTTAACTCGCGATAAGAGTTGTAAGTTTTATCAAACTCTTTAGCTATTGCTTGATTTATTAAGTCCGATACTTCTTTTTTTACTAAATTATATTCTATAAACGCCATAATCTTCTCTTTTAAGTTCTCAAGTATTTAACACGATAAGTAATATATATGAATATTGCTAGAAAAGATATATTGCTCGCCTTAATTTTGTGTACAAGCTTTGCTTGGGCCCAAGAGGATTTTGATAACTCAAATCCAACCATAAGTAATGTCTTTGATAGAGGACCACTACTTGTGTATGACTGTAATGGTCAGAATACTGTTTGCGCGAGTGAGGATTCATTTAAGTATTGCAGCGGGTATAATCCTAGTGATAAGCCTTGTAAACTCATTAAGAAGTTTGAAACTAATGATAAGTGTAATGATTTTCAGTTAAAAATAGTTACAGATAACTACGACGGTCGATTCTGTGATTTTTATTAAATCTTCTTAAACATCACGATATGTGACCCAATACCTTCAATTTCAAAGTATTCACCAACTTTTTCAAAGCCAGCAGTCAGGTAAAAACCTTCAGCGCTTTTTCTGGCATTACACCACAGAAGCTTAACATTATTTCTTTTTATAAGATTAAATGCTGTTTGCAGAAGAGCCTTTGAGAGGCCGCGTCCTTGAAATTGCGCCATTGTGGCCATGCCACGGAGTCTATATTGGTATTCATCGTCAAAATGCTTTGATTTTTGCATAAAGAAAGATGCAACGCTTGTGAGCTCATTATCTATAAAAGCGCCTAAGTGAAATGACATCTCATCGTCATCGCCTTTGAAGACGCAATCTTTAATTGATTGTCCCGGGCGTAGTATATCGTTTCTTATTTTATATGTGTCTTTTGCTTCTATTTGTTTTACTTCCATTGCCTTAAAATATAAGGCATTTTTTATAAAAGAAAAGAAGCTGTGTGTTAGAGTCTTATTTTTCTGCTCAGTTATTAAGGGCTTCTAAATACCTATAAACTTATTAAAAAAACTTAATTTTTGTTTAAGTAAACCCGATTAATAACTAAATAATATTGGGGATTTGATGAGATTTTTATTATTGATGATAATGTCTGTTAATTTAGTTTTTGCAAAAGGTGTTTGTGTTGCTGATAAGCAAAACTCTGCATTTGGAGAAGTTACTGAACTGATTAGTGCTACGAATAATATTTCTTCGGAGCTAGGAGAGTTTATTGATCCAGGGCCGCCGGATGAGTTTCAGGTTTTTGATTTTTGTCAGCAGCTTAGGGACGATGGAGTTGTTTTTGGCTCTGAAGCTGAAAAAATATTTATAAAGTATATGAGTGAAAAACTATTAGGAATAAATAGTGGGTACCAAGGTAAGACGATTAACGATCAACCTTACTCTGGTTATATAAAAAAATATTTACATAAACTACAATGTGACACTAGGGACATAACTTCGTTATCTATGAGGGAAAAAAATTCATTTTTTAAACATATGATAGATATTGGTAGAGCTGATTACATAGCAGAATACTATCTTACTAGATGTAGCTCTCATCTAGATAACTCAGACAAACTAGATGCCAACCAATTTGAAGTTATTAACGGTGAGAAAGAAACAATCCTAGACTTTGTAATCAAATCAATCGACTTTAGAAATAATCGCTCTATAAATATAACTCAAAATCAAGATCAGCTTATTAGAATAAAAGAGTCACTTATTAGGTATTGTGGTGCTAAAAGAGGGGCTGATTTATAATCGCTATAATTGCTTTAATATTTAGCTCTCTCGCTTTTTCTTTCTGTAGTGACTCTGGACTTGATGTTAAATTACAATTTGGTAACGAGATAGAAGCTTTGTGTGTTAATAAAAAAAGTCACAAAGAGTTTTGTAAGTGTTTAAAGCCTCACTCTTATCATTATAAAAATGGCAAAGATATTTTGAGTTTGAAAATAGGTGAAGAGTTGTCTAAGGAGTTTGAAAAGAACCTTAGAAGCATCTTAAGCTCTACTTCACTCTTGCAGCACAAAGTGACTTTGAACTATAGAAAAAAACCGAGTGAATTTGCACCTATTAGAGAGAGATTAGAGAATTCAAAAAGCTGTAATTTAGGACAATTGAAAAAGAGACTTGAAGGCTGCGGTGATAATACTCTGTATTCTAATTTGATTAAGTCAGGCTCTGAATTAAGTTTAGATAAATTAATTTCTAAGTATGATGATGAGATCAACAATCGCGAAAGTAATTATATGGCAGTCGAGGGAGAGTCCTGTAAAAATAACTATCGTTGCAATTATAAGGCTAGCTGTAGTTTATCAGATCTTGAGTCAGAAAGTTTTAATCTCGATTATAAAACGATTAAAGTTCAAAGCTTTTTTAAGGAAATAGAGGAGGAGTTAGCTCAGAGCTCAAACGTCAGTGATGCACTCGGATTAGCTCTAAAGAGAAAGAGAGAGGAGAAAGACCTTGAAGGTTATCGGTCTTTATCGAAAATTTACAATGAAGTTAAGGATAGTTATTACTTTAGAGGTATTTTAGATCTATCTGTTGATCATATTCTAAGTATCGCTCAGGATGAAGATGGAATATCTTCTTTTTATCAAGGAAAAAATGAAATATCTAGAACGTTAGATTCAGTACTGTCAAAATGCAAAGAAACTTATCAAAAATTCGAAGATGTAATGTGTCAGTCAACTGAGAAGATTGTATACGACTTCTCTGATGTTCCATTGCAGGGCTTAGCGAATTCTTATAACAGTAGCAAAGACGATTTCTCTGGGAGTTATGCTACTTGTGATGTCGGGTCCAAGAAAATTACTTCTGATCTAGAGGGATTTAGAGACTTTTTAAATACTGACGAGGTAATATTCGAGAGTGCCGAAAAAATGAGTATTAACCAGTTAGAGAGTAAAGCAAATAAAGTTCGGTCCTTAATTTGTGAGGAGATACCTTCGAGTGGAAAAAAATTAAAAAAACAAATAAAGGAAGTTCGTAATAAAATAAAACAGGCTTGTCCTAATGAGTCATCTTTGATTAGTGAAAGCTGCGCATACTTAAAGTCCTATAAAAAAATGCTTGAATCAAAAGAGCAAACTAAAGAGTTTGTTAAAAAGAACAACAGCTTCAAGGATTACCTTAAAGCTCATCCCTCAAGTCCCATAAAAACTGAAGAAGAATATATAGCGAAAATAGGTGTCCCTTCTGTTGCAAAAAGTCTTCTCCTAGGTGGTGAAGATGAGAACTCTGAGCCTGAAGTTCAAAAAACAATCGCTAAACCTCAAGAAAAAGTGAAAGAAAATGATACTCAAAAGAGCGATAATGTAACTGACACAAAGCAAGCTTCAAACAAATCTAATAACACATATACATTCAAAAGAGCTCCGGCTTCTATTGATAAAACCAAATCAAAATCTAATAGCTCTAACTATATTTCTCCTCCAGCTGGCCTTACATTCAAATACAAAGAGCCCTCTGCAAAAAAAATATCCAAAGATATCGAAGAGCTAAGAAAGAAAGTTGCAAAAGAAAAGAAAAGACAAGAGGATTTGCTTAAGAGTTATAATAGCGCAAGCCAAGAAGAGCAAAATAGAATTGATTCACAATTTGATTTAATCGACTCTTCTTTTAATACTTCTCCAAGTGGACTTTCTTCTGATGAAGTTGATCGATTTATAGAAAATGAAAGACTTATTGACAGTGGACTTAAGAGTCCAGATAAAGTTAGATCCATTGCAAGTTCGGATCTTTCTAATTTTATTACATCTCCAGCTGATCCGTATAGAGAAACAATCAATAATGACATGTTAACTAAAGATAGAATTGATCTTGTTGATCAGAGTGTAGGCTCTTCAGAGAAAATAAGTGCATTCGACATAGAGCTTGGTCCAAATGGCTATGAAATTCAAAAGCTAATTGTCTCTGGGTCTATTGAAAAAGATTTATCACTTGTTTATGATCGTGATCCAAAAAAATCTATTGTAGATAAAATTTCACGAAGTAGTGCTAATCAAAGTGAACAAGTTCAAAAGTATAAAAAGTTATTACAGAGTAAGAAGGACTTTTTGATAAGTAAAAACAGTGAACTCGATATAGAGGTCATTGTTAGGTATAACTTCAACTTACAAAAGCATGAAGTCACACCATTCGTTGGTAATTTAAACGATGAATTTTATCTTAAAAATAGAGTCGAATTTAAGCAGCTTCAAGATCAAGTTCAAAAATCTATCGATGAGGGTGACTTTAGAACTCTAAGTCAGATCTAGTTGATTGCTCTGCAGTCCATGTAACCTTTTAGAATAAAGCCTTCAACAAAGGCATCAATATGACCTTTAATCTTATTGGCCTGCTCTTTAATGTCAGAGTTTCTAAAGGAAACAACAACTGGCTCAGTTTGTCCGTAAAAATAAAATGAACTTACTCTGTTTCCACGATCAATACTTCCAGCATAGGCCTGTGTGATTACACTGTAGTCATAAGTATTTCTTAGCCACATGTGAGTAGACTTATCACCTTGAAGATCAATAGTTACTTCATAGCCTCTGATGTCGCATTTATAGTCTCTGGCAAAAGCTGAAGTTAAAAGTAAGCAAAATATTATAAGTGTTTTCATGGACTAGAATATAGCCTAAAAAATATGAGATGTCCTACAAACTGGTCTTTCTTATAAGGGTTTTAACGGCAAGTTTAGTTAAAGTTTCACTAAAGAGTTCTATGGCCAAATCTGGTATTTTTGTATCTGGGCCCTTCCAGTTAGATTGTACAAAGACACTGCATCTTTTATCGACTTCTTTGATGGTAAAGCTGCCCGTAAGGCCACTAAACATCCCTGTAGCAAACTTGAAGGGATATACACCCTCTTTTGTGGGTCTTTTCATGATGACATGAATGATCATGGGGTAGGGCAAAAGGGTGTGATCGGCTTTAACGGTCAAAAAACTGTGCTTTTCTTGGTACTTAACCGATTTAATAAAATCGATCATATTGGGATAATTTTCAAAATAAGAGAGCTTCTTGATAACTTTTGTGCAAGCTTTAGGGTGGTAGGCCATGCCTCTCATTTTAAAACTTTGCTGTTTTTTGGAGGATTTAACTGTAGATTCCACCAAAACAAACTCGTTTTCTAATGCCTTAAAAGCATTTTTTGAGATTTTCCAGTAGGAGTTAAAAAAATTATATGACTCAGAATTAGCAAATAAATTTGAGCAAAATAAAAGTATTATTAATAGCTTACACACACATCCATTATAATTAGTATTAAAAATAACGCAACAAGACTTTTCTATCCACAGCATTATTTTTAACCTAAATATCTGAAAACACAAAAAATCAAGTAAAGGATGACTTGCATATGGCAAAAAAAGCAACTGCTAGCCGCTCTAAAAAGGTTAAAGAAGCAACTATTGAGGCCAAAGATCAAAGGTGGCACTGTCGAAATCGTGTAACTTTAGTATTTGGTAGTAATGATGTGGAAGAGCTCGACACCTATCTGTATACAAAAGACTCCTTGGAGTTTAAAAATGTCCAGTTTCATCAGGCTAAATCTAAGGCCGTTGAAGAGATCCTAGATAACTGTATTGATGAGTTTTACCGAGGGCACGTATCTACTGTTAAAACGAAACTTAGCCCTGATGGGCTTACAGTTACAATTGAAGATGATGGAATTGGTTTTCCGTTGGATAAAGTTCCTATGGTTTACTCTGAGTTTAGAACTGGTTCTAAATTTAAAGATCAAGAAGTTGACTCTAAAGGGTATTTACACAGAACTTTGGGGCAAAATGGGCTTGGTGCAGCTGCTACATGCTTAACCAGTGATTTATTTAAGGTGACTGTAAAGCATCATAATTCTAAAAAAGAGCAGACATATACCTTTGTGGATGGCGCTCTAAAAATCAAAAAAACGAGACCAAAGCCTTTTAAAGGTAAAAGTGGCGTTAAAATTGAGATTCAATTAGCTAAGGAAGTTTATAAAAATGCTGTTATCGATAAAGACCTTTTAAGAAAGCGTATTATCGATTTAGCTTATAATAATCCAGGTCTAAAGTTTGATTTTAACGGCGAGATCTTTCATTACAAAAAAGGCCTTTATCAGCTTGCCGAAAGAATTGATGAAGAAAAAGCGCAACTTCTTGGTGATGATGTTTACATCGCTAATGGTGTAAATGCTAAAAAAGTTAAATATAAAGCAAAGTTTGATTTAAACTTTAGTGTTGTTATCGACCCAAAAAGTGACGAAAGAGAAAAGTTTATCTCTTTCGTAAATTCCACTCCTACATTTGACGGTGGATTTCACCACGATAGATTTAAAAGATTATTCATTAATCACTTGAAGGCCAAACTTGAACGCGAAGCTAAAAGAGCGAAAGTTAGTGTCGTGGATAATGACATTTTAGCTGGAGTAACTTTTATTATCGGTATCATTATGCCTAACCCAAGGTTTGAGTCTCAAACGAAAAGAAAGCTCGTTAGAGATAAAGACTTAGATAAGGGAATCGAAGAATTTATGGATAAAAATATGCCAAAATTCATTCGAAAAAATAAAGACTATGTCGAGATGATCATTGAAAGAGCAAAGTCTAGAACAAGATTTGATGCTCTAAAGGATGCATCCAAAAAAGGTAAAAAAGCTAAAAAACAAAAAGTTGAAAAACTGCTTGATGCCAACGAAAGAAAAGATAGATCAAATTGCACCCTCTTTATCTGCGAAGGGGACTCGGCGATTGGCGGGCTTCGCTCAGCTAGAGACAAGCTCAATCAAGGTGGTATAGCCCTTAAGGGTAAGCCAATGAACGTTACTCAAGCTACGATCAAGGATGTTTTAAACAATCAAGAGTTTGCAGACATTATGGCCAGCGTAGGTCTTGTCTTAGGTCAACCATCTGAAGAAGAATCTATGAGATACAAAAATATCGTATTTCTAGCTGACTCTGACGTTGATGGCGGTCACATTAATACATTACTTACAAATTTCTTTTTCACATACTGGCCTGAGCTTTTTAAGCGTGGACAAATTCAAATTGCTAAAGCTCCTCTTTTTGAAGTTATAACTGATAAAGATCCAATCTATGCTGAAAGTGAAGATCAACTTGAGAAGATTAAAAAAGATAAATCTATAAAGATTAAAGAAATTCAAAGAAATAAAGGACTTGGTGAAATGAGTCCAGAAGCTTTTAAATATGTTTTAAATCGTGATGAGTTTACTAAAATCACTACTGAAAATGCAGGTGGTGCTAAGGATATGCTACATACTTGCTTTGGTAAGGATACTCAGCTTCGTAAAAATCTTTTAATTGATGATGAAGATGTAAATGTCGATTTAACGAGTATCTTAAAGGGAACTGCTCCAAAAAAGAAAAGTTCAAAAAAGAAAGTCGCAAAAAAAGCTGCAAAGAAGAAAACGGCAAAAAAAGCTAAGAAAAAGTAGAGGATATAAATGAGTGAACAATACTTTCATTCCATGGACGCAGTTCCATTAGAGAAATTAGTTAAAGATGAGTATAGAACATACCAGATTTATACTTTGATGGATCGAGCTATTCCATATATGCAAGATGGACTCAAGCCAAGTCAAAGAAGAATACTCTACACACTTTTTAGAAACCAAAGTAAGGGGCTTGTAAAAGTATCTTCGTTAACTGGTCTTGTTTTAACTCTTCATCCACATGGGCCCGCATCTGTTGAGAGCTCAATTGTAAATCTGGCCCAAGACTATACCTTCTCCAATAACTATCCTTTGATAGATAAAAAAGGTTACTTCGGTGAGAGAATGGAAACTCAAGCTGCTGCGGCAAGATATATTGAGTGTAAGCTTGGTGAGGTTGCAAAGGTTTTACTCTTTGATGATATGAACCAAGTTGATATGATTCCAAACTATGATGAAAAAGTTATGGAGCCAGTATCGTTCTTGCCAAAACTTCCAATCATGCTTCTTAATGGTGCTGAAGGTATTGGAACAGGATTCTCTTCTGTTATTCCAAGCTTTAATCACAAAGAAATTATTAAATCTATGATTAGCTTTATAAATGATAGTAAAGCTAAAAAAATAAAACCATGGGTAAGAAATTACTCAGAAAAAGTGGAAATTGATAAAAAAGGAAGAATCCTTTTTAATATGGGCTTTCAGGAAATTGATGGCAAGATTTATATTACAGAGCTACCTAAAGGTTATGATGCTAAAAAGCTTTATAAGTTTTTAGGTGCGCATATTGAAAAAGATAATATCAAAGACTATATTGATAGCTCTGTAGATAACGAAGTGATGGTAGAGCTTTTATTTAAAAGAGGTGCTCAACCAAAGCTATCAGAAGTAGAAAGTATTTTAGGAACTCAAGCAAGTGTTGTTCCTAATTATACATTGATTTCTGAGCGCGGTGTAAAAGTTCTTGATAAACCTGAAGAGATTATTGAAATCTTCGCGGCCAAGAGACTTGAAGTTGTAAAAAGAAGATATGAGTTATTAATTTTTGATGCCAAAGAAAGACTTAGTAAAAATAATGAAATTATTAGATTTATCAAAGAGAAACATTATGCAGTTGCTGAGAAAAAAGCAAACAGAAAAGCATATGTTGAATATTTAGATTCTAAGAAATTTCAGTATAGTGACTATCTTGCTGATATGGCCATTTATAGAATGACTAAGGAAGAGGTCAGTAAGAGATCGCTTTTAATTACTGAAGATAAAGCAAAGATTAAAGACTATGAAGCAATTCTTAAGTCTCCAGCTAAGATTAAAAAGAAATTAATTGAAGAGCTAAATGATGTTGATAAGAGACTTGATGACATTATGAAGGGCAAAGCTGATGCTAAGAAAAAAGTTTATAAAAAACTAGAGAAGAAAACTAAGAAAAAAGCTAAGAAGAAGAAATCTAAAAAATAAGGGGCATTTATGAAAAAGGTTTTATTGTTATGTTTAATTGCAGCGCAAAGTTTTGCATTTGATTCTGTAAGTGTTGGTGGTGGGCTACTTTTAAATACACCTGATCTAGACGGTGGAAGTGGTGTGGATGAGGAGAGTGCGTTCTCTCTTCAAGTTGGCGCCATTGCTAAAAGTGAGATTGCTGACAAGATCGACTTTAGGACAGGTGCATTCTTACAAAGAAAAAACTATACTTTAGAAACGCAGTCCCTTGAGCTTGACTTAGCTCTTGATTATTTAACTATACCTTTGACTGTTGCTTATAATCTGAATGATAAGTTCAACCTAATTGGAGGTCTTTCAGCTTCTGTATTAATTGCAGATGATTGTGATGTTGATAATGGTACTTGTCAATTTGATGATACGGAAACATTTGTTCCATCTCTTATAGTTGGTGGTGGTATGTTTTTTAACGACTCGCTCTCAGGAGAGGCCTACATTGAAAGAACACTATCTGAAGTCTCAGAAAGTACAGAAATTACAAGTTTAGTATTTAACGTTCTTTATAATATTTAATTAAATAAGTAGGGGGGGGAGATTAAGCTCTCCCTCTAGTAAAAATGAAGTTAATTCTATACATATTATTTATAACTCTAAACTGCTACTCTTTTGATAAGTATCAACTTACTGCAGGCTTACAGTACAATATCCCAGAAGTTAAAAATGCCCAAAAGCAAAACAAACCCACTGGGGAGTTTGGACTAATTGCTAGAACTAGCATCAATTCAAACCTAGACTTTAGAACTGGTCTAGTTATCAAAAGATCTTTTACTTTCTTTGAAACTCAATCTCTAACTTCAGAGTATACTTTTGACTATGTCTCCTTACCTTTGACTATTGCAAATAATATAACTGAAACGATGACTATTATTTATGGTGCAAGTGTTTCTGCTCTCATCTCCAATGAATGCGTTATAAAGGAAAATCAAAGTCTATGTGATGATTTTGAACCCAATTCGACTATTGCTTCAATTATTATCGGAGCAGGGGAGAGGATTGATGATGATTTTGAGGTTGAAGTTTATCTTGAATCGTCAGTTATGGAACTTGCTAAAGATATAAACTTAACGAGTATATCCTTTAACTTCTTATATAATTTATAAAAAAAAAGGGAGACTTAATGTCTCCCTTTTTTGTCTATGGATTAATGTTCACACCCTGCGGTGTCGTGGGATATAATCTTATTTGTTTTTTGGTTTCTAATAATAACGTTCTCGCCGCCCTCAGCTTTAAGCTCGAATAGAACTACTACAGCTTCACTTGGACCTGAGTCCTGCGCACTTGCACTAGCTAGGCCTCTACCACTTTGAGCTGGAGCTGCTCCACCACCAACTGGATAGAGTGACTTGATGTCGTTTACATCTCTTTGCTTAGGAATTCTATTATTGGTAAATCTACTAATTGATGGGTACATTACAGAAACATCTCTTGATGTATCCTGGTGAAATAATCCTAGAAAGTGTCCCATCTCATGAAGAACAACTGTTTGTAGATCATAGCCTTGAGTCGTGAAGTAATTGAAGTCATTATCGTAATTTATTAGTATGTCTGCGTGAGTAATTTCTATATATTCATTACTTGTTCCAATATTTTTTCTTATTCCAAATAATTGTGTTACCGCAAGTGCGCTATCTGGTAATTCATTTGGCCAATTGAAAACTTTATAAATTCCCATTGTTCCGTCATTATATGAGTCTAGATCATTTGATTTTGGAGAGGTTTCTTGAGTGTCATTTAATAAAGTAACTCCGCCACCTACACTTGAGTCCCAGTTTGATGATGAGCTTCTGATTTCTGATTTTTCACTAATATTAAAGTCACTACTTAGTTTCATTTCAAGTGGAAAGTTATTTCGTGATAAGTTCCATCTAGCTGATTGCGGGTTTGAGGTCTTTACTTCCTCAGGCACACAAGAGGCCATGCTTACTAAAATCGTCAATAGTAGAATGTGTTTCATCATTAATCCCATAAAATAATCCCGAGTCCCATACTCTATTATTTTATCGGTTGATTGCCTCTATACTTGAGTCTTTTCGTAGTCTTTGTACATTACTATTGTACTTTCAGGCAGTTAAGCTTGAAATATTGAAATTTTATCTGCTGAACAATTGTTAACAATAAAACGATATAGCAAGGATTCTTGTCACTTTTAGATCATTTAAGCTGTGACTTTTTATCACTTTCAGAGCACTGATTAGATAATCGAGTAGCTTTATATTGGCCAGCAAGAATATTTAGCAATTTAACTCTATCTAGTGGCTTTGTTATATAGTCACTAAAGCCAGATGACAAAGCGCTTTCTTTTTCATCTTTCATAGCATTAGCAGTTAAGGCCATAATTGGTTTTGAGTAATCTTGTGCCTTAAGCTTTTTCATAGAACTATAACCATCAAGAATTGGCATTTGGATATCCATTAGAACGAGATCGTAATTATTGGACATGGCCATGTTGTAGCCTTCAAGTCCATTAGATGCCACATCAAGGTTTGCATTTGTATTATCGAGATATATTTTAACTAGAAGTTGATTCTCACGAGCATCATCAACTAAGAGTATGTTCATACCATCTAGGTCAACCGAGCTCTCATTACTTACTTTATTAGTCGTGTTCGGATAGAGATCCAAAGACTCAGGAGTTATCCAGCTTATATCTTGTGGCAGATTTATATTAAGCTTAGCGACAAATACGCTACCTTCATTTAGTGTACTGCTTTCAAGAATAAGGTCTCCTCCTAAAGCGTTACAAAGTTTACGAGTTAGAACTAGACCCAAACCTGTACCACCAAACTTTCTTGTTGTTGATGAGTCAGCTTGAGCGTAGCTTGAAAAAATAGTCTCAGCTTGTGACGGAGTCATTCCAATTCCAGTATCCGCTACTTTGAAATTAAGTGAATTATCCCTATAACTAATAATAAGTTTTATTGAGCCATTTTCAGTGAATTTAATCGCATTCCCAACAATATTCATTAGGATTTGTCTTACGCGCGTAATATCTGAAATTACAAACTTGGGAATTTTAGATTCGAGTAGGATTTCAAAGTCAACTTTCTTGTCGCGAGCTCTAAGCTTACTACCTTCATGAAAGTTGATAAGCATATCAATAAACGAGAATTCACTTTTTTCTATACTTATTTTTCCAGCTTCTACTTTTGATAAATCCAGTATGTCATCGACTAAGCGTAATAGTTGCTCTGAGTTTTTATTTACTATCGACAGGTAATGATCTTTTTCTGAGTCTAGTAAATCGTTATTTTTTAAAAGATCACTAAAGCCCATGATGACACCAAGGGGAGATCTAATCTCATGACTCATATGTGCAAGGAATGCACTTTTTGCTTTATTGGCAGAGTCAGCAGCTTCTTTTCTATTTAAAAGCTCAGTGTTTAATCGCTGAGTTTCTTTTTCCATCTCTCTTGCTTTAGAGAAGGTTTCTATTTTTTTTAACAGGTAGTCTTTTTCTAGTGGGGCAGTGAGAATATCATCCACAATGTCCCAAATTTTTAGAGTTGGC
>Ga0115567_10002701_pt1 | contig 17566 bp, 16 predicted proteins | sample COGITO_mtgs_1204_2_FD_88679 | JGI IMG/M metagenome (GOLD analysis project Ga0115567, IMG submission 88679) | Pelagic marine microbial communities from North Sea - COGITO_mtgs_120412 | ecosystem: Environmental > Aquatic > Marine > Epipelagic | place: Germany:Helgoland, sampling site Kabeltonne... | reverse complement strand
TTCCTCCTTCGACTACCAAACAATTTTCAATATTTTTAATAGGGAAAACGACATCTGCATTTCCATGAATATGAATAATTTCAGGCAGAGCTTCGCTCCTATTCCAACAAACCATATTTTTTATGGCCCAATCCAAATAATTTTTGTTGCGAACGTGAAGGTATTCTTGATAGATCTTAAGACGTTTTCGCGATCTTGGTCCTATTGCATATTTAGTTAAATCATCTGCACTAAGCAACAGACCCGTTGGCATAACTTTATAAAGTTTTGTTTTTGCTACAAATTTTAAACGTTTTGGAAGTTCATCCTTAGATTTGACACTTGAAATTATAATCAATTTTTTTACTTTAAGGAACTGTTGCATCTCCTGTGCCACTACACCACCGAAACTAACACCTATCAAAACAATATTCTCTTCGGAAATTTGTTCGGCCATTCGCTTGGCATATTCAGCTAAAGATTCTTTTTTTTGAGGGATTAACCATTCCAGAATATGAATTTTGAAAGATTTTTTATCTAAAGAAATATTTCGGAAGATTTCCTTTCCAGCAGCCAAACCGGGCACAAAATATACCTGTGTCTTTTTGTTTTTCATAGCTTTGTCAACAGAATGCCATTTTGCATTGAGATTATTCGTAAATTTACGGTAAAGATAGAATTATCCCTTAGCAATACATTTCAAATTAGATGAAGAAAGTATTACATCGTGAATCCACGAGAGGAAAAGCCGACTTTGGTTGGTTACAAGCAAATTATTCGTTTAGTTTCGCAAATTATTATGATCCTCAACGTTTACAATTTGGCCTTTTACGTGTTTTAAACGACGATTATGTCGCTCCCAAAATGGGTTTTGGCAAACATCCACATAAGAACATGGAAATTGTTACCATTCCACAATCTGGTTCGCTTAGGCACGAGGATTCTATGGGAAACAGTGAAATTATCTATGCGGGAGAGATACAATTAATGAGTGCTGGAAGCGGCGTTGAGCACAGTGAATTAAATGCAAGCAATACAGAACCTGTAAAACTTTTCCAGATTTGGATTTTTCCCGATACCGAAAATGTTGAACCTCGCTATCAACAAAAAAAAATCGCTCCCCTTTTAGTTAAAAATAAACTAACAGCGATTATCAAGCCAAAAAATGAAGCGAAGGAAAATGAACTTTGGATCCATCAAAATGCCTATTTTAATCTTGGAGATTTTTCTGAAACCACGGAAATTGTTTATAAACTGAACAAACCAAACCACGGTGCCTATATTTTCGTAATTAATGGTAGTCTTTCTACTGAAAATGAAATACTTGAAAAACGCGATGCACTTGGAGTTTGGGACTTTGAAGAAATAAAATTAAAAATAGAGAAGGACAGTAGAATCCTTATCATAGAAGTGCCATTAAATTAAACTTCCGAAGAAAATTAAAAAATTAATTAAAATAGCTCCAAATGATTGAAGATGTAGAGATTACCGACAACGAATTTCAGAGACAGTTTGAACTTGAAATTGGTGATAATATGGCTCGTATTGAGTACGCGCTGCAGGATCGAAAGATTTTTCTTACCAAATATGAAATGCCCGATGATCTTGAAGAACAAGGCTTTCGTGACATTTTTATAACAGCCGTTTTTGAAAACATCAAGGAACGAGGCATAAGCGTAATGCCAACTTGCCCAGAAGTAATTGGCTTTCTTCGGAAAAACAGAAGAAAATATAAATCGCTTTTACCGGTTGGGATAAATATTTAATTTGGAAATAAGAATCTGGAAACGGAAAAATAGAGCACTTCGACTAGGCTCAGTGAGCTAAAGAGTATAAAGACTTTTTAAAATTTCCCTCCTCATAGTCCAAAATTTTATCTTCAAACCGAAACCGCTTCTTTAATAAAATCGAACCTTACCAAGCCATCTTCATCTATTTTGGTAAGTTTTATTTTTTGTAAAGTATTTACTAATTCAGGATTCCAAGGTGATTTTACCTTTACGTAGTTTTCGGTAAAACCTGTAATATAACCTTCTTTGTTTTCACCTTCAAAAAGAACGGTACGTTCTGTATCCAACTGACTTTCATAAAAAGCTCGTCTCTTTTTGGCTGAAAGTCCGCGTAGCATTTTACTTCTTTTCGATCTAGTTTTTTTAGGAACTACACCTTCCATATCTGCGGCTGGCGTATTATCACGTTCAGAATACGTAAAAACGTGCAAATATGAAATATCTAGCTCGTTTAAAAAATGGTAAGTCTCGAGAAAAAGTTCTTCCGTTTCGCCAGGAAATCCTACAATAACATCTACACCAATACAGGCGTGTGGCATAACTTCGCGGATTTTTGTAACACGTTCTATATAAAGTTCGCGCATATAGCGACGTCGCATCAATTTGAGAATGTCATTACTTCCACTTTGCAACGGAATGTGAAAATGCGGCACAAACGTTTTTGATGTTGAAACAAATTCAATTGTTTCGTTTTTAAGCAAGTTGGGTTCTATAGAGGAAATTCGAAGTCTTTCAATTCCTGGAATTTTATCCAATGCTTTTACCAAATCTAAAAAAGTATGCTCATGTTTTTTATTGCCAAATTCTCCTTTACCGTAATCGCCAATATTTACTCCAGTTAAAACGATTTCTTTAATTCCCTGTTTTGAAATTTCTTCAGCATTTGTCAAAACATTCTGCAAAGTGTCGCTTCGTGAGATTCCACGAGCTAACGGAATGGTGCAATACGTACATTTATAGTCGCAACCATCTTGAACTTTTAGAAATGCTCTTGTTCTATCACCTATCGAATACGAGCCAACATAAAAATCGGCATCGGCAATTTCACAGCTGTGCACTTCGCCCATATCGTTTTTGGTGAGGTCGTTTAAATAATCTGTAATTTTAAATTTTTCAGTAGCACCCAAAACCAGATCAACACCTTCAACGTCTGCTAGTTCTTCTGGCTTTAATTGCGCATAACAACCAATTGCCGCTACAAATGCTTCAGGATTTATCTTTTGCGCCTGTTTTACGATGTTTTTAAAACGTTTGTCTGCATTTTCAGTAACGCTACAGGTATTTATTACATAGATATCTGCGTTTTCAGAAAAATCAACACGCTTAAAGCCTTCACCTTCAAAACCTCTTGCGATGGTAGATGTTTCACTAAAATTGAGCTTACAGCCCAAAGTGTAAAAAGCGACTTTTTTTGTAGCGTTCATTCTTGTACTTTTGAAAAACGCAAAAATAACGATTTTTGCTGGAAGCTGGAAGCACGAAGTGGGAACTCTTAAGCAGAAATTCACTCATAATCGATAATATAATAATGAGTTTTAAATTTGAAAAGTTGATCATTTGGCAGAAAGCTATGGAATTGGGTGAAGAAATTGATAAGATTTCCGATTCGTTTCCCAAAAAAGAAACCTATAATCTTCCTTCCCAAATTAGAAGAGCTTCCGATTCTATAGCGCTTAATATTTCTGAAGGTTCTATCTTGCAGTCTGAACTTGAATTTAAACGATTTTTAGGATATTCTATCCGTTCTTTAGCTGAAGTGGTCACTTGTCTATATAAAGCAAAAAATCGAAATTATATTTCCGAAGAGGTTTTCAAAAAACATTATGTTTTCAGCTTTAATCTTATGAATATGATGATAACTTTTAGAAAGAGCATCAAGCCTAAAAAATAAATTGTCGGGAAGTTGGATGCTCGATATTTTTTGAAACTATTTTTTTAATTTTTAAACTTCCAACTTCGTGCTAACCTCTTCCAAACATTGAACTAACAAAACACACTTAATCAAAAAATAACTCCGTGCTTCCTACTTCCCACTTCCAGCCAACTATACTTGTAATATTCATCTTTTCAATTACACTTTTAAGCTGTGGCAACGAAACAGATTCTAGCCGTGACCACTTAATTTTTCGGTATAACGAACACAGTAACATTCCAACCTTAGATCCTGCATTTGCTAGAAATCCACAATCTATTTGGCCTATGAACCAGCTCTATAATGGTTTAGTTCAATTGGATGATTCGCTTAATATAGTTGCAGATATTGCAGAACGTTGGGAGATTGACGACTCGACAAATACCTACACATTCTTTCTTAGGAACGATATTTATTTCCATACAAGCGAAGTATTTAAAGACCATTACACGAGAAAAGTTGTAGCTCAAGACTTTGCCTACAGCTTTGATAGACTTTTGGATGAAAAAGTTGCTTCTTCTGGAAGTTGGGTGCTTCAGAATGTGCAATCTTACCAAGCGCTCGATGATAATACATTTCAGATAAAATTAAAACAACCGTTTCCTGCATTTTTAGGTCTTTTGAGTATGCGTTATTGCTCAGTCGTACCAAAAGAAGCGGTGGAGTTCTACGGAAATGAATTCCGAAGAAATCCTGTAGGAACTGGACCATTTCAATTTAAATTTTGGGAAGAAAATATTAAGTTGGTACTTCGGAAGAATCCACTTTATTTTGAAAAGGACGAAAATGGCAATCAACTCCCCTATCTTGAAGCTGTTGCGATTACATTTTTGCCAGACAAACAAAGTGAATTTCTTCAGTTCGCGCAGGGCAAAATCGATTTTATGTCTGGTCTTGACAATAGTTATAAAGATGAAATTATAACTACAAACGGAAAACTTCAGAAAAAATATGAAGAAAATGTAAAGTTGATAACTGCGCCTTACTTAAATACAGAATATCTCGGTTTTTATTTAGATACCAACACGCCAGAAATTCAATCTAAAGCATTGCGACAGGCTATAAATTATGGTTTTGACAGACAGAAAATGGTGACTTACCTACGTAACGGTATGGCGATACCAGCCATAAACGGCTTTATCCCTAAAGGTTTGCCCGGTTTTGCCAATATTGAAGGTTACACATATAATATAGACAAAGCACGCGAGCTGATTGAAAAATACAAAAAGGAAACTGGTGATACAGAACCTGCGATAACCATTGGCACGAACAGCCAATACCTCGATATTTGCGAATACATACAACGTGAACTAGAAAAAATAGGCATCAATGTAACCATAGATGTTATGCCACCTTCAACACTTAGGCAAATGAAATCAAGCGGCGAGCTCGACATTTTTCGGGCGAGTTGGATAGCTGATTATCCTGATGCAGAAAATTACCTCAGTCTTTTTTATAGTCCGAATTTTGTACCTAACGGACCTAATTATATGCATTTTAAGAATGCAACTTTCGACAGTCTTTACGATGCTTCCCAAAAAATATCGAATATAGAAGATCGCAAAATCCTATATACAAAAATGGATAGCATCATCGTTGCTGAAGCTCCAATTGTACCTTTGTATTACGATATGGCGATACGTTTTGTGAGTAAAAAAGTGAGCGGACTTGGCATAAATCCACAGAATTTTTTAGTTCTGAAGAAAGTAAAGAAAGAAAAATAGGTTTAAATAAAATTCCAAAAGTAAAATCCCAAATTCCAAAGTTGAGTTTTGGAATTTGGGATTTGTGATTTACTTTTTTCGTAGTTAAATCTTTAGCTTCTTCTAAACTTAGCAGTTTCCTCAAAAACGTGTTCCAATATTTTTGAATCTATTTCAGAAAACTCTATGTTTCTTCGACTCATTACCATTTCTGCAACTTCAAATGCTTTATCTGTTTTATAGGTAACCATTCCACCACTTCCGCCCCAACTAAAACTAGGAACAAAATTACGTGGAAAACCGCTTCCGAAGATATTGGAACTAACACCTACAACAGTTCCTGTATTAAACATTGTATTTATTCCGCATTTGCTATGGTCGCCCATCATTAAACCACAGAATTGCAAACCGGTTTTTGCAAAACCTTCTGTCTCATAATCCCATAGACGAACCTCAGCGTAGTTATTTTTTAAATTTGAATTGTTTGTATCGGCGCCTAAATTACACCATTCACCCAAAACGGAATTGCCCAAAAAGCCATCGTGACCTTTGTTGGAATAGCCAAAGATTACCGAGTTATTAATCTCGCCACCAACTTTACTGTGTGGACCAACGGTTGTGGCACCATAAATCTTGGCACCCATTTTTAATGTAGAATGCTCACATAATGCAAACGGACCACGAACGGCACAAGCTTCCATAATCTCGGCATCTTTACCAATATAGATTGGACCTTCAGAAGCGTTTAGGTAACAGAACGAAAGGTTAGCTCCATCTTCTATAAATATGTTTTCAGGATTTGTTGCGTTAACGGTTTCTGGAATTATTTGGGATTCTCGATCTTTTGTTAAAAGTTGAAAATCTTGCTGAATCGCTTCAGCATTTTTCGAAAAAATATCCCACGTATTTTCTATGCGTAATACATCGTCATAGCTATATTCTATAATGTCGTAGTTTTCAAAATCTACCTCTTGATCTTCTGAAGTAAAAAAAGCGATTGGTTCGTCTTTTAAGAAAATAGCTTGATTTTCTTTTAAGTTTTTAATAATACGAACAAGATTTTCCGAAGGGCAAAAGGATGCATTTATCAAAATATTCTTGTCCAACTCGAGCATGTCGTATTTTTCAGAAAGATAGTCTTCAGTAACTGTTGTTGTAGTAAAACCTAACCATTTCTCCCATTTCTCACGAATGGTCAAAATACCAAAACGTATATCTGCAACAGGTCTTGTAAAAGTGAAAGGCAGTAATTGATTACGGACGCTGCCGTCAAAAAGAATGTAGTTCATTATGTATTAATATTTTTTTGATCTTAAAGTTTGATATAATAAAGTACCGCAATCAAAATTACTGAAATTATAGAAACACAAATTCCTATAATTGAGAGATTATAGCTGCTCTCTGCTTTTTTTATCAAAACTAAATTTTGTTGAGCCATTTGCTGGATCAATTCTGCTTGTTTAACTTCATTATTCTCAAGAATTTCAATACGTTTCAATAAAATTTCAGGCTTTAAGCTTGTATTATTTTCCGCTAATGCATTTCTTTTCTTGTTGGAAGAAAGTACATTTCCAGCCATTTCTACCAATGAGATTGCTTGCGGAATCAATTTTAACCAAGGTAACATTTTGTTTATATTAAGTATGAATCAATAAAGATAACAAAGTACTTGTAACCAAAATAAAAAGCCTTCGATTTCTCGAAGGCTTTATAATATATAACTTAGAAAAAAACTACTCTTCAGTCGTTTCTTCTGTTTTTGCTTTTTTGTCAAATTTCTTATACTTGTTCTTGAACTTGTCAATACGACCAGCTGTATCGATAAGTTTAGATTTACCAGTATAGAAAGGATGTGACGTTCTAGAGATTTCCATTTTTACAACTGGATACTCAACACCGTCAACCTCAATAGTTTCCTTAGTATCTGCGGTAGACTTTGTAAGAAACACATCTTCGTTAGACATGTCTTTAAAAGCTACTAATCTATAATTTTCTGGGTGGATACCTTTTTTCATCTTATTTTATTTTAAATCAAACAATCCCGACATTCACGGAAATGAGAGTGCAAATTTAAGCAATCTTCTTAAATCTGCAATAAAAATCAATCAATTTTTTAATCTTTAAAATCGCGTTAAGAAAGTGTGTAAAAATGGACTTCGCAATTTCATAAATACATATATATGTAACGTTTTCCTATATTTGCCTACAAAAAAACAAACCAAAAATACATTTAATGGAAACACAAACAGCTTCAGTAAAAAAAATCGCGTTAAATTATGGCCTAATATTGGCTTTATCAATTATAGTTTTATCTGTAATTGTATATGCCTTAGGTATGTCTGTCGAACAACCTTGGTGGCAATCTGCGCTTAGCTTTATATTTACCGCAGCAATCATTTGGATGGGATTAAAGGCTTTTAAAATTGCAAATGAAGGCTTTCTTTCTTTGGGTGAAGCTTTAAAAGTAGGTTTAGCTATATCTTTGATTGCTGGAATAATCGGATCAATTTTTACCTATCTATTTATTACTGTTATCGAGCCTGAATATGTACAGATGGTGCTTCAAAAAACACAAGAGAACATGGTTCAGCAAAATCCTAACATGACACAAGAACAAATAGATATGGGAATGGGAATTACTGAAAAAATGATGGGTCCTTGGATAATGGTTGCGATGGGAATTATTGCATCGTTGTTTTTTGGATTTATAATTTCACTTATCGAAGGGTTGATTTTAAAAAATAATAGACCGGAATTACAATAATGAACATTTCCATTGTTATACCTCTTCTTAACGAAGAAGAATCGCTTACAGAATTATACCATTGGATTGCAAAAGTCATGCAATCCAATGGTTTTTTATATGAGCTTATTTTTATAGATGATGGCAGTACAGATGCTTCTTGGGATATTATAGAATCGCTTGCTTCGGAAAAATCTGAGGTAAAAGGATTGCGTTTTCTTCAAAATTATGGAAAATCGCAAGCACTGCATGCGGGTTTTAATTTAGCGGAAGGAGATGTGATAATAACAATGGACGCGGACTTGCAAGACAATCCTGAAGAAATCCCCGATCTTTATCGCCTAATAATTAAAGAAGGTTACGACCTTGTAAGTGGCTGGAAGAAAAAACGATACGACTCAAAAATTACAAAAAACCTACCTTCTAAACTTTTTAACTTTGCTGCGCGGAAAACATCTGGTGTTGCGTTAAATGATTTTAATTGTGGTCTTAAAGCGTATCGCAAAGAAGTTGTAAAGAATATCGAAGTTACGGGAGAAATGCATAGATACATTCCGGTACTGGCCAAAAATGCCGGTTTTAAGAAAATTGGCGAAAAAATAGTACAGCATCAAGCCCGTAAATATGGTACTACAAAATTTGGCGCCGAACGTTTTGTACGTGGATTTTTAGATTTGATTACAATTTGGTTTCTATCGCGCTTTGGTAAACGGCCAATGCACCTTTTTGGTGCTTGGGGAGCAATAATGCTCTTTATAGGTTTTATTTTGACTTTGTATTTAGGTATAGATAAACTTTTTATAAACCCGACAGGTCGTTTAATTACTCAGAGACCTCAATTTTACATTGCCCTTGTAGCCATGATTTTAGGAACGCAGCTTTTCTTGGCCGGTTTTTTGGGCGAGCTTATTTTACGCAGTAAAAAGGATTCTAAAAACTACAGCATTAAAGAACAAATCAACGTTTCAAAGTAAAGTTCCCAGAAACCTTTCTTCCATCACTAAGTTCGATTCTATACCAATAGTCGCTCGCAGGTAAATTATTGCCTAAATAGGTGCCGTTCCAACTGCCGTTCGGTTCCATTTGTTTTAATAATTTGCCATAGCGATCAAAGATAAATATCTTACTATTTGGATAATTATCAATGCCCGTAATTTTCCAGGTATCGTGAAAACCATCACCATTCGGTGTGAAAAATTGTGCCGCGCCACCTACCAATATTGTTTTTTCGTAAAGTAAACAACCTCCTTTATATATTTGCAAATTATAAATACCAACGCCAATTTTATCAAAATTTGAAGATTCTTGCTTCGTAACACCTTCATCTAAAGAATATTGATAAAAATCAGGATTGTCGATTAATATTTTGATGGTATTATTCCTGTTAAAATCTGAAATATCGACTTCAACATTCGTTAATCCAGATAATGTTTCGACCGAGAATTTCGCTATTATAGAACAGCCAGCTGAAGTCGTCACCTCTACTTCATAATCACCTTCGTTAAAAACATTTATTGAAGGTGTTGTTTCACCCGTAGACCATAAATAATTATCAAATGTATCTTCTAGGCTAAGAATAACTGAATCAGAATCAGGACAGATATAGTGAGTGGTATCTTCGATCGGTTCTTGTTGTAAAGCAGTAATATTCACAATTCCAATGGAAGTACAACTATTATTATTTTCTGTTCGATAATATAATATGAAATCTCCAGTAACAATTTGAGTATAATCTCCGGTTAGCTTTTCAATTTCTAAATGTGCATTGTCAATAGTTTCATAAAGGTATAGGTCGTTATCCGGGAAATTTTCTTTGAGTCTTTCAACCGTTTCTTCAATGTTTAAAGTTATCGCAGTAGCATCTGGATTAGTATCGCAAATATCCAAAGTGATACTGATATTAGGACCTACGTATAAGGTTTGTAGCTTGAGAGCTTCAATATTAAAGCATTTACTATTTTTGAACAATCGAACAAATATACGTTGACCAGCTGAAGTATTTTCGAAATTAAAAGTGTCCTCTGGCGCTATTCTTTCCAGATCATTAATTGCATCATTTTCGTTTAGATAGAAGTAGGCTCCAACGTCGTTTGAGGCACCTACCACTAATAAAGGTATCGCTTCATTAAGATTATAGATCGTCAACCCATCGTTGGACGCATCGATATCACACTGTATCAATGTCACGTCACTATTTGTAACTGGTGTGTCACTTATTTCGATTTCTTCAGTAAATTCTTTTGAAGGCCGATTTTGATAATTTACAACTACTGTAACTTCGTAATTTCCAGGAGCAGAGTAGATATGATTGGGATCAATTTGATTGGAATTATTTGCCGCACCACTGGCAGGATCGCCAAAATCCCATAAAACACTGGTTATAATTGCGTTAGTATCGAGAAAGAATTCTGTTAAATCACCTAAACAAAAGTTTTTTATATCTATAAAACTTTCAAAATAAGACTGCACAAATGGTGGAAGGCCAAAATTACAATCTTTTCCACCTAATAATACAGAAAATAAAGATGCATCTGTATTATCTCCATAAAGATTGGGCTCATTGATCACTGATAACGAACTTGAAGGAACAGCGTGATATATTTTCCTGTTTAGACCAATTTGTAAAGTACCCGCTAATTTGGTGAAATTGACTATAGGCTCAAGCTGTAAATTTCGAGAAGCAATTATATTAGTTGCATCTAAATCAAATTGTATAATATTTACCTTTTCAAACTCGTTGTTTCCGTTTAACGGTATTGTTCCACTGGCAAATAATTTTGAAGAGTTTGACGAGAATTCGACACCGTAATAAATAAGGTCGTCAGCCAAAACCTGTTCATTTGAAACTACACCAGTAACATCGCTAAAGTCGTACAAAATAAGACGGCCACCTAATTGCGGTTGATATAGAGAATGGCAAACCGCTATTTTTGTTCCGTCTGGTGAGATTTTTACAGCTCCTCGTAAATTTACGCTGCCCGTGATATTGGTAGGTACAGTAGAAATTACCGGTGATATATTTACACCTGCAGCCGTGACCTTAAAAGAATAGAATTTATTTTCTCTTTGTGTTACCAGCCAATAATCTATTTCGTTTGAAGCTATTACGGCTGTGATTTTTTCAGATCCTTGACTTAATAAAGCGTTGTTCTTTACAATTACATTGCCCAAACCAGAATCGGCATCCATATCCACGATCGAATAATTAATTCCGTTACCGTTACCTCCTGAACCATATGCGGAAACAACATCTGAAGTAAAAATATAATAAATATTAGACGCGCTTGGCTTGGGAACAATCAAAGCAGATTGCGTCGCTGAATTACTCCCTAAAAGCCCCGTTCCATCGGGCATTAGTTGATTGTTGCGATTCCATACCTTTTCACCATCTGTATAAAAAAGCAGTTCACCACTTGCCTTAGAAATGCTTGAACAACCTTCTAAGGTTGTTAATGCTCCGTTTGTAATTGGAACAACATCTCCAAAATTAAAGTTTAGGCCCGCTTGCTCACCGAAAAACCAATTTGCCGTTTCTTTTTGGGCAAAGGTTGAAGCTGAAAAAAAAAGTAATACTACAAATAAAAGTCGTTCAAGAATATGCATTTGTGAGATTTATGAAAGCCTAAAAATAATTATATTAACCACAATTTAAGAATTAACAAAGGATTAATTATTGCGAATTTCGTTTTACAAATATTTATCTTTGGAAATATTTATTTTTTATGATCTATGTAAACCCTAAAACCCTTGAACGCGTAAATAAATGGCTCGTTCCTTTTTTCGACGCTGAAACAAGAAATATTGTAAAGGAAATGATCGCCAATGATCCCATAAATCTTGAAGAAAGCTTTCATAAAGACCTTGATTTTGGAACGGGAGGAATGCGCGGGATTATGGGCGTTGGTGATAATCGAATCAATAAATATACGTTAGGAAAAAATACACAAGGAATTTCTTATTATCTGAAAGAACAATTTCCATCAGAAGAAATAAGAGTCGCAATTGCCTATGATTGTAGACATAACAGTAAAGAATTAGCACAGATCGTGGCAGATGTATTTTCCGCTAACGAAATTGAAGTCTTCCTCTTTTCTGATTTAAGACCTACTCCCGAGCTTTCATTTGCAGTTAGACATCTCAATTGTCACTGCGGTATTGTTTTGACCGCATCTCACAACCCGCCCGAATACAATGGGTATAAAGTCTATTGGCAAGATGGCGGACAATTGGTACCACCACAAGATGCACAAATTATTGAAAGAATCAATAATCTGGATTATACAGACATCAAATTCGAAGCAAATAGTAATTTGATCAAATCAATCGACACTGATGTTGACGAGGCATTTATGAAAGCTTCTATTGAAAATGGTAGCTTCGCCACATCGCAGAGGGCAAAGGATAACTTAAATATAGTTTTCACTTCTCTACACGGCACATCGATTACCTTGGTGCCAGAAGTTTTAAAAAGAGCCGGTTACAATAATGTTTCAATTGTTAGGGCTCAAGCTGAGCCAGATGGTGATTTCCCAACTGTAAAATCTCCAAATCCAGAAGAAACCGAAGCGTTAAAAATGGCACTTGAACTTGCTTACGAAGAAAATGCCGATATTGTTATAGGTACAGACCCAGATTGTGATCGTTTGGGAATTGCGGTTAGGAATGACAAAGGAGAAATGGTGCTAATAAACGGAAACCAGGCAATGGTTACAAAAACCCATTTTCTCATTTCTAAATGGAAAGAACAAAATAGATTGAACAGTAATCAGTTTGTTGCATCCACTATTGTTTCCACACCCATGGTGCGTAAAGTTGCGGAGCATTTTGATGTACAATATAAAGAAGGTCTTACAGGTTTTAAGTGGATCGCCAAAATGGTTAAGGACTATCCACATCTCGAACTCATTGGTGGAGGCGAAGAAAGTTTTGGATATATGGTAGGTGATTTTGTTAGGGATAAGGATGCTGTGACTTCTACCCTACTAGCCTGTGAAATTGCCGCACAGAAAAAAGAAAGTGGCAGCAGTTTTTATAAATATCTTCAGGAAATATACAATACAGTTGGTTATTATAAGGAACATCTTGTTTCTATTGTGAAAGAAGGTATAAAAGGTTCCGAAGAAATTTCAGCAATGATGAAAAACTTGCGCGAAAATCCATTTGAAGAAATAGCTGGACAAAAAGTAGTCCGGATTGAAGATTATCAAACAGGTATTGTTTATAATACAAAAGAAAAATCTTCAGCGAAAATGGATATTCCGAAATCGAATGTGCTGATCTATTATTCAGAAGATGGAAGTAAGATAGCGGCTAGACCGAGCGGTACCGAGCCAAAGATCAAGTTTTATATTAGCGTGAACCATCAGCCAATAGAAAATGAAGATATTAACGAGAAACTTCAGCAGAAGATCGAAAACATTTTATCCTTTTTAAAAATAGGCTAATTGCCGGCAAATGAATTATTTCAGAAAAATCTTACGTTATGCGATTCCCTACAAACGTTTCGCTTATTTAAATATTTTTTTTAACATACTCTACGCACTTTTCAGCACACTTTCTTTTGTTGCGCTTATACCCGTTTTAAAAGTAATTTTTAACAATCAGCGTGAAGTATTTGAAAAACCAATTTATCCAGGTATTAGCTTTGATGATCTAGGTGCTATAAAGACTTGGGCCGAAGATTATCTCAATTTTTTTATAATCGATGCAATTGATAATTATGGCGATTTTAAAGTGCTTATGTTTATGGTAGGTGTTATAATTGCATTGTTTCTCCTCAAAAACTTGAGCAATTATCTCGCAATGTTCTATATTACATTTCTACGGAACGGTGTTTTGCGTGACCTTAGAAATGCGCTTTATGAAAAGGTTATACAGTTTCCGCTCGCTTTTTATTCTGAAAAACGAAAAGGGGATACAATCTCACGATTGAGCAGTGACGTCAATGAGGTTAGGAACTCTGTACTCTCTATGCTGGAAATGATAGTTCGAGAACCTCTAATGATTTTATTTTCATTGATAGTTATGCTTTTTTTAAGTGTAAAGCTTACTCTATTTGTATTCTTGTTTCTACCTATTTCTGGGTTCTTCATCTCGAAGATAGGCAAAACACTCAAAAAGAAATCATTGAAGGTACAGGAAGAACAAGGTGTATTTTTATCCATTTTGGAAGAGACAATGTCAGGTTTGAGAATTATTAAAGCTTTTGATGCGGAATCGGTTTTCAGTAAAAAATTCTCAGACTCAAATGAAAGATATAATGAATATGCAAATTCCGTTCTAAATCGCCAAAATCTTGCGTCACCCATAAGTGAATTAATGGGCATCGTAGTTATTGGAGTGTTACTAATTTATGGTGGCTATCTGGTTTTTGTAGATAACTCAATGGAGGCTAGTTTTTTTATAGGTTATATATTATTGGCTTATAATATTCTAACACCGGCAAAGGCAATTGCAAAGGCTAGTTATTCTGTAAAGCGTGGAGACGGAGCTGCAGCACGTATTCTTGAGCTTCTGGAAACCAAAAATACAATAACAGATATTGAAAATCCTATTACAAAAGAGGGTTTTGATGATAAGATCGAAATAAACAATATTTCGTTTAGGTACGAAGACCAGTATGTATTAAAGAATTTTTCACTCACTATTCCTAAAGGTAAAACTGTGGCATTAGTTGGGCAATCTGGCAGCGGTAAAAGTACCATTGCTAATCTATTGACCCGATTTTATGATGTTAACGAAGGTAGTATAAAAATTGACGGAGTTGATATCAAAGAGATGTCTAAAAAATCGCTTCGAAGTTTATTGGGTATTGTATCGCAGGACTCAATACTATTCAACGATTCCATTGCAAATAACCTTAAGCTAGGTAAGCAGAACGCTTCAGAAACAGATCTTCAAGAAGCTGCGGAAATCAGTAATTCGTATGAGTTTATTAAAGAACTTCCTAAAATGTTCGAAACCAATATAGGCGACAGCGGCAATAAATTGAGCGGCGGACAAAAGCAACGTTTAAGCATCGCTCGTGCTGTTTTAAAAAATCCACCCATAATGATACTCGATGAGGCCACATCTGCCCTTGATACAGAAAGCGAACGTTTGGTTCAAGAGGCGCTGGAGAATATGATGAAGAACAGAACCTCAATTGTTATTGCCCACAGACTCTCCACAATTCAGAATGCAGATAATATCGTGGTACTTTCTAAAGGTGAAATTGTTGAACAAGGTAAGCACGATGATCTCTTGGCTCTAAAAGGTGTATATTATAGTTTGGTCGAGATGCAATCCTTGAACTAAGATAGAATAAGTAAATTTAAAGCATAAAAAAAGAGCGATTTGGGGCTTCGCTCTTTTTAAATTTTAATCGTTGCATTTAGGGCTCGCAACGATTTATGTTATAAGTAGGATTCAAATATAATTATAAGATATCGTTCTCACAAGAAAAAGCACTCTTAATCTTGTTTTATTTGCTCTTTATCGATAAAATGTGATTTTTTTAGTAATTACTTGTTAAATAGAAATAATAAAAACGGGCCTGCCCCCGCATTGACCCGTTTTAAAATCTTTAATACTATTTTTAGATTAGCATAAAGAACTCTACATAAAAAGTATAAAGCGAATTTAGAAAGAATTTTCTTACAAACCAAAAAATAATTACTTTTTATCGATAGTAATTGTTTTTAGTCGGTTAAATGGTTCATTTTAAAAATATTAATAGTCGTTAAACTCTTTAAAACTTTTAGAGTCAAACATAAAACCTCCCACTAATCGAAGAAACTGAACTTATAGAAGCACTAAAAGACGCAAAGACACAGGATCTAGCGTTTTCTGAATTACTTAAGCAATATAAGGAACGCTTGTATTGGCATGTACGCTCTATTGTTCTAGATCACAATGATGCCGATGATGTGCTTCAAAACACTTTCATAAAAATCTATCGAAATGTAGCTTCTTTTAAGGCAGATAGTAAAATTTATACCTGGATGTACCGTATCGCAACAAATGAAGCACTTACATTCTTAAAATTAAAAGCTAAACGCAGCAACATATCAAACGAGGAACTTAGAGATAACACTATAAAAAATCTTGTAAGTGATGTATATTTTGAAGGAGATGAAATACAGCTTAAACTACAAAAAGCGATCGCCACATTACCAGAGAAGCAGCAACTCGTTTTTAAGATGAAGTATTTTGGGGAACATACATATGAAGAACTTTCTGATATACTTGAAACTTCTGTTGGTGGACTAAAAAGTAGCTATCATATTGCAGTTAAAAAGATTACCGAGATTTTAAGCAACAATGAAACCTTTTAGGATTTTTACAGTCAAAACATAAATGGAAAAGAAAAAACACATACTTGATTTTAGAGTTCCCAAAGAATATTTTGAAGATTTTGATGCTAAACTGCTTCAGAAGATTTCAAAAGAAAATCTACCTGAAAATAGTGGCTTTATTATTCCTGAAAATTATTTTGATTCCTTTGAAATAGGAATCCTTCAGAAAATCAATAAAGAAAAACCTTTAGGAAAATTGATAAGTCTAAATATCAAAAGGCGTATTGGTTATGCTGCCGCGATTGCTGCAAGTGCGGTCATTATATTTTCCATAACAGATAACAATAATCAAGCTGACGATATTGAAAGTCTATCTTACGCGAATCTAGAAAATTATATAGACGAGGGCAATCTGGATATGAGTACGTATGATGTATTGGCATTATTGGACGATTCCACGGTCAACAATATTAGCTTTGATAATACTATGTTTGCACCTGATGTGCTTGAAGATTATATTTTAGAAACAATGGATGAAGCCATTTTAACAGAAGAATGATGAAAAAAATATTTATACTCATACTATTTATCTCGACAGGCCTGTTTGCCCAGAAAAGTGATCGCTACGATAAAATAAAAGCGCTAAAAACCGCGCATCTTACAGAAAAACTCGCATTAACTACAAATGAAGCCGAAAAATTTTGGCCTATCTACAACGAATACGATTCTAAAATGCACGCGCTTAGAAAAATAGAGCATAAAGAAATTTTTTATAAGCTGAAGAATGGAATAGAAAATATGAGCGATGCAGATGCGAATACGTTGATAGATCAAGCTTTGGATATAGAAACAAAGGAACTGCAATATCGAAAGGATCTTATTAAAAGTCTGCGGAAAGTAATCCCTGCAAAAAAAGTCATCGGACTTCGCAAAGCGGAAGACGAATTTAAACGAGAACTTTTGCATAGATACCGCGACAAAAGACCAGCTAAAAAAGAATAATTATTACTACTCTATTATTTATAAAAGATGCATTTTTTAAAGTATTTGCATATTTTTATTTTTTCTTGAAAAGGAGCTTTGATATTTTATTGGTTCCACTTGCAAAAGCGATCGTATCGTTGATAAATTCTAGAGCGAAGAAGCCTTCCGCAGAAAGTTCT
>Ga0115567_10002699_pt1 | contig 17581 bp, 14 predicted proteins | sample COGITO_mtgs_1204_2_FD_88679 | JGI IMG/M metagenome (GOLD analysis project Ga0115567, IMG submission 88679) | Pelagic marine microbial communities from North Sea - COGITO_mtgs_120412 | ecosystem: Environmental > Aquatic > Marine > Epipelagic | place: Germany:Helgoland, sampling site Kabeltonne... | reverse complement strand
TTTACGAAGCTTTTTAAGTTCGCCCAAGCTTTCTTCGATCGTGAAATTCTGAGGTTTTGCCATTCATAAATATACAACAATATAACGACATTACAAAATTAAAATGGTATAATGAAATGGATAGAGGGCTGTGATGAATTGAAAATCCTACTATTTAAATTTGAAAGCGATATTTGAATATTTTATATACTACTAGTAGAAACTAAAAAACCTCACTATTAGTGAGGTTTTTGTAGTGATGGCACTAGGATTCGAACCTAGGACCGCCTGCTTAGAAGGCAGGTGCTCTATCCAGCTGAGCTATGCCACCATTTTTAAGATGCGTGCAAAGATATATAAAAGTAAAAGTCTAAGAGCAATTTATCTTAAAAAATTTATTTCAAAAATTCTAACTCACAATATGTTTATTTATCTCCTTATATAGAGATTGCTTATCATAAGTGTTTATGATATTTTCTGTTATATCTTCTTTTAAAGCTTTTAGTTCTTTATTAATGAATTCTTTCTCATTTTTAGAAATCTCTGGTTCATCTAAAATTAGGGCTATAGCATTAATTAGTTCTCTTATAACTAAAGGATCATTTTTACTATAAAGTCTTATAGGTTGCAAAATTAGAAATATAAGTTCTTCTGTAGAAATTCTATTAAATAACACAATGCAATTGCCCTGAGATTCTAGTGTGGAGGTGGTGTTAGGTAATTGTAAAAATTTACGTAGTAGGGGAGCTAATTTTGCAATAGCATCTATAGCCGTTCCAGGGTCATTTATTCCAGGAGACATGGCTTTTACCGCTATTTCCTTAAGTTTCATCATTCCGCCAGTTCCATAATCATCTTCATGTCTATCTTCGGCTATATCTAAACAGCGTAGCAGATCTTCCTGTTCGCTAACCGTACAAAGCTCTTTTGTCCTAAATACTGGCATATTTCTCCATAAATGCTTATTCATATATGGTATTACGGCAATTTGATGATTTTTTTTCGCAAATTCGAAACTTAGTAAGTCTATATCAAAACCATTAAAATATCCATTCTCTTTTCCATAAATAGGATGCCAATTATTTGTACTTATGTGCTCTACAGCTATTTTATTCTCATTAGAAGCTACTAACTCACATTGGATATAATTTTCACAATTACAAAAAATATCATCTATGATATTTTGTATTTGAACTGCACTAGAAATAGAATGTATAAAATAAACAAATAGCCCTATACACGTAACACTTAGTGTGGCAGCAAACATGGTAGACAAGCCTATAGCCTTAGAATCTATACCGCTAGCACCCAATACGGTGAGTATAATAATGCAGTATAATAATGTTCCTGTATATACGCCTAAAATAATTTGATGTTTCTTGTTGGAAATTAATCCGGGTAATAAGCGTGGCGAGAAATTTGCAGATGCCTGGCTCAATACTACCATAACCATAGAAAAGCTAAATACTGTAAGTGAAATTACACCTCCAATAAAAACAGATAATATAGAACGAGCTGTCTCATAATCTTGAATAAAAAAGTAGGGAAACTTTTCTTTTAGAGAGAGGATAGGTTTCCAGTATTCTAGTCTGGATGCTATAATAGCTAAAGCAATGCAAAGAACAGAAATTAGTACAGGGTAAAATGCTATACTCGTTAGGGTTCTTCTATAAGTGCTTTTGATTATTTTAAATAATTGCCGCATGTGTAAGTAGCTTAGGGTAAATAAGTTATAGTTAGTAATGATTAAGAGTTATCCAAAAGAAAACAGCTTAAGGTAAGAATGACAATTAATGATATATACACCTGCCGCGGCTCTAAATTTTAAGGGTAAAACCAATATTAATATTGGCAGACCTATCGCTTAAAAGTTCAGATGAAAAATTTGTATAGAAATAGTTATATAAAGCAGAAAGGCTTATTTTTTCAGATAGCGGCACGTTTGCTTTGCATTGCACCAAAATTCTATGATCACCTATATTATTATATAAGGGTTGAAAGTATAAAGTACCCGCTACAATTAAATTTAGTTTTTCAAAAGAACGATTTAAAGATGCATAACTACTATTCCTATGATTATAAAAGGTTTCTTGTGTGCTGGCAATTGTTTCTATTTCATACATGTAAGAATTTCCAAAATAAAGCGTCCAATACTCTTTAGAAATTAATTTTAAACGAATTCCTGCGCCTACTAAATTACGCTGGGTAACTGTTAATTTGGTATTATTTTGGTTTTGAATGAAGGCTTCTAATCTTAATAAAGAGGAGAGTTGTTGGTTGTACCTAGCATGAAGAAACCAAGAATTTTGAAAATCTTGCGTTTGTGATTGGACAAGGGTATAATCGCCAATTAAAAAGTAAATCTTCTTTAAGTTTTTAGATTTAAATTGTGCTGTAACGTTAGACCCTATTTGTAAAACATATTCACTATTGTTTTTCGTGTAATTAAACAATAAATCTCCCGTGAATACAAACCTAAGGGAGTCCGTTTGCATACGTTTAGATTCAATATTTACTAATTGCCCATATACCTCTGAGAAAAAAGCAGGTAAAACAAATAAGGAAAGCAATAGGATATATTTGAAAATAATACGCATAACAGTTGGCGATTTTGTAGAAACTGAGGGTTACCCATTCATCGCCTGTAAAATTAGCTGTATTTATTACTAAATAAAAGAATCACTATTAAAATCTAATGATTTTGAGTTTTGTGACAGATAAGAAGCTACTGCCAGTAAAGCGAATTTAGTATGTAAAATTATTATTTCTGTAATAGAATTAATACATGTAGTTCAAACTTTTTAGCGGGTGTAAAAAATAAAATAGCTATTAGAAGTTAGTTTATGCTAAGGTAAAATAACATTTTGTTTGGCCTATATACTTTACCATTACTAGCAAATAAAGAAAATTAAGATATGTATACAAGCATTGCTTTAATTAGTAGTTTCTTACTATGACAGTAGTTGCGTTTATCACTTGAATTCAGCAAGCTTTAGAAAAGATTTCTTAGTAAACCGAAAAATCTTTAATTAATTTTAAATGTTTGCTTTCTAACCAACCTATATCACCATTATTTAATTTTATCTTATTCCAGTTGTTCAATGCATCTAGTACAGAAATTTTAGTGCCTTCATGAAGTGTAAAAACAATGTTGCTAGTACTATTAGGTTCAGAAACCACAGGTACCTCCTTTGAAAAAATAATTGCTGGAGCATCATGAATATGATAATTATAATTAAGATTAGTAAGAGTTAAACTGGTAATGCTTAGTAGTATTAGAACAATACATCCAATAAAGAACAATTTCTTCCTAAAAGAAGATGTACTATAATAATAACTTAGAAAAAACAATACACATAGTATAACACCTCCAATACTTACATAGGCCCATTCATCGTACGTTAGAGAGTTGAGAACATTGTTGTACAATTCTTGAAATTTTGTACGTGGCGCATCGCCAATGGCGTCTAGTGTCATCTTCTGCGCAAAGTGTAAATTATTTAAAATCTCTTCATCGTCTGATTTTAATAACAGCCCTTTTTCGTAAAAATAGATGCTGTTAGCAACATCATTCAACTTATAATAAGCGTTGCCAAGATTATAATAAACTGCGGCAGAGTGTTCTCCTTTGCTTAGAATTTCTTTATAATGTTTAATAGCTAGAGGAAAGTCTGCTGCGTTATAGGCAACTGTAGCTTTAGCAAATGCATCGTTGCTTTGGGCACTCCCTAACTGGCTTAAAAGTAAGAGTAGTATAATATAATAGTTCTTCACGTTTTATAGTTGCTTATCCATTGTAGAAATTACGTCGCTAGCTTTATCATAATCTAATTGCATTTGCACCTCTAGAAAGGGGCTATACCTTGCAGCTTCACAATTTTTCAATAATTCAATAAATCCTTCTTTTGTGTCTGTGTTTATCTGTTTTTTATCTAGTAATGCTGCTATAGAATCTTTGCTGAATTCTGTAGTTTCTATCTTAAGTTTTGCCTTCAAATAATTGTGAAGTGCCTTTTCTAAAGCTATATAAAAAGACTCTTTATGACCAAGTGCTTTCTTTGCTTTTGATAAGTACTTTCTTGAGAGCTTACTAGCTCTTCGGGCTTTACCGCCAACAACATCATCAGCCATTTCTTTGCTTCGTTGTTTAAACAAAATAGCCAAGGGTATAAAAAGTACTGGTAATAAAAGAAATAAATAAAAACGCCAAGATTTGTAAAATACACCCGTTGAAATCTCCTGTAAGTTTGGTTGTAATTTTATAAAATTAAATTGACTAGAGCTTATAACACCTTGCTTATTAGCACTATTATCAGAATTAGGAATATTAGTATTCTGGGGTCCACCTAAAACATTTATGATTATTTCCTTAGAATCAATAGTCGTGTACTTTTCTGTTTTAGGATTAAAAAAACTAAAGCGGAGCGGAGGTAAAGGGTATTTACCTTTAAAAGCTGGCACTACTGTATATGCATTTTTAATTTTACCCTGCATACCGCTAAAATTAGTGCGTACCTCTTCTGTAAATTCAGGATCATAAACTTCCAAAGCACTTGGTACCTCTAAAATTGGTAATTTGAATAATTTCAGATTTCCTACCCCACTAACTGCTACAGTAGCTTGTAAAGACTCAGTTGCGTTTAAGCTTGTTTTGCTAGCACTTACTTGAAAGTCAAAATCACCAACGGCGCCACCAAAATCGGCTGGTTTATTTTTTAATGGCAATGGTTTAACATCAATTACTCGTCTGCCAGCAAAAACAACTTTGTGTGTCTGGTTGTACAAACGGCTACCAAAAAAATCTCTTCTGTTAGAAGGCACATCCACGGTAACATCTAAGGAAAGAGGTTCTATTTCCAGTTTGCCTATCTTCTGCGGATAGAGCACCACCTTTTTTAAAACTACATATCTATAGGGTTCCCCTTTGTAGGTGCCATTTTTTGCAGTTAGATCTGTTACTTTAATGTCCTGACTCCAAAAATTATTAAATGTAGGGTTGTCTAACGGTTGGTAATTTGACACGCTTATGTTAGGACTTACATATAGTTTATAGATAACGCTGACTGCTTCATTTAAGTAAGGAGAGGATTTAGAAACTTCTGCTACCAGATGCAAATTTTCATCAGCAATATCACCCGCTGTTTTTGGACTGTTAGGAGCTGCAACTGCTGAGGTTACTTCTATTTTTTTAGCTAACGATTTATAAAGCTTACCCGCTATAACAATGCTAGATTGTTCTATCGTTAGCGTCCCTTTTCTAGTAGGAGATAGGGTGTAGGAATAAGATTTAGAATAGCTTCTAACACCATTAATCCATGAAGAACTAATTGATTGTGAAGGTCCCATAAGTATTCTAAACCCATTAAAATCTGGAGGATTAAAATTATCTCCGTCTTTATTCATGGTGAAGTCTACCCTTAGGCGTTCATTTAACCCAAGCTTATCTTTACTTACAGCCATTGTAAACGTTACATCACTATTGTCCTGTGCGTTAAGAACACAGCTCGTAAGCAAAATATATGCTATAAAAAGTATTTTTTTTAGATACATAGGTTATTACCAGTCTTTTTCTGTGTTTACTCTAGCGCCTTTTACCTTCTTAGCATCTATCTTTTCCTGTACTTCTTTCTCTGCATTTTGCATCGCTCTGAGTAAATTTTCTACTTGTTGTTTAGAGAGTTTATTCTCTTTTGGCTGTTCTGTGGGTTCGTTTTCTTTATCTCCTTTTGGTTTTTTATCTTCACTCTTCTTATCATCCTTACCATCTTCTTTTTTATTCTGGTCTTTATCTTTATTCTCTTCCTTGTCCTGGTCTCCTTCCTCTTTGTTTTCTTGCTCCTTGTTCTCCTTCTCTTTATTCTCCTTCTCTTCTTTATCGTTCTTGTCCTTTTTATCTTGCTCTTTGTTCTTGTCTTTATCTTTATTTTGCTCTTCTTTTTTTAACATTTCTTTAGCTAAAGCAAGATTATATCTAGTTTCCTCATCTTTAGAATCGTTGCGTAAGGACTCTTTATAAGTTTCTACTGCTTTGCCATATGCTTTCTGTTTCATAAAAACATTACCCATATTATGGAACGCCTTATGTTTTTCTTCTAGAGAAGTACTTGTCTCACCAGCTTCCTTAAATCTTGTAAAAGCCTCACCATAAGAATTATTTTGGTAATAAGCTGTACCTAAGTTGTAAGGAGCGATGGTATTTTTATTGCTTTTAGCAATTGCGTTTCTGTAAGAAGTCTCCGCTGCTATAAAATTATTTTCAGCTATCTTCTTATTTCCATCATGCGTGTATTCTATAGAGTTTTTCAATGCAATTTTTTCCTGTTCTGTGTCTTGCCCTACTATTGGTAAATAAATACAGAATAGAAATACCAGAAGTAAAATTCGTATCATATCCATTACTTTTCATTAAATAAGTTTAGTCTTCTTAGCCAATTTGTCTTTCTTTCTAAAACAAAAATATCTAAAAATAGAAATAATAATACGGCACCCAAAACCCATTGGAATTGATCTTTGTATTCAGAAAATTGCTTAGCTTCAAATTCTTTCTTATCCATTTGTAGCAATTCTTCACTTATACTGGCAACCGCTTCTACTGTGTTGGCACCTTCTATATATTTTCCATTTCCTTCAACGGCTATAGAAAGCAAAATGTCTTTGTTTAACTTAGATATTACTACTTCTCCCTGTCTATCCTTCTTAAGACTTTCTACTATGCCATTTCGTTTTAAAGGAATAGGTGCTCCCTTAGCAGTTCCAACACCAATCGTATAAATAGCAATACCTTCATCAACTGCTGCTTCTATAGCATCTAATGTAGCCTCTTCTGAATGATCTTCCCCATCTGAAATAATAAAAAGCACCCTATTTGTTTGTTCTTCATCATCAAAAAAAGTAGTAGCTAGGGTAATAGCCTGGTCAATAGCGGTACCCTGTGACGTTAACATATCTGTAGTCATGCCCTGCAAAAACATCTTAGCAGCACCATAGTCTGTAGTAATAGGAAGTTGGGGATATGCTTGACCTGCGTATGCAATAATGCCTATTCTATCGCTCGCCAACTGATTGATGATTTCTGAAACCAATCTTTTTGCCTTTTCTAAGCGATTGGGAGAAATATCTTCTGCTAACATACTTTTAGATACATCTACTGCAAAAACAATATCTACACCTTCTCTCTTAACAGTTTCTAGTTTAGTCCCAATTTTAGGGTTGGCTAGGGCGATTATTAGACCAGCAATAGCGAGAAGAAATAAAACAAATTTAAGAGTTGTTTTGTTAGTAGAATAGTTGGGAGCCAAGCGTTTTATTACAGACGGATCTGCAAATTTGATTTGCGTTCTTTTTTTCCATAAATGTACACCAACAAAAACACCTAACATTATGGGTATTATGCATAAAAGGTATAAATATAATTTCTCCTCTAATTGTATCATATGCTATAAAAAACTTTTAAAAAGCGTATTTCTAAGCAACCACTCTAGTAGTAATAGAACCCCAGCTAAAGTAACCCAAAGCCTAAATTTTTCTTCAAAGCGGTAATATTTGAATTCTTCAATTTCCGTTTTTTCTAATTTGTTTATTTCGTCATATATAGCTTCTAACGTTTCGTTAGTAGTAGCCCTAAAGTATTTCCCGCCAGTGGTACTAGCTATATTTCTTAAAAGCTCCTCATCTATTTCCACCTTACTCATCCCGTACCTAAAAGAACCATTAAGGTTGTAAGCTACAGGGGAAAGTGCGTTGCCATTTGTGCCAATACCTATTGTATAAGTTTTTATTCCAAACTCTAAGGCTAAATCTGCTGCGGTTTGTGGTTCTATAAATCCTGCATTGTTTACACCATCTGTTAATAATATAATTATCTTACTTTTAGAGGTGCTTTCTTTTAATCGGTTTACGGAAGTAGCAAGTCCCATACCAATAGCAGTACCATCCTCTAATTGTCCGTAGGTAATATCATTTAAAGAGTTCAGTACAATTTTTTTATCTGTAGTAATGGGTGTTTTTGTATACCCTTCACCAGCATATGCAACAAGGCCAATACGGTCGTTCGGTCTTTTCTTAATAAAATCTGCGGCAACCTTTTTTAGAGCAGTTAATCTATTAGGCTTTAAATCTCTGGCCAGCATACTAGACGAAACATCTATAGCCATTACAATATCTATTCCCTTGGTTGTTTTGGTTTTTGTAGATATATCTTGAGTTTGTGGTCTGGCAAGAGCCACGATAATGCAACTAATAGCTAAGAGTCTAAGTAAAAATAATACAGGTTTTAATCTAGGTAAGATTCCCTGATTTTTAAAACCAGAAAGTGAGGATATTTGTACGCTTGCAACAGACTCTTTTCGCTTAAAAAAATACCACGTAATAGCCAATGGCAATAGTAAAAAAAGCCAAAACAAATCTGGGTTAGCAAAAGTTATATTTTCTAGCATCTAGATTTCAGATTTTACTTCAATACTCCTAAGCACTTTATTTATTATCTGCTTCGCATATACATCATCCGCTTCCCAAGTTAGGATCACATATTGTTGAAAGCCTTCCCCTCCAAACAAGACTATAGTATAAGCACCTTTAAGTAGTTTCTTACTGTTAGGATTGCGGAATTTGGCAGTACCAAAAACTCTAATACCTTTTGTTCCGCTAGGTGTAGTATATTCTTCTTGTTTAGTAATAATATTTTTAACGCCCTTGGCTTCAAAACCTGTTATTATCAGCTCTAAAGTTTCTTTAAAATCTGGTGTGGCGTCTTTTGAGAATGTAGCCGTCTGCACGCGTATGGTAAACAAAGCATCCTCGTTTACGTAGTCAAAATTTAAGATAGTGCTAGTGCCTTCTGCTGGGTTGGATTTCTTATCTCGTGCTAATACTTCTGGTGTAGCTATGGAAATCGGGGGGAAGCCATAAGCGCTGGTGATCCATTCTTGCTCTAACAATTCTTTAATTGGATGTCTTAATATGGTATCTTTTAGGTTTGTAAAGCCAAGTTGTGAGCCAGCAATAATTAATCCTACTAAAAATAATCCTATTACAGTGGTAGCTCCAAGCGCAATGCGTCTCTTTTTGTTGTGGTCTTTTATTTTTTCTTGGTATGCAGCTTCTTGCATCAACTCCTCTGGTGTAGGTTCTGGAATTGCCTCGTGTGTTTTCTCTACAATTTGTGTAACTACAAGCCTGTCTTTCTCCGCCGTAGCCATAGCAGGTTTTGATTTAGCAAATTTTACTAAATCTGCCGTTTGTAAAATACTTTTAAATTTGTCTATAGTATCCTTGTCCAAACTTAATTTACCCGAATCTCGTAATAATTCTAATTTTGTGATGAGCTGGTCAGTGGTGCTCTCTAGTGCAGATACGTGTGCATCTTCCTCTAAATAAGAACGCACTATACCAGTTAATTCAGAATAGTACTCTTTAAACTCATCTTTAATCAAATACTTAGAATTTTCAAGACGTTTAAGTTCTAGCAAGGCTCGGTCATAAGGGGGGAGTAAGGCTACCTTCTCTTCTTCTGTTAGTGGTTTTTCCCTAATAACAAACCAATAAATTAGACCGCCAACAACTAACAAGAATAGTAAACCTATAAAAAAGTATTTCCAATAGGTAGGAGCACTTTCATTAACAGCAATTAGCGGCTTAATATCGTATAATTTTTGAACAGTAGTATCTACAGGAATAGAAGTTACTTTTATTAAGAGGGAGTCTGTAAAATACCCTTTACCATTAATTTCTATACGTTGTATTGGCAATTTGTAGCTACCAGGATCAAACTGAGTTAATGCATAGCGTTTTTCTAATAATATCTGATTCTCATTTTTTGTAGTATCCGTAGCAAAAGACCGCACCATTTCTAAAGGTGAAAAGGTTTGTCCCTCAGGGAATATCACTTGGTCTTTAAGTCCTACAGCTGCGGTTACCTTCCATGTAAGTTGGTCTCCTATACTTATAAAGTTGGTATCTATCTCTGTAGTTACTTTTGGAGATTTTTGTGCAAATCCTTGCAGACAGGAAAGCAACAGCAATAGCACTAAGCTAAGTGTAGCGTTCGTGCAGAAGCCTTGTGTTCTAAGCTGGTATTTTTTTACGGTTTTATTTTTCATCTTCGCTTAAAATATCCTAGCAATTTTTTAACGTAGCTTTCGTCTAGTCTGCAATCTAAAACACCGCAGCCTGCCCTTTTAAAAGCTTCTTTAAATTGGATTACATTTTCTTTATAGGCTCTAGCATAAGAATCACGGACTAACTTAGATTTTGTATTTATAAGCTGTAAGGTTCCAGATTCTAAATCTTGCATAGGAACCATTCCTAAATTTGGTATTGTTTCTTCGTGTTTATCATAGATCCTAATTCCTGTTAGGTCATGCTTATTCCCAATAATTTTTAAGGAGTGCTCATAGCCAGTTGTAATAAAATCTGAAAGTAAAAATACGATAGCTTTTTTCTTCATCACATTTGTAAGATACTTTAGGGCAAAAGTGATATCTGTCTTGGTGCTCTTAGGCTTTAGCTCTAACAACTCTCTAATAATCCTGAGAACATGAGTTTTACCCTTTTTAGGTGGTATAAATAGTTCTATTTGATCTGAAAATAAAATAAGTCCTACTTTGTCATTGTTTTGTAGCGCACTAAAAGCAAGTGTTGCAGCAATTTCTGTAATAATTTCATTTTTAAATTGTGTAGTAGTTCCAAATAAGCCAGAACCACTCACATCTACCATAAGCATCATGGTAAGCTCGCGCTCTTCTTCAAAAACTTTTATATAAGGTTCGTTATAACGTGCTGTAACATTCCAGTCTATACTCCTAACATCATCTCCAAACTGGTATTGGCGCACCTCGCTAAACGTCATTCCTCGTCCCTTGAAGGTAGAGTGGTATTCCCCACCAAAAATATGGTCAGAGAGACGCCGTGTCTTTATCTCAATTTTACGAACTTTTTTAAGTAATTCTTTGGTTTCCATTTTAAGAACTATGCGGTATTTAAGAAGTATGTTAATTTATACGCAAGCCCAAATTTCTAAGGTACCTCTACTTCATTTACAATTTTATTAATGATCTCTTCAGAGGTAACATTTTCAGCTTCAGCTTCGTAGGTAATTCCTATTCTGTGCCTTAATACATCATGCACTACGGCTCTCACATCTTCTGGAACTACATAGCCCCTTCTTTTAATAAATGCATAACATTTGGCTGCAACTCCTAAATTAATACTCCCTCTAGGGGATGCTCCAAAGCTTATAAGTGGTTTTAGACTTTCAAGATTGTATTTTTCTGGGTACCGTGTTGCAAATACAATGTCTAGTATATATTTTTCTATTTTCTCGTCCATATATACCTCGCGCACTGCTTTTTGTGCACTTAGTATTTGTTCTAAAGAAACAACAGGCAATACCGTATCATATATACCAGAAAGATTCTGACGCATAATCATTTGTTCCTCATTAAGTTTAGGATAGTCAATTATCGTTTTAAGCATAAAACGATCTATCTGTGCTTCTGGTAACGGATACGTTCCTTCTTGCTCTACAGGATTTTGCGTTGCCATTACTAAAAAGGGCTTATCTAGAATAAACGTTTGGTCTCCAATAGTTACCTGTTTCTCTTGCATTGCCTCTAGCAAAGCAGACTGTACTTTTGCCGGCGCACGGTTTATCTCATCTGCAAGCACAAAATGTGCAAAAATTGGTCCTTTTTTAATAGAAAAATCATTCTCTTTCATATTGTAAATCATAGTACCTACAACATCTGCTGGTAATAAATCTGGTGTAAATTGTATTCTGCTAAAACTCCCTTTTACAGCTTTAGCAAGGGTGTTTATGGCAAGCGTCTTTGCTAGCCCAGGCACACCTTCTAAAAGAATATGACCCTGCCCCAATAACCCTATCAATAAACGTTCAATCATGTGCTTCTGACCCACAATTACCTTGTTCATCTCTATAATTAATAGATCGATAAAAGCGCTTTCACGAGCAATTTTCTCGTTAATAGCGTTCATGTCAATTGGCGTATTTTCTTCCATAAAGAATTCTGAATTAGTACTAGTGATTTCGAATTTTACAACAGTTCTGCAAATTGAAAATTAAATCATTGTTTAGCTGTTAACAATTGGTTAAATATTAAAAGGACTTTATACATTAAATACGTTCTGTAGCATTTTATTTATAATTTCACCTGTATATGATACAAAAACCACATTTCTCTAAGATTATTGCAGGTACTATGAGTTGGGGTAGTTGGGGAAAAGATTTTTCGATATCAGAAATGGTAACACAGCTTCACAGTTGTGTTGAATTAGGAATTACAAGTTTTGACCATGCAGACATTTATGGGAATTATACAACAGAAAGAGAGTTTGGTAAGGCATTGTCTGAAAGTGGAATAGATAGGTCTAAGTTACAACTCATAAGTAAGTGTGGTATTCAACTAACAGCCGCAGGAAGAGACAATAAGGTAAAGCATTATAATTATACAAAGCAGTACATAATAAAATCTGTAACCCAGTCATTAAAAATGTTGCAAACTGATTATCTAGATATGTTGCTGCTTCATAGGCCTAGCCCCTTAATGCATCCAAATACTATATCCGAAGCTATAAGTCAGCTTAAAAGTGAGGGCAAAATAGTGCATTTTGGTGTTTCTAATTTTAACCCTAGTCAAACACAATTAATAGAGAAAGAAACCATTGTTGAAGCCAATCAATTTGCTTTTTCCTTAACAGATAATGGTGTTTTAGAGAATGGTGTATTGGATGATTGTATCCTGAATAAGCGTATGGCTATGTGCTGGAATCCATTAGGTAGTTATTTTAAGAACAGTGGTGAGCAGAAACTGCGTATTAAAAAAGTTATGGTGCCACTTTGCGAGAAATATAGTTGTACAGCAGATCAGTTATTACTAGCGTGGATAGGTCAACATCCTGCAAATATTTACCCTGTTGTAGGAACTACAGAAACTACAAGATTAAAGAATGCAGTAGCGGCTATTGCTATAAAACTAGATTTGCAAGACTGGTTTGTATTATTAGAGGCTAGTGAAGGATGCGAGGTAGCATAATTGGTGAGCAGCCAAGAAAAAATAGAAACTTTCAGGTATTGTAATTGGCTCGAATAGATGAGCTAATTGTTAATGTCAGTAATACGAGTCTTAATAGTATCCTATTTTAAGTAGTACTAGCTAATTACGTTATGGTTTTTAGATAATAAAACTTTCACATAATGAATTCCAATTACTCCGTAACAATCCATAAATGTTGGTATGGTGCAATTTGCATATTATTATAAGCATCGGGGAGAATCATTAAATCTGATATAAGATCCTTATTATTTTCTAAGTTAAAACCGACACTTTGTAGCCAAGCGATAGAAATAGCTTGCAAGTTTTTATCGAAATTAGAGAAGACCCAAACGCTATTTTTTAGGCCTTTACGTTCAAATACAAAAATATGAGGGTTAGCACTGGGGTGAATAAATAAATTATTAGTATCAGCTAATAGGGGTAGTGCTTTACGCAACTTTATCATTTTCTGTAAGCCATTAAAAATTTGGCTATTATATGTATCTCTTTTAGTTAATTGCTTTACTACACCCCAATCCTGTATAGGCCTATTTACCCATCTACTATCATCTTTATAGTCATCATTATCCTTAAAAGAATAATCATTTAAAGTGCCTATTTCATCTCCTGCGTATATTAAAGGTATACCACCATAAGAAAGAATAATACCATGAAGCATTAAGATTTTAGATACGGCAGTTTTTATAATAGTATGGTTGTTCTCATAAATACCTTTTTCTAAGCCTAATAGAGATGCTGTGCTACCAGTAATTCTACCATCTCCATTCTTAGGATTATACATAAACATCATACCCCTAGCTGGGGTCCATGCTAGATTACTGGTATAATACTCAAGTAAAAATTTACGGTGGTTGTAAGGGTCCCAATCCATAGCCCAAATAAATTCATCATCATAACCTAAACCAATATCGTCATGGCATCTAATATAATTAATCCATGTTGCGTTTTTAGGTTTTGACGGTATCTCCATCAAACTTTTGTGAAGTAAAGAAGTCTTTGTTGTCGCTACGGAATTCCATAAAAGTGCCATTAAAGAGGCGTTGTAAGCAACTTCACATTCATTGCCTTCTAAACCATCTTCGCCAAAATATTTTAAAATATTTTTTGGAGCAACAATAGCCTCTGCAAGTAAAATAACCCCAGGAGCAATTACCTGAAGACACATTCTAAATAAAGAGATGAGTTGGTGTGCTTCTGGAAGATTTTGAGATTGGGTTCCCAATTTTTTCCAAAGAAACGCAAGTGCATCAAACCTTACTACATCTACACCCATATTTGCTAGCTTTAGTAAATTGTCTAGCATAGCTATAAACACCAGAGGATTTTTATAATTCAAATCCCATTGGTATTTATTAAAACAGGTCATTACCCAAGAACCCATAGCCTCGTTATACGTGAAATTTCCTGGGGCAGACTCTGGAAAGATCTCTGGCATCGTTTGCTCGTATTGGTCTGGAATAGCTCTATTAGGAAATGTGTAATAATATTCTTGGTATTCTTTATTCCCCGCAGCCGCTTCTTTAGCCCAAACAAACTCGTCAGATGTATGGTTTACGACAAAGTCTAACATAAGCAGCATATTTTTAGATCGCGCTTTTTTAGTAAACCTCTCAAAATCTTTTTTCGTGCCGTATTTAGGATCTATTTCATGGTAACTGTTTACAGCATAGCCGCCATCATTTTCGCCTTTAGGTCTTGTAGTTATGGGCATGAGATGCAAATAATTTACACCTAATTTTTCAAAATACGGAATCTTAGTTTCAAGATCAGGAATATCCTTTGCAAACCTATCTACATATAATTGCATACCAACAAGTTGTTCGCTTTGGTACCAATTACCTGCATTAAGACGCTCTAAGTCTAAATTTTTTAAAACCTTTGGTCGTTCCTTAAATAACTCATCTAGTTTTGAAACTAACTTCTTGAAGGCATTGTTGCTCTCAGGATATAGTGAAAAAAATAATGAGCTAATTAAAGACAAATTTGTAGCAAGTCGTTGCTCATAGTAGGGGTCTTCCGTAGTTATTTCAGTAACCTGCTTTCTAGACATAAGCAGTTGATGCAATGCAGCTTGATTCATTTTATACGTTGCTTTAAGGTTTAATCCAAAACCTTCAATTAAAACTTATTTCCAATGTACTATGGTGACGACTCTCCTAGTAATAGAAAATAGTTAGTGGTCAATTTAGAGAATATTATTTTTTATCCTAAGCTAATTGATGCTCATCTGGGAGTGATTCAATAGCTCCAAAATTCATAGTAGTGATAGCTCCGGCTTTATTTGCTGTAGTAATAATTTCCGTAAGCAGTCCACGATCTTCAAAAATAGGATCTAGGCTATCATGTTTAGATAGCTGCCGTAGTAAGCAACCTATAAAGGCATCTCCTGCGCCAGTAGTATCTACAGGTTTTACAGAAATACTAGGAATCGTTTTACTATAACTTTTAGTGCTTAACAAGGTGCCTTCAGCTCCTAATGTAATTACGATAAAGGGTACGCCAATATCATGCAAAACGGCACAAGCTTCTTTCAAATCTGTTTTGCCAGAAAGTAAGGTAGCCTCTTCCAAGCTAAATTTGCATAAATGAGATTTTTGAACAAAAGGCATGCATTTTTTAATGAATAGTGCTTCCTTATTTTTCCAAAGATCTACCCTATAATTGGGGTCAAAACTAATAAATGCATTTTGCGTAAGCGCATCAAAAAAATACCTGTTATAAGCATCTTCTAAAGCACCACCTAGTAAAGCAGTTGCTGCTCCAAAATGAACCATATTATTTTTAAACTCGTTTTTTAGAGAACAATCATATTTTAGCTCTTTATCAGCACCTCTACTAAAAACAAAATCCCGTTCGCCATCCTTATCTAAGGAGACAAAAGCCAATGTTGTAAAGGTTTCAGATTTCTGCGCTAATGAAATATCTACATCCGTATCTTCTAAAATATTTAACAGAAATGTGCCAAAAGGATCATCTCCTACACTCCCAATAAAAACACTTTTACCACCAAGTTTACTAATAGCGCATGCCACATTAGCCGGTGCACCACCTGCTTTTTTAGTAAATTCATTTGCTTTAGAAAGGTCGCTACCTTGGTTTTCGGCAACAAAGTCTATTAACAATTCGCCAATACAATATATTTTCTTCATAAAATTATATAGAATATAAAATTCTAAGATAATTAGAAAAAATAGTTTTATCTAAAGTTTTGTTGTGAATCATACCAAGATGTAGGGGTGGTAGCTTTGTCTTACTTTAGATTGTTTAAAATTTAAGAAAACCAATAGAAAGTTAGGCACTTCTTTTAACGGTATTTTTAGTACTAAGTTTTTGAAGATTTACCACATTTGTAAAATGATAAAGAAAAGAACGTTGGTTGTTGGTGATATTCATGCTGGACTTAAGGCTTTAAAGGAGGTTTTAAGTGAAGCGAAAGTAACGGTAAACGATACACTTATTTTTTTAGGCGATTATATAGACGGCTGGAGCGACGCCGCAGAAACAATAAATTTTCTAATTAATTTAGATAAAACGCACCATTGTATTTTTCTAAGAGGTAACCATGATGAGCTTTGTTGGGAGTGGCTAACAGATACAGCAGACAACCCCATGTGGTTTAAACATGGAGGAAAGGCGACCGTAACTTCCTATGCAGCTATTAGTAATGATGTAAAAAAACAGCACATTAAATTTTACGAACATTTAAAAGACTATTACCTAGATACAGATAATAGACTTTTTTTACACGCAGGTTTTACCAATTTAAAGGGTATAACACATGAATTCCTAAACAAAACCTTCTATTGGGATCGTACTTTATGGGAGTTAGCACTCTCTGTAGATCCAGCCCTAACTGAAATAGATATTCATTATCCTAAAAGGTTGCTCAATTATAGAGAGATATATATAGGACACACTCCTGTTACCAGAATAGGCAAAACAACGCCACAGCAGGCGGTGAACGTCTGGAATATAGATACGGGAGCGGCATTTAAAGGTCCTTTAAGTATTTTAGATATAACAACAAAGGAGTATTGGCAGAGTACACCTGTATATAAATTATATCCTAATGAGATTGGTAGAAATTAAAATATTGGTAAAGTTTTAAGTTTAATTAAAAATTTAATAACGAAATTTGTAAAAAAAGCTGCAAATGTCAGATAAGAATATTCGATTAGAAGTGATGCAGGCTATAGAGCCTGAGGTAGACGGATTTATGGAGAATTTTCTAATCAAACCAGAAGATATTTGGCAGCCTACAGATTTTTTGCCAGATTCTCAAAGCGATGATTTTTTAGAGAAGGTAGCACAACTACGTGAAGAATCTAAAGACTTGGGCTATGATTTCTGGGTAACCATGGTAGCAGATACTATTACAGAAGAAGCGCTGCCTACGTATGAGTCTTGGTTAATGGATGTAGTGGGGATAGACCAACATGGCGAAAATAAAACAAATGGATGGGCTAAATGGGTACGTGCATGGACGGCAGAAGAAAATAGACACGGAGATGTTTTAAATAAATATTTGTATT
>Ga0115567_10002694_pt1 | contig 17593 bp, 15 predicted proteins | sample COGITO_mtgs_1204_2_FD_88679 | JGI IMG/M metagenome (GOLD analysis project Ga0115567, IMG submission 88679) | Pelagic marine microbial communities from North Sea - COGITO_mtgs_120412 | ecosystem: Environmental > Aquatic > Marine > Epipelagic | place: Germany:Helgoland, sampling site Kabeltonne... | reverse complement strand
GAACGGGCATGTTTGTACCCTTAGCACCAAAATCTTTAGACAGTATTAAAAATGAGAATGATCTAGAAAGTGACCGTTTATTTAAAAAAAAGTTAGTTTTGTTAGAACAGAATGATAGCACAACAAATCTTTTACAAAAGGACTTGCTGTCCATCTATCCGGAATGGCAACAATCGCAAATTTTAACAGATGCAAAAAATGCTACAAGTGGTATTTTAAATTCCGTACGTAGTAAGGAAGAAGAAATGGAAAATAGGTACAAGAATTACAATATGCATATACTATCACTTCATAGTAAATATGCACTAGCTTTTTCATGTATTATACTTTTTTTTGTAGGTGCTCCGCTAGGTGCTATTATTCGTAAAGGGGGTTTAGGATTGCCCATGGTTATTGCCATTGTACTATTTTTAATATATTATTTTATAGGTGTATTTGCTGGTAATTATGCAAAAGAAGGAAACATCCACCCTATGTTGGGCGCTTGGCTCTCCACCTTAATTATGTTACCCTTAGGCGTATTTTTAACTAAAAGAGCCACAGAAGATAGAGGACTTATAAATTTTGGAGTAGTAATAGATTTTTTTACCAGCTTATTTAAAAAGCTTTCTAAAAAACACGATGATGATGAAAACTGATAGAGACAACATACAATTAGATACTATTGCAGAGGCTATAGCAGATATTAGAAAAGGCAAAGTAATTATAGTAGTTGATGATGAGCATAGAGAAAATGAAGGCGATTTTCTAGCTGCTGCGGAATTAGCCACTCCAGAAACTATCAACTTTATGGCTACCCACGGCAGGGGACTCATTTGTGCGCCATTAACGGAAGGTAGGTGTAAGGAATTGGGATTACACATGATGGTTACCAATAATACCGACCCTATGGAAACAGCATTTACAGTTTCTGTAGATCTTAGAGGTGGTGGAGTAACTACAGGAATATCTGCCACAGATAGAGCTAAAACAGTACTTGCCTTAACGGAGAAAGATACCAAGCCCCAAGATTTAGCAAGGCCAGGACACATATTTCCTCTAGTAGCAAAAGAAGGGGGTGTTTTAAGAAGAACGGGGCATACAGAGGCTGCTATTGATTTTGCAAGATTGGCAGGCTTACAACCAGCAGGGTATATTGTAGAAATTATGAATGAGGATGGTTCTATGGCTAGACTTCCGCAGTTAATGAAAGTAGCTAAGAAATTTGATCTTAAAATTGTTTCTATAGAAGATTTGGTGGCCTACCGTATGGAGCATGATAGTCTTATTGATAAAGAAGCCGATTTTGACATCACCACACGCTTTGGGTCTTACCGTTTGCGTGCGTACAAGCAAACTACAAATAATCATATCCATATAGCACTAACAAAAGGGAGCTGGAGTAAAAACGATGAAGTTTTAACTAGAATAAATTCCACCCTAATTAACAATGATATTTTAGGAGCACTCACTAAAAATCCTGATGAGAAACTGGATAATATGTTTAAGGCGATAAACAATGAAGGCAAAGGTGCCATTGTTTTTATAAACCAAGATTCGGAATCCTTAAATCTACTCTCTAGGTTAAGTGAGTTAGAACTGTTACAAAAAGAGGGCGTCCAAATAGCGCCAAAAATAGAGATGGACTCAAAAGACTTTGGTATTGGCGCCCAAATTCTTCATAATTTAGGTATCACAAAAATGCGATTATTAACCAATAGCCAACAATCTAAACGTGTGGGTATTGTTGGCTATGGTCTTTCTATCGTGGAAAATGTTACTTACTAATTTGAATCTTCTAAGACTCTTTTAATAACGCTCGCCATCTTGGCTGCTCTTTCTGTAACCTCGGCTTCAGACCAGCCAATTTTTATCAAGGAAGAGACTGTTCTACCAATCCAAAAATCGGATGCAGAAAAGTCTGCCTTTGTATAATCTGGCAACCCAGCTTTTATTTCTTCTGGGAGTTTTGCAAAAGACTTAAGTTCAAATAGATGATCCCATTTTTTGTAATAATGCCAGTTGTTATCAAACCAATAAAAGCAAACCGCCACGCCCTCCTTTACAAGTTGCCTATGCACCTCCCTAGCCAATTCTTCCGTTGGTAAAAAGAAATTTAGAAAGCAATAATTTTGCACGCCACCTTCTGGAATACGTCTAAATGTGACGCCATTTATAGTAGCGAGGGCATCATATAAAATGGTATAGTATTTTTGTTGAATTTCAATAAATTCATCTAGGCGTTTTACTTGAGCACATCCTACAGCGGCATTTAACTCAGAAATTCTAAAGTTATAGCCCAATTTAGGATGTAGTTCTGCTCCCCTATCACTACCCATATGATCATGTCCATGGTCTGAGTATTCATGAGCATTTGTATAATATTTCTTATTGTTAGTAATAAAAGCGCCGCCTTCACCACACGTAATAGTTTTTACATAGTCAAAAGAGAAACAACCCATATCTCCATAGCTACCTAAAGGTTTGCCTTCATAACTCCCACCTATGGCCTGGCAGGCATCCTCAACTAACAACAAATCATGGGTATCACAAATCGCTTTTATAGCAGCCAAATCTGCCATGGAGCCGCACATATGTACAGGCATTACCGCTCTGGTCTTATCTGTAACAGCCTTAGCCACTGCCGCAGGATTTAGTGTTAGCGTATCATCTACATCTACAATAATAGGAATTGCACCTACAGCTAGAATAGATTCAAAACTTGCTACAAATGTGAAGGTGGGCATGATAATTTCATCTCCTGCTCCTATACCTGCACTTTGCAATGCCACGGTGAGGGCCGCTGTACCGCTACTTACAAGATGCACATGAGCAACTTCCATCCGCTTAGCAAGGGCTTTTTCTAGCTCTAATGCTTTCCAATGACCGTTACGCATACCATCAAAACCATAGCGCATAAGTACTCCGGTATCCAAAACTTTTTGAACTTCTGCTTTTTCTGCTTCTCCAAATAATTCAAATCCTGGCATGCTTTATATTTTTACATAAAAATACAGCTTATCAGGTAGTGTCGTCCAAATTAATGTAGGCAAATGAGATTAGATACGTGTATTTTATAGAATAGTTATATGGCGTTTCTAAACAGCACTAAACTATATATTAAGTAGTTGTAGTTATTCAATTTTTCTATAGCTATTCTAAGTTTAAATCTTTTACAACCATTTCTAAAGTCTTCGCCCGCTGTACTTTTCCGTTTGCTGTTCTTGCAAATACTGGTAGAAAAACAATTTCCTTTGGTATTTGAAATTTACCAAGCTCGTTAATAGTTTGTAGCTTTTTCTGCGTTTCTAAAATTGTAGTGTCCCCTTCTACAATAAATGCTAGTTTTTGTCCTAGTTGCTCGTCTGGCAGTCCTGCAATTAAAAATGATTGCGTAAAATATTTAGCTATAATCTTTTCTATTTGCTCGGGAAATAATTTTACTCCCCCAGAATTTATAACATTGTCATACCTGCCTAACCATGTAAATGCCTGGCTAGAATGCAATGCTACAATATCGTTAGTTACGATAGTAATATCGGAAATAGCGGGAGCATTTATGACCAAACAATCTCTCTTATCCATTGTAACATGTACATTATCTATTGTTACAAATTGATCATTAGCAATGCTCTTATTTTCTATCTTCTTCAAAGCGATATGCGTACAGGTCTCCGTCATCCCGTACGTCTCGTAGACCTTTGTATTACAAGCTACTAAGCGTTTTTTTAATTGGTAAGACATTGGCGTCCCACCAACTATAAGTGTCTTAATCTGGCTTAATTTCTCTATTGAATTCTGCACTTGTAATGGTACCATAGCAGAGAAGTCATAACGCTTTAAAATATTATTTAATGGCTTAGATGAGGGTTCAATACAATCTATTGAAAAACCCAAATGGAGCGCACGTACCAACATCATTTTACCCGCTATAAAGTTTGATGGCAAACAATGGAGCACTGTGCTATTTGGCATTAATTGAAAGAACGCGCCCGTGGCCACAGCGGAATTAACCATGTGCTGTTTTTTTAATAGTATCTTTTTGGGTACCCCTGTAGAACCAGATGATTGTACTTCAATTTTACTCTTGTCTGAAAGCCATTCTAAAAGAAATAATCCAATGTACTGCTCAAAAATAAGCGTAGATATACTAAATTGTTGCGCTTTCACCTTCAGCTCCTCCTTATTATAAGAACACCCATTTAGTTTGAAAGCAGTATGAATATGTTGCACAATTTGAGTTTAAAAGTTATGATGACACACCCTCCGTAAATAGCGGCCCCGCAAGTTTATCTTTCCAACTATGCCACTTATACTTTTTAGAAAATAGGAATAAAAGCACAGGATAAATAAGCAGTAATGGGGTAAACATAGAGAAACCCATAATAGGATCTGATTTGTCTATAAAAAGTGCATCTGTTTGAAAGGCAGCCCAATCTGCTGTAAGTAGCAGTACACCTACTAAATTATTGGCCGCATGAAAGCCTAAACTTAGCTCTAGACCGTCATCCATTAAAGTGAGTATTCCTAAAAATAATCCTGTACCAATGTAATAGACTAAAATACCATACCCCAGTTTTTCTACTTCGGGATTAAAAGCATGTAGCAAGCCAAACAATAAAGAGGTAAATACCAATGGCACCCATCTATTACCCGCCATAACGCCAACGCCCTGCATTAGGTATCCCCTAATAAAATATTCTTCGAAACTTGTTTGTAAGGGTATCATTAAAATTGAAATAACCAATAACATTAAGAAAGGAACTAGTTTAAAATTGTAGCTATAATCATCTGGACTAAGATAAATATCAAATAACGTTGTAGCAATGGCAAGACCCGCCCAAATGATAAAAGAGAAAACAATTCTATTCCAGTCGACTTTTTTTCGGGCTGTAGTTAATGCTGTAATGGACTGCTGGTGGGAGGCTTTTAAATATAAGAGTAAAAATACTAAGCCCACGCCAAAACTGATTAGTAATAAAAGTAAAAAATAATTTAAGCCGAGTATAGCCGACATACTACTTAAGTCGCCACTTACTAAAACATCTGTAGATTCAGATTTGTAGAGCAATGCGGCTGTTAAAGGAAGCATGCCAATAATCTGCCAACCAATAATCGTTACTGCTATTCCTATACAATAACGCCATCTTTCTGTTAATCCTGTAAAGGCTTGTTCTATGAACATAAATCTTGTATCAAATTCGTACTCCAATTATTATCATCGTTATAATAAAGCGAACCATTTTTCACTTCTAAAGGACTCTGGAAGTTATTTGTAAATAAAGCACCTGTTCCTAGTCCCTGAGGCATAGTACTATTTAAAGTAGCCGTCCATTGGGCTATGGCATTTAATCCTATATTACTTTCTAAAGCGCTAGTTACCCACCAGCCAATATTTTGTTCTTCTGCTATACCAATCCACTCCTCACTACCACTAAACCCACCTACTAAGCTTGGCTTTAAAATAATATATTGCGGTTTAATTTCCTTTAATAACGCTGCTTTCTCTTTAGTATCTAAGACACCTATGAGTTCTTCATCTAGTGCTATGGGCAAAGGTGTTTCTTTACACAACTTCTTCATAGCCGCAATTTGCCCTTGCTTAATAGGTTGCTCTATAGAATGCAATTCTAAATCTGCCAAATACTCTAATTTACCCAATGCTTCTGAAGGCAAAAAAGCACCATTGGCGTCTACTCGCAATTCTATTTCTGATTTAGCATATTTTTTTCTGATAGAACCTAAGAGCTTTAATTCTGAACTAAAATCTATAGCACCAATCTTCATTTTTATACACCCAAAACCCTGCGCTAATTTTTCTGCTATTTGGTCTAGCATAAACTGGGTATCACCCATCCAAATAAGTCCGTTTATTGTAATGGGTGCTTTGCTTTTTGTAAATGTTGATGGAAAGAGCGTAAACATATCTTTAGACCTTAATGATAATACTGCCTGCTCTAAACCAAATTGTATGCTAGGATAGTTACGTAACTGCACCAACAATTCTGCTGTACTCAGGTGTATATTTTGCACAAGCCATTGCAACTTATTTTCGTAGTCTGGACTATCATCAAAACTTAATCCTCTAAAAAGTCCACATTCGCCTACGCCATATACTCCTTGATCTTCCAATATTAAAAACCAAGTTTCTTTAGTTCTTAAAATTCCACGAGATGTTCCACTGGGATTTTTAAAATTTAACAGGTATTTTTTATAGCTTGCCTTCATATCAATCTATAAATTTAAGTATATTTTAAAGCTTAGTACCATTTAGCATGATAACAATAAGTGAAAAAATCATATGGATTACTGGTGCTTCTTCGGGAATAGGAGAAGCACTTGCTATAGCGTTAAGCAAACAAGATAATACGCTTATACTCTCCGCTAGAAACGCAGCAGCATTAGAAAATGTTAAAAGCCAATGTCACCATCCAGAAAAAGTTGCTGTGCTCCCTTTAGATTTGTCTGAGTTTGAAACAATCCCTACCAAGGTAGTACAAGCGGTAACACTCTTTGGGAGTATTGATATTTTAGTAAACAACGGGGGGATTAGTCAGCGGTCTTTAGTTAAAGACACAAGCTTAGATGTATACAGAAAGTTGATAAACGTTAATTATTTGGGGACGATTCACCTTACAACCAACCTTCTACCCTATTTTATCAAAAAGAAAACTGGGCATTTCGTGGTTACTTCTAGCCTTATGGGAAAGTTTGGAGCACCCCTACGTGCAGGCTATTGTGGTTCTAAACACGCATTACACGGCTTTTTTGATGTTTTACGTTTAGAACACGAGAAAGATAATATACATGTTAGTCTCATTTGTCCCGGTTATGTAAATACCGCTATCGCTAAAAACGCATTATTAGGTTCTGGCGAGGCAAATAACTTGCGTGACAAAGCAAATGAACAAGGAATAAGTGCTGTTGAATGTGCAAGACAGATGATTATCGCAATTGCGGATAAAAAACATGAGGTATATATAGGTGGCAATGAAAAATATGGTGTCTACCTAAAACGGTTCTTTCCAAAGCTACTAAACAAAATGCTACAGAGGACGCTCAAAAAAATTTAATTATTTGAAGTTGAACCAGAAGCGAACGCCATCTCCTGTTCTATCTGTATTTAAAGAGGTCTGTAATTGATTGGCTAACCTGTTCATTAGTCTTATTCCCATAGAGGAATTTGCTCTCTCCTCAGAATCTTCGGGAAGCCCTACCCCATTGTCTGTATACTCAAAGAAGCCTTCTTGCTCTGGTGTTTTTCTAATATGAATGTAAATTTTACCGTTGCTATCTTCGTTAGGGAATGCATATTTAAAAGAATTGGAAACTAGCTCATTTAAAATTAACCCAAAAGGTATGGCTCTATCAATATCCAATTCTACGCCTTCTGCATCTACCGTAATATTGATGTTATGGCCGCCTTTTTTATAAACGGATTGCACACTATTTATTAAACTTTCTATATAGCTTTGCATTTCTATAACAGACAAATCATCATTTTGATATAACTTTTGATGTATAAGTGCCATAGCTTTTACTCTACTCTTACCCTCCTCCAAAGCTTCTATAGCTGCCTTGCTTTTTGTATTCTTGGTTTGTAAACTCAGCAAACTAGAAACCATTTGTAGGTTGTTTTTAACCCTATGGTGAATTTCTTTTAAAAGTGAATCTTTTTCTACCAACGCATTTTCTATAATATGCTTTTGCTCAGCTATAAGTCGCTGAGTTTTTATACTTTTTAAATAGGCATAAACCAATCCCGCAAACCCAAGTAATGTAAAGACAAGAGATATAAACACTAAGCTTATATTCTTATCTTTTTCTATAATATCATTTCTAGATTTCTCTAGGGCTACTTTCTGCTCTTTTACTACAGTTCTAGAATTCTCTAGATCTTGACTTAGTACAGCAGTAAGCTGTTGATTTTTGATTTTTGAGCTCTTTTTATCTAAAGAGTCTCTAATTCTAATATTCCGATTCAAATAAGAATTAGCACTTTTATAGTCACCCGTTTTATCATAATATATAGCATAGAGCGAATTCATTTTTAAAACGTTTTCTGCTTTTTTAGGTGCCACAACAATACTTAGATAATCAGTTGCTTTTTTAAAATTATTCAATTGTAAATAACAATCTGCCAGTTCTAAAGCATTTTCAAGAAAATCAGATGAAAATTTACCAGAATTATACTCTTTAAAAATTTCCAAACTTTCCTCTAGAAAAGGAATCGCATTTACATACTCCCTAAACTGAACATGGCACTTACCCTTATTCCCTAATATCACACCTCTTAGATGATAAGCATCGTTCAGTTCTTTTTCTGATTTATCATTTATAATATCACTCAAATAAACATCTAAAAAAGCATCGGCTTTCTTAAAATATTTCATCGCCGTGGGCGTAGATCCGTCTAAACGCAAATAGTTACCAACATTATTATTATACATGGCTTTACCATAAAAATCTCCTTCATCTATCCCTTTCTTTTCTTCTGCAATGTAATCTGTCATTGCCTTTCTATACTGACCTAAATTCGCATAAATATCATAAAACGTAACACTTGTACTAAGACCTAAGTCGCGTCTTTTTCTTCGGATTTCGAATTGCTTATCATATAATTCTAATTTTGAATAATTGGCATCTATCAACTCTAGCACCAAGCTTTGTGTAGTAAGATCTAGCGTATCTAAAACGCTGTATAATTTATTAGATGCTTGTAAACTTTTATCATAATCCCCCAGATCATGATAGATCTGAGCTTCCATAAGTTCATAATGAAACACGGCAGTAGTATCCTTTAGCTCAGATGCGGTTTTTAAATAGCCCTGCACAACATCTAACCAATCATAGCCAGATTTTTTATTATATCTATTTTGAGTTTCGAAGAAGAAAACCGATTGTTCATTAGCAGTTTCTAACTCTTGAAATTTCTGGAAATAACTTTGTTCTGTAGCTAAGCTATCTTGTGAATACACAAAACTAAAGTGCATAACGCATAGTAATAAAATAGCCATTTTAGTAAGTAAAAAATTCTTCATCATAAAATCTTACAAAAACAAACTTAGTACTAACGAACGATTTAGACATTTTTTTGTTGTGTACTTACTAATCATGTATACGTTGCTCACTGTTTTAGCTATATGATTTATAATAGCGCATAAAAGAAAAGTAGGTATCGTTAAAATAATGAAAGAGAATTCATAATCCAATACCTCTTAAGGTAAAATGAAAACAGAAAATTTACAACTACTTAAATATATAATAGCTATGCACTTTACCGCACTCAATAAGACTAATAATGGATAATTAAAGGCAAAAATGATTGGAAATGGTATGGAGTTCCTTAAGAATTCATGGCAGAAATTATAAACTCCTTAAAATCCTTAGATATTGGAATAAGGGTATTGTTTATCATTATATCTTTTGAATTGATAGCATCTATATGATCTACATTAACAATGTAAGACTTATGCGCTCTATAGAATTTGTTCTTAGGCAATTTTTCTAAATAATCTTTTAAAGGAGATCTTACAAGAAACTTTTTATCAACCGTATTTACTTCCAAATAAACATTATCTGCTTTTATAAATTGAATATCGCCAAACTGTATTCTATAATAAAGATGTTGTTTCTTTACAAAAATAGAATCTTTCAATATAGAATTGGATAGCGGTGCATCTTCATCAGTTTCCCCTATTGCTGCTTGGGTTCCTTGCTCATTACTGTAAATAAAATTAGAGAGTGCAATTTCAATGGAGGTATATAAATCTTGTTGTTCAAAAGGTTTTACTAAATAACCGTTTGGCTTTACTGTTTTCGCATTTTCTACCGTAGCTCTATCAGAATTTGAGGTTACAAAAACAAAAGGAATATCATAATTTTCACGAATATGTTTTCCAAGATCAATACCTGTTTTATCTGACGCTAATATAATATCAATTAAAACTAAATCTACCTGCTGCGTTTTTAGCACCTCTACCGCCCGCTCATAAACAATAACATTGTCTACAATATCATACCCAATTTCCTCTAACATAGACTGCATATCATCTGCTATGATGACATTGTCTTCTACTATAAGTATTTTGATAGCTTGCTCCAAAGTGGTTATTAGTTTAACGGTTTACACGAATCTACAAAAAATATACATAGCAAAAACAAAACAAAAGTGACAATAAGAAAGTACTTAAAGCTAATTTTTTTAATTCTGGATCTAACATTTTTTCATCCTTTACAAGATAAACAAACTGCATATGTTTTATTATGGGTAAAAATGCGGCAAAACAAACTAGTTGTACCCAACTACTATATGAAACTATGGTAAAAATCATGAAAGATACTAGTGCTATTATCAATATAAATATATGATATTTTTTTCCCCAATTATAATCGTTCTTAACCACTACCGTATTCTTATTAGCATTTTTATCTGATTTATGGTCTCGTAAATTATTTAAATTAAGTACTCCCGTACTTAAAACCCTATGGTAATTGCTGGTAGTATTGCTAAATATGGGAGTTGTTTTAAGTGCAGGAACATACTGCCCATCACTGCGACTAAGCCAAAGAAAATAAATACAAAAATATCTCCTAAACCACTGTAGCCATAAGCATTTTCACCAACGGTGTAGCGTATTGCCGCCCAAATACTAAAACCGCCCAAGACAAGAAAAAAGATGAAATTTTTCCACTCATTTAATCCAAAAGAAACGTATAGTAGTAATAATACTAAAATAACGCTACATACGACCGCTACTATAATTCCATTCTTTATGCTTCTCTAGAAATAGCACCACTCTGCAAAGCGCGTTTGGGCCCAATTCTTTCATCATTATCAGTGCCCTTCACACCGTCTCCATAATCGTTTGCAAAATTAGAGGTGATTTGAAAACTGACCGTGGTAAGAAGGGCTAGAATAAAAATAACTAAATTCACACTACCATAAAAGCCAGCTAATCCTGTACCCATAAAAATTCCGGCAATAGAAAGGGGTAATGTTCTGAGCCTAGCAGCACCTACCCATGCTTTAATTGTAGCCACTAATTTGAAGGTTCTATTTGTAATCGTTTTCCATTTTGATAAGATGCTACAAAAGCATCACCAAACCCTAAATCTACTAGCTGATTTCTAAATTTCTGAGCCTCGGACAGGGTCTCAAAATTACCTAGAGAATAGGAATAAAATGGATTGGTTTTTACAAAAAGAGAATTTGTGAGTGCTTTTGAGGCGAGTAAAATATTATTATCTACAAACGATTTTACTTGAACTGAGTAAATTTTCTCCTTTCCTAAAAATTCTTTCGCTAAGTAAAATTCGTTTACCAAACTTAAATTGTGATTTTTACTTTTTAAGGTATCCATTCTACTTTTTATAGCATCTAAGCTATCTATAGATACTAGCACATTAGTGTTTTGCTCATCATATCTATTAGACATACTCCAACCTGCTGCCAAAGCACCTAACGACAAGGCAACAATAATAAAGAATCCCATGAGTACAACAAGAACATTTCTTTGAATTTTATGTTTCTTTAGCTGCTTATTTTTTATTCTTATTTGGTTAAGAAGACGCTCATTAATAATTTGAGATTTATCAATGTCTTTATGTAATTCCAATAAGTCGTTCTCCTCGATAAACGGCATAGGCTAAATATTAAAATAAAAATAGGGAGAACGGCTGGCTAACCGCTCTGTTATAATTTATTTTGATGATTCACAAAAATAACACAAGAAATGAGGTAAAGCAATTCTTATACAAATGAATTGGAGTGAAGTACCTCAGCCTGAAACATCCCTTGCGGCTAATGGCACAATTAAATCTAGTAGCCCTACCTGTATTCGCTAGTAGCTACAAGAAATTAGTGTTTAAAAAAAATCCACTTAATACACCATAAATATTTTAAATTACTTATCACCATTTAAACTAAGCTTAATTACTCTTCAGCAATCTTAACTCCATCACTAGATAATTCAACTTTTTTTGCTTTGTATAGCGTGCCTAATCCTTTTTTAAATGTTTTTTTACTCATTTGCATTACGTCTCTAATCTCGTTAGGATCAGATTTATCGTGTAATGCCAAAAACCCACCGTTTGCTTTTATTACTTCGTAAATTTTATTTGCTGCTGGCTCTAAGACATTGCTCCCTAGCGGTTGTAAGGAAATATCTATCTTATTGTCATGTCGAATAGTTTTTATACAACCCGGTATGGTATCCCCAATGTTGATAGTTTTAAAAACTTCGTTGAAGTACACCAATCCTTTGTGCTTCTCATTTACAATAACCTCCCAACCTAAATCTGTTTGCCTAGTAACAACCAATGCTACTTGATCCCAAGGTTTCAGCTCTAAATTATCATTGTTTAAAAACTTATCTAGTTTATTAGAGGCTACTAATCTATTAGACCTATGGTCTAAATAACAATGCACTACATACCATTGGCCTTGTTTCATTTTGTCGCGTTGTTCTCTAAAAGGAACAAGTAAATGTTTTTCTAAACCCCACTGCATAAAGGCACCATACTCATTTATTTCTGCTACTTGCAGCAATCTAAACTGCCCCAACATAATATCTGGCTCTAGCGTAGTAGCTACGGGCCTCTCATCGTAATCTAAGTAACAAAAAACCTCTATATTGGCTCCTATTTCATAACCTTCTGGTACATATTTATTAGGCAAAAGCACGTCGTTGCCTTCTTTATCTCCTAAAAACAACCCGACACTAGTATCTCTTAAAATTTCTAAGGTATTTTTTCTGCCTAATTCTATCATTTTGTAAAATTACATTTTAAAATTTCAACAACGCTTTCGAAATTTTAAAATTGTTTCATAAAAAAAGCCACCTACTATCGTGGTGGCTCCTGTACTAATACACTATATTTTAAGCGTAAATAGCTGCCTTATCAAAGTGCTTACACAACATGTAATACACTACTGCTCTATGCTTATTACGGTTAGAAGATCCGTATTTCTCCAATACAGACGCTATTGCCTCTGTTAGTTTTGGAGTATCTTCTAAACATAATTTCTTTAGAAGGTAATTATTCTTTACGGTATCTAATTCTTTTTGATCACTACCAGAAACCTTAGACGAATCTGCATTATAAATAGATGGTCCTAAACCTATTGTCACCTTAGTTAGCAAATCTGTATCTGGAGTTTCTCCAAATATATTTTTGATATCTGCTGTGTACTTTTCAATTAATTCGTCTCTCTTACTCATAAGAATTTTATTTAAAATTAATAGTATAGGTTAAAACCTAAGATATGAAACGAAAATAATCCAACAAAATTTTATCATTCATTAATCTTGGCGTTTGCACCTCTAATAATTTTGGTTTATCGCTTATAGTATAAAAATCTTTTAATGCTTTACTTAGTGAAGCATTATCACTTACATTTTCATATTCAAATCCATACATCTCGCATAGCCCAGCGCCGTTTAGCGTGTGCTTTGTTTCAAAAAAACGTTCAAAATTTTCAGTTGCCTCCTTCCCAGGTAAAATTCTAAAGATGCCACCTCCGCTATTATTTATAAGAATTATTCTAAAATCTTTACGAATGTAATTATTCCAGAGTGCATTACTATCATAAAAAAAACTCAGGTCGCCTGTAATTAGAAGCGTAGGTGTTACTGCTAACTGAGATGCTCCTAGCGCCGTGGAAGTGCTCCCGTCTATACCACTTGTGCCTCTATTACAGTATACTTGAAGACTTGGATTAAGATTAAAAAGTTGTGCATAGCGCACTGTAGAGCTGTTGGCTAAATGCACTTGAAAACTATTAGGAATAGCGTTTAGTACCAAATGGAATGCAGAAAAATCTGAAAATGGAATCTCATTTAGATACACTTCTTGTAGCGTGCTACATTTATTTCTAATAGTATTCCAATAAGAAAAATAACTACTTTCTTTTGGTGTATAGTTTTGATAAAAGCAATGTAAAATACTGTTTACGGTTATCTCTAAATGTGCTTCTAGACAATTGAAAGTGTCATTGGCCTTTTTAAAACCTACATGCCAATGATGTTTTGGAGCATAGTTTCGTAAAAATGCTTTTATTTTTTTTGATACGATAAGTCCACCAAATGTAAGTAATATGGTAGGTTGTAAATTTTTAAAGTGAACCGCTTTATCTTCTAAAAGTTCTAAAGGTGCCAAAAGCGTATCTATACTATTAAAAAAACTAGGATGATGAAGATTAGAGGTCGTCTCCGTTAAAACTAGTACGGTAGGATCTTTTGCTAGTTTTTCTAATAATTCTTTGTCTATAGTATTGGGGTAAGAAACCCCAACAAGCACTATTTTTCTCTCGCTCTCTTGCCAAACTTCTGAGAAGTGTTGTAATTCTGGTATATTGTTAGTTTTAGGAGGCTTATTTGAAATTTCCTCAAAAAGGATAGGGGTACTTTGCGTGTTATATAATGGCTCTTCCAAAGGAACATTCAAATGCACTGGAAGCTCCTTATTACAAGCGATAGTTAAGGTTTTATCAATTTCCTTAAGGTTTGCATTTTGTACAATAGCTTGTAATGCTGTTATAGATTTATTCTTCAACCACTCTGGACGGTAGTGCTCAACTTGCGCTACTGCATGCGAAACATCTTGTTTTAAAATAGCCGAATAGCCAACATGCTTACCAAATACATATTGTTGCTGTATTGTTTGTCCATCACCTATTTCTAATTTGTACTCGGGGCGGTCTGCGCTTATAATTACTAAAGGTATCTGACTATAATATGCTTCTGCGATGGCAGGGTAGTAATTTAATAGCGCACTACCAGAACTACAAACAAGAGCCGCAGGTTTGCGGGTGTTTTGCGCTATTCCTAGAGCAAAAAAAGCAGCACAACGCTCATCTACGATGCTATAACAGGTGAAGAAAGAATTTTCTGTGAAAGTTATAGTCAACGGCGCATTTCTAGAACCAGGTGAGATGATTATAGAGGTAATATTGTATTCTTGACACTTTGCTACAACGGCTTGCGCTAGTGGTATCGTAGAGTATTTCATGGGTTGCAAAAATACGAATAGGGTGACTCTTAACCCAATACTATTTTTCTAATTGCAAAGGACGCTAAGCATTGTTTTTGCCTTTTGTACAGTTTCTTGCCATTCATCTGTGGGGTTAGAAGCTGCGGTAATACCCCCACCTACATAAATAATTGCCTTATCGCCTATTAGTTGAATACATCTTAAATTCACATACAGCTCAGATCGCTTCTTTAATGTTCTATAAGCACTATTTTCCTGATTTTTCCTGTTTTTATTTCTAGTCTGCTCTTCTTCAAAATTTAGTTCCCCTAAAAACCCAGTGTAGAATTCTCTTGAATACCCTTCATGGTCTGCGATAAAAGTTCTTGCTGGGGCTAGCGGTAGTCCGCATACCGCAGGAGTTGGGTGTAATGCTTTTATAGTAGCATTCAATGCAGTCCTATTCATTCCTCCCGTAATCTTAGTACGCAAATGCCATAAATGACCTGCGTTTACTGATTCCGTTTCCGATACCTCCAGTTTTTCTACGTTCGTATCTAATGCTGCTACAATGTAGGCTGTTACCAATTGCTGTTCTTCTAGTTCCTTTTTAGACCAAATAGGCGTACTCTCATTTTCCTTACATGTTTGTGTGCCTGCTAAAGACATGGTTGTAAATGCCAAACCACTTGTTTTTAATAAAATTTCTGGTGTAGCTCCCAACCAAGTACCTATTATAGGGTGGTACCATAAATAACAAAAGGCAGTACTATAGCTAGCTAAAATATTATTGAATATTGCAAGACAAGTCTTTTTATTAGCTACCATTATTTTTCGTGAAAGCACCACTTTTTTGATACTCCCTGATTGAATATGTTCTAATGCCGTGTTAACGCACGCTTCATGCTTCTTTTTGGCTAGCGCGTCCTCTAAAATTGTAGTTTCAAGAGAAGTGGGAATACGCATGTCTAAATCAAAAAGCCCAGTCATTTCTAAATCTGATCTTAGTAAGATCTGATCTTCGTTTGAATTAAAAGGTGCAAATACAAAACCCTTTACATTAGGTGTGTCATTCTTAAAAACCTCAGTAGAATTTTGGAAATGACCGTGAACCAAAGATTCCCTTGGCTTTCTATAAAGCACAAAAGGAAGTTTATTGTTTAACTGCTGTTGAGCAAATTCGAATACGGTAACGGCCATTTATTTTCTTGGTAATGCAATAGTTGTTAACTTACAAATAGAAACTAATTGCTTTTCCTTGTTCGTTATTTTAATTTCCCAAAGTTGCGTAGTTCTTCCTTTATGAACTATAGAAGCCCTAGCGTAAACAAATCCCTCTTTAATACTTTTTACATGGTTTGCGCTTATTTCTATACCTCTAACCATATATTTTGCTGCATCTAAAAAAATATAACATGCAGCACTACCCACACTTTCGGCTAAGGCAACCATGGCTCCACCATGCAATACCCCATCTGGCTGATGTACCTTTGGTGTTACTGGCATTTTAGCCTCTAAAAAGTCTTCACCTACATCAATGTACGTAATATCTAATGTCTCCATTAGTGTATTTTTATTAGCCGCATTACAAACCTCTAGTATTTTCTCTTTATACTCTTGCATATCCTTTAAAATTAATAATTACAGGGTTAATTCACCCTATCTTATTAGTAAACGTAGCTTTTGTTGAAGTGTTTTATTCCTTATTTGATTGAGTACATGTGCATGCTTGTTCATAGCGATAAATATCATGGAGCTATCCTAAATAACGCACGCCAAAGTTTCTATTATTTAATCTACATGTTATATGGATAAACTGATAGATCACATCCAGAACTAAAATAAATTGCACTGGCTACAGGTATATCTAACACTACATGCTACCTATAAATCATTGCATTGGGGATGTTCATTTCTACTGAATCTAAGTTTATTAGAAAACCATTTATAACTGCATAACTAATAACTCCATTCTTCTCTAGAAAAAAAGTTGGATTTTGTCCTGGTATAAGATTAAATATAGGAGTTGTAGCGTTTTCGCTAATAAGATGCAAAGGATGTGGATTGCTTACAATTGCATTTAATATAGCCCCTACTTTAAGGTACCCATAACCAGAGCGTAATAGATCTTTCATATCCAACGCCGCTATAGCCTTAGTAGCGTTTAGCACATCTGGGTAAACTTTAGGCGGTACAATAGTATAACCAGTTGCATCTAAATTTTCATACCCATAATAGGTAGATAAATCGCCTTGGTCTAGAATACGACTACTATACCAAAAACTACTATGATCTTTAGTATCTACTTCTAGCTGATTGATACCAAGATCTAATAAGTACTCTTTTCCCTCAAGCACATACGTAGCCCCTTTAATTTTTAAATCAAATAACTTACGGTCGTTTTGAGGAATTTTCTCATATTCATCTAAAGTTATGGTCTTAAAAGCGCTATTTGCAATACTATAAATAGCGGAGAGAATAGAAACATAATTCAATTTCCGAATTTCTTGTTTTTCCGTATCGCCAGCATATCCACCAGATTCAATTAGTATGGTACTTGTACCCCACTTTTGTATATTATCTCCAAATGCTCTTGGTTCAAAATCATCATTATACCTCCCCACCTGCCCGGGAGCATATT
>Ga0115567_10002692_pt1 | contig 17604 bp, 10 predicted proteins | sample COGITO_mtgs_1204_2_FD_88679 | JGI IMG/M metagenome (GOLD analysis project Ga0115567, IMG submission 88679) | Pelagic marine microbial communities from North Sea - COGITO_mtgs_120412 | ecosystem: Environmental > Aquatic > Marine > Epipelagic | place: Germany:Helgoland, sampling site Kabeltonne... | reverse complement strand
TCTGCAACGAAAGCGACGCTTCGATGCTTTGCTTCAGCTTCTTGGGACGAATCCGACGTTGAATTTATCATTGAAAAACTCGGCGAAGCAGCGTTCAAGTGTTTGCCTGCGCACGCGCTGAAATCGCCGACAAAACGCGACCCGAACCCGAACCGGTTTCGACAGTCTGAGCGAGGATCGTTCCGAGATACTGGAAATTACAGACTCTCTTTTGACACTAATAACAATAGTAACGGACACCAGCGGAGAGCATCGTCGTCGCAACTGGAAGCGGTGCGGAGGAAGATTGAACTGGACGAGGAAGTCGCCGAAACAAAGGAGTGGAAAAATTTCTTCGTTTCAGGAGATTACGAAGAAGAGCCGGCATCATTATCGGTTCCTTTACTCGTCGTCTTATTGCACGCGCACAACTTGTTCCGTCGCTACATCATCGGTCAAATCAACGTCACGTCGCAATTGGTGCCGGCGTTGTTGCGCTCCATCGGTATGCACCCGACGGAGAACAAATCCGCGTTTGTTCGCTTATTCTATTTCGTTAGTACGTATTTAGGATCGCGATCGTTTTATGAGTTCACACTGCCTGTATTGGTATGGGTATGCGCGGAGGAGAGCAAACAAGCGCGTTTCTTAGTGCTCTGGTATTGCTTGACGTCTTCTTTTGGATGTTTGTGCAAAGGCGCGTTGGCGACGCAAAAGAGTACGATACGCAGTAACCGCGAAGTTTCCGCCTTGGGTGCTTTGCGCAACTCCGGATCTGTCCACGCGTGGCCGTCCGTCGCGGGCATGAATGCCTCGTTTATTCCGTTTTTCTTGTTGCGTTGGAAACACGGATCAGTGTGGCTGTGGGAGATGGAGAATCCGTACTCGGTCGTCGGCGATTACGCCGTCGCGTTTGCGTTTATGTTGCTCATCGTCGTCAGTAGACTAGCGAACGGCGATTCTCCCGCAAATGTCCAAGGTGGCGTCGTTTTAGGTGCCATTCTTCTCCGCATGGCATTACCGACCGCGGAGTGGACGCACCACGGTTTGTCGTCAACGTCCGTGCGCAACGCGCAGGGCTTTTCCTTGGCAGCGGTCGTGTTCGCGTTGATTGCGCTCGTGCCGATGCCTCTGAACAGCCGGGGTAAAATCTTACCCGCTGCGGCCATGTGTTATCGACGCATGTGGAGAACGCTGTTCTATGCGTTGTTCTTCTACGCCGGTTGCGTGTGGAGACGTCCACCGTCTCTTTCTGCTTCGCAGACAACATCGACCAAAGCGACGACGAAAATGACGACTCTACTCTCCCCAATCCTCCTCCTCTCGGAAGCATCGAAGGACGGCAACTCCCTCGCCTTTCTCTGCATCGTCCTCTTCAAAGCCGCACTCGGACACTTCATCCTCAAACTCTCCGTTCTTGCCATCTCCAACGTCGCGCAACTCTTCTGGGAATACGTCTTGAAAGTTTACATCCACTCGATTAAACCGAGATTCCAAAAGCCGGGCGAAAAATCCGCCTCGGTTGGCACCGTCCACATGCGTTCGGCGGCGTTGCACTTTGTCGAGCTCACCGTAGATATCACCTCGGCCTTGGTGTGCGCGCACGGCGTCCCGAGAGTTTTCGATAAGCTTAGCGTATGAATATAATATAATATATAGTACACAGTAATAAGTAATACCTACATCATTGTTTGGAAATGAAAGTAGTGTTGTCTCGTTGTTTGACTTCAACTCGTAGGCTTTTCAGAGAGGATATGGATTAGTGCACAGAATTTACGACAGAGAAACACACGCGCGCAACACACACACACACACATTTTAAAAGAGGAGAAAAATCATGTCAAATACCATCAAATTTTCATCGTTCTCATCTGTTACTGCCAGTTCGAACCGCCAATCGCGACTTAAATGGAAGCAACAACGTGCGGTCGTTCGCGCGTCGACCAACAAAAACGATGACGACGACGCTTCAAAAAATGGAGAAGAGGAGGACAACAATCAAGCGACGACGACGAGAGCGACGAGGACGACGACGCAGCGACAACCACCGCTATTCGACGCGCAAATACTTCAATTGAAATCAAACATATACGCGTTAGCGGCGACCACCAGTCGCGGCGCCGAAGCTTCCGCGGACGAAAAAGAAAAAATGCAAAAGAAAATATCAGAGTTGAACAGATTGAATCCAACACCGATGCCGGCACGAAGCGAATTAATCAACGGCCGGTGGGAATTGGTGTACACGGATACGTACGCGTTCAGAGCTTCACCTTTCTTTTGGCAACTCGGAAAGGCGTTGAATGAGAATGCGAATTTGTTTTACGACGCGCACGCGCATCAGACTTCGTTGTTTGGCGGCGGCGTCGGGAGAGTGATTCAAGACATTGATACCAATGATATGACATTAACGAGCGATTGCATCGTCAAAGCGAGTGTCGGGATCCCGTTTGTTGGATTCGCGCCAATTTTTAGCGGATTTGGTTCTGTCATCTCGAAAGCGAATATCATCGGCGGCGGCGGGGAAGAGGCGAACGACAAATTATATTGCGTGATGGAGAGCACGACGATTCGACAGGACGATACGGAGGTGATTCCGGCGTTGAATTTTTTAAATAACACCGTGGTTCCAGTCGGAGAGGTTTTTGAAAATATCGTAGGAGGCGGGACGCCACCACCGACGGTGGAGATGAAGATTTCATACTTGGACGAAGAAACGAGAGTGTCGAGTTTAGAAGACGGCTCGATACTCCTTTTCAAAAGAGTTGTTGCTTAAAGAATAATAGACCGCGTGTGATACTGTATACTACTTTTCCTACTTCATACTATCTCTGCCTACTGCTACATGCTTATGTGCACCAGTCGAATGCCTAAATCTTTATCGTTCTCGCTAAATTGGTAGCCTCTCGCGTAGAGTTTCGAGTACGCTACGAAGAGTTTACATCCGCTCTGAACGACGCTCGGCGAGTGAAATCGGAGTCCCGGCGCCGTCGTCGTACCTCGAACGGCACCTACTTTCACCCACGTTTCCCCATCGTCCGGAGAAATTGCCAACAGCATGTTCGTGATGCACTTGATTGGTAAACGAACCTCTTTCCCGACAGCGTTTGTGATGGTTGATCGTTTGTGCGCGTTGTACGCCATCAAAAGAGGTCCTTTCTGATCGCCATCGAAATAGAGTCTCTGGACGAGCGTTTTCGATTCCGGAGCATCGATGCCGATGGATGAAGGTTCGGACCACGTTTTCCCGTCGTCAGCCGAGTTTGAACCGTAAATAGCCCCAGCGGTTGTCTTGAAATACATCGAAAGCGTCTTCGCGTCCGCGCTTTGGAACAAACTGCCGTCCATTAAATCGGTCGTTTTCTGACCCACCGACCATCCTCCTCCACCGCTCGAATCGTCGTCTGGGTACGGCGCGGGTTCTAAATACCCTCTCGCCGTCCACGTTTCACCATAATCTTCACTGACGAGTAACCCTGCCGAATGTTCCGCCGTGTTTGTCCACTTTTGCCCGTGACGATTGTTTCGCACGCGACAATGCGCTAACCTCGTCGGCCACGCGTACGTCGCCATCCCGGCGTGCTCTCGCCATATCGGTAACGCCCAGGTTTTCCCGTCGTCTAACACGACTAAGTTATTCGAAACCATTTTTGGTATAGTTTTATCCTCGTCTAAGCTATAAATTGTTTTCGGCGTGGACCATTTCGAATCCTCCGTGATTTTCAAATCTTCCGTGTACGTCATCTTGATCGACCCACCGGGCGGCCATTGTGGCGGTTTCGTTGGCTTTATGCAATCACCCTCGGATTCGCTGTAAAAAACGTAAACTCTTCCACTCGAATCGATGTGCACGACTGGGTTCCACTGCGCCCGTCGTCTCGGCACTTTCAATTTGAACGAGTTTGACCACGACTTGCCGTTGTGGTCCGAAGTCGAAACGCGAATGTGTTGCGACCGTTCGCCCTCGACCTCCGGAGAAGCGTGCCACATCGCTACGAACCCGCCGTTAGGCAACCGTGCCAAAGATGGCGCGTGATGATACCGCAACGATTTGTACACCTTATCTGCCGCGTTTTCTCTCTGACCGGTTTTCTTATTCAACTCCGCCGCTTTCAACTGCGCCGCCGTGTTGTTCCCGTGCGTTTGAATCCACACCGCGCGTTTGATCTTCACCTGCGGGCCATCACCATCTTCCACGTTCCAACTTTCGCACTTTGGACCTCCAAACGCGAACTTTGTTCGCGAGAAATCAAAACTTCCACCTTTTGACGGCCTCGGCTCGAACGTTTCCACCGACGCGTCCTCGGGATTCTCGCTATCTTCGGCCCAGTTTTCGTTTTTCTTACTCCCTCGACTACTCCCATTTTCGCCATCCTCGTACTCTCCGTCCTCTTCTCCTTCGCCGTCGTCCTCTTCCTCTCTCCCTTCTCCTCCTCTGCCTCTTCCGTCCTCGTCGTCCTCGTCGTCCTCGTCCTCGCCTTCTCCGCCGCCGTCTCTTTCTCCGTGCGTCTTCAATCTCGCCCGTCGCGCTTGGCTCATACTTTTCATCGACTCGTTCTCCTTCGCGTACTCCTTCTCTTGGCCTTTCTTTCTGTTCTCTCTCGCCGCTTTGCGTTTCTCGTACGCCCACTGCACCTCTTTCTGCTTTTGCGTCAGAGGCGGAGGCGTTTTTTTCGTCGTCGTCGGCATCATCGTCGTCGACTCCTCCTCCTTCTCCTCCTCTCCTCCGAGTCCTCGTAACGATGATTCCGCTTTGCTCGCGGCTTGGTGCAACATCACGCACAAACGCACGGCGGCGACGAAGACGAGACACGTCACGAATTTCCGAACGACTCCGTGTCTTCGTTTCCTCGGTGCTGCGCCTCCTCGGCGCTGTTGCAACATCGCGAGATGATTGGAGAGAGACGAGACAAAAGAGAGCGCGCGCACACACGCAGAACGAAAACGCAGCTACTTCTCTCTCTCTCTCTTCTTATCTCGCCATCGTATCGCCTCTTCTCGTTCTCTCCCTCCTCTTCGCGTCAAATGATGATGATGATGATGATGATGATGGTTCAAAACTGTAGGGGAAACAACAGAACAGCTCCCTTATTGTGTTTTGATTAATTAATTCATTTCGTTCCGTCGTTTTTTAGAAAGGCGAATTTGAGCGAAACCTCTCAAAAGCTTCTTTTCCAAGTGTCGTCTTTTTTTTAGAAGACTTTTCCGCAAAGCTGCCACGTCTGTCCCTTCGGGAGATATTTTACTCTTTTTCAGGCTTTTCTCTTCCGAACTTTTTTTTTTCGCTTTTTCTTCTCTCGTTGCGAATTAGTGCACATCGGAGATTCCTTATTCTTATAGAGCACACATCTCTCTCTATATATATTTCTTTTGAGCTTCTCACATCATGCAGGTGCGCGCAAAGAACGTTTGTTGTGTGTGTTGTTTTTGGACGTCGTCGTCCATCTCTCGTCGCGTGTTGGCGGCGTTTTTTTTTACTAAGATGATCGGCTAAAATTTAGGGCGATTATCACGATGGAGATTTTTAACACAATTCGATCGGCTGTTTTCTCTCTCTCTCTCTCTCGATCTGCGCGCGTCGCGTAAAAAACGCTCCTTTCGAAAGCGAAGAGTAGCGCTCGAAAGGCGATATATCTGTCGTTGACTGACGCGGTGTTCTTTTTTTCTTTCTCTCTTTTTAAATGCTCCTTTATCCTCCGCATCAATACTAAACAACAGGCTATTCAACAATCGACTTTTTTAAAGTCATCGCAATTCAACAAGTCTTCTTCTTCTAAGAAGGTTGTCACCAGTCGTCGCAAGGCGACGACGACGACGAAGGCGATGTTGTCCTCCTCCGCTGGTCCGGCCACGTTGGAAGGCTACGGTTCTTGCTCGTTTAAAGGTGCGGTCGCGGACAAGTACTTGAAAGAACAAGGGTACGATGCGTCTTTGTTGAAGGATTTGTCCTGGCCGAAGAACGAGGCCAAGGCGAAAGCCGTCGCCGCGGCGTTGCTCTCTTGGGCCACGGATAACGGCGCGAAGCAATATTCGCACTGGTTCCAACCGATGGCGAGCGCTGGCGTTCGTCACGGTAACGCTGGTTGCTTGCAAATGGCTATGTTTGACTTTGACGCGGACGGAGTTCCGTACCCGTCGTTTTCGCACGAAAACTTGTTGCAAGGTGAAACTGATGGTTCCTCCTACCCGAACGGCGGGTTGAGAGCCACGCACACCGCGGGTGGCTATTTGTCCTTGGACCCGTTGTCCCCGATCTTCATTCGCGAAGACACCATGTACATTCCGTCCTGCTTTGTCTCGTACAACGGCGACGCTTTGGACGAAAAGACGCCTATGCACAGAGCCACGGAGGCGATGTCCAGCCAAGGTAAGAGATTGTTGAAGTTGATGGGCTACAACCCGGAAGGCGATTTGATCAACAACATTGGTTTGGAGCAAGAGATTTTCTTGACGACGAGATCGGCGTTCTATAACCGCCCGGATTTACAGTTCACCGGGAGAACGGTTATGGGCAAAGACGCCGCGAGAGGCCAAGAATTGTCGGACCATTACATGGCCCCGATCTCTCGCGCGACTGGTGCTTTCGAAACCATGAAGCAAATCCAAGCCGAATGCTACAAAATTGGTATTCCGCTGAAGACGCGTCACCGAGAAGTCGCGCCGAACCAGTACGAGTTTGCGCCGATGTTTGGCAACGTCATCAACCAAATCGACCAAAACTTGATGGTCATGCAAATTATCGAAGAAGTCGCCTCGGAGAACGGCATGGCGGCCTTGTTGCACGAAAAGCCATTCGCGGGTATCAACGGTTCCGGTAAGCACAATAACTGGTCTATCGGTACGTCCACTGGCGTCAACTTGCTCAACCCGAAACAGTTGAACAAGGCGTCTGGCAACGCGGAAATCTTCCCGGTCATCATGGCTGCTTTGGTTTCTGCCATCGACAAACACGGTGACTTGATGCGTTTGTCCATTGCCTCCCCGGGTAACGATTTCCGATTGGGTGCTATGGAAGCGCCGCCGGCGGTTATGTCCACGTACTTGGGCTCGTCCTTGACGGAATACTTGGAACAAATCAAGAACGGTAAGATGTCCGAGTACTCTCCGGAAAAGAAATCGCTGTCTTTTGGCGCCGCGAACGTCCCAGATATCACCGTACCGGCGGAAGATCGTAACAGAACTTCGCCGTTCCCGTACGGTGGCGCGAGATTTGAGTTCAGAGCCGCCGGTTCCACTCAAAACGTTTCTTTGATCAACACGTGCTTGGACTCCATGGCTGCGGAAGCGTTCAAGATTGTCGCCGACCGCATCGAAGGCGGCGAAAAGCCGCTCGACATTGCCGCGGACCTTTTGAAGCAACACGAAAAGTGCATCTTCAACGGTAACGGTTACGATCCGAACTGGCCGGATGATGCCGTCAAGAGAGGCGTGTGGAGAATCGACTCTGGCGTCGACGCCATCGACCAATTGGACTCCGAAAAGAACGTCGCCATGTTCTCGAGCATTGGCGTCTTCTCTGAAAGAGAATTGCAAGCGAGAAAGTCCGTCTTATTGACGTACTACACCGGTGTCGTCGAGATGGAAGCGTTGACGATGATTGACATGATCAACAAACACGTCATTCCGTCCGTGAAGAAGTCGGACGTCGGCAACCCGAACAAGTTGAACGACGGCATCAAGCAAATCAAATCCGCGTTGAAGAAGATTCACGGCGAAGAAAACGAAACGAAACAAGCCCAAATGGCGAGATCCTTGCGTTTGGAAACCATGGCGGATGTCCGTAAGGTTTGCGACGACTTCGAAGCCAAGGTTCCGGCTGAGCACTGGACTTTGGCCACGTACGACGAGTTGTTGTTCTTAGACACGTTTCCGGAAGGCGAGATGTGGTAATCGTCAATATTTTGATGATTGGAGATGAAGAATAAGCCGGTGATACATAATACGCGCCCAAGATACACTAATAAAACGAGATATTTTGAAACTTATTTATGATTCTATTTAGAGCGATAAACTCGGGTATTTTTTTTATGTGCATCATTTTACTTTTGAACAAACAAACAAACAAACTGTCAGTAATTCATTCAATAAAACACTTTATTCATCTTCTCCTTCTTTTACTAATTGCGTTGCTATGTGTATACATTACATTAGTTATCACTGCGCGTGCTAATCATATCTACTAACATTTTCATTTCTTTACTTCAGCGGAGGGTGACCAGGGAGGCGGCAAAACGCATCCGATGCCCTCGTCGCACAGGTGTGTCGCTTTCTCTGGTTGTTTCTTCCCGAGAGGTCCTGCTCTTTCTCTAGATTCCCTAAAACCTGACTCACGTCTCTCTTTACTCGATGTTGAATCCGTGAGCAAAATCTTGATGTGTTCTTCGTCCGATAGTCCTCCTAAGCGTTTTGTAGTATTCTTGTTGTTGTTGTTGCTGTTTTGCTTCAACGCGTCTCCTAGTCGTCCTTGTAAAAACTGTCTTTCCGAACGGTCAATATCATCTCTCGTTTGTAAATCGTTGGTTGCTTTGGGGAAGAATGTTAAACCAGACACTGCTTCTAAACTTTCCAATGGAACCGCAAAGTTCGATAACGGCGTGTTAGGATCGATGTACGCGTTTGGTAACACAAACGCGGCAACTTTTGCGGATTTTGGAGGCGCGTTGTAATCGACAACATCTCCAAGAAGAGTGACGTCTTTTTCTGGATCGTTCGCGTGTTCATCGACGAGGATAACTTTGAAAAAGTGCGTCGGGACGGCGACGAGTTCCGGTGCTTCGCCAATTAAAGGATATCGCATCTCCCATTTGACAGCTTTTTTGCGCTTCTCTTCGTCAGGATCAATCGGACGAACTTTATTTTGCTGCTGCTGCTGTTTCTGCTGGATAGTATTCGAAGAAGGCTGCTGAGAGGCAACGATTGCATTCGTTACCGAATGCTCGTGGTTCTCTTTCGTATCGTTTGTTGCGGTATTCTTTTCCTGGTGGTTCTGCTGTTGTTGAAGCGAGGCGTCGTCCAACGCGATGGCCATTTTCGATTGTTGCATCGTCTGCGGTTCCAAAGCAGACGCAGTGCTCCTACTGTTTACGACTTCTTCTACCCCGTGTTGTTGTTGTTGTTTTTGTTGTTCTACCACCGGCGTCGGTAAAAATAACGGCCCAGTCACTACGAACACCTTCGCTTTCCTATGTTTCTCCTCTCTCGTCCAATTACGAATAAAACTTTCAAACCTGGCCCAGTAGTCTCGATTAAACCCGTTTCCGACTTGCGGACTGACATTGGCTAAAGTAAACGTCGCGTCCTTCTCCTCCTGTTTCCTCACAAAGTTCCCCGCCGCGGCTAAATGCCCGCGATCGAACCCAGAGTTTCGAAAATCGTTCAGTTTCGCCCGAAACGTCTTCGGCACGCCTTCATCTTCTGAAAACGACGGAGATTTCTTCCTCGAAGCCGCGCTACTGCCGAAATCACCAATCTCGTCCGGATACATCAAACTCTCCCTATCCATGACCTCTAACGTCCATCTGGGATTCCTCGTCCTCCCGTCATACTGCGCGACGAACGCGTTCCCAAACAACCTCGCGCCGATACTTTCCGTCACGTCTCGAGGAAACCCGTACCTCGCGCACGGGTGTCGCTTCAACGACGACCCGCCGCTCGCCTCGTCTCGTTTCTCTCCTAATATCATCGAGGACGCGGACGTGCCGTCGAAATCGGAATCGTTCGCGTGCTCTAAATAGTCGTCCACCTGGTGCAACTCGGAGACGAACAAGGAGGCGAAGCCACCTATGAAGGCGCCTAACGTCGCCCCGGCGAGAAAGGTTGGTATTTTTGCATCACCACCAAAACCACCACTCGAAGACCCGGAAGAAGAAGATGAAAAATACAGGCGTCCTCGTCCTACTCGCGTCGTCGAAATCGTCTTCCCAAAGCTCCTGCTGTTATTAAAAGAAGACCTTCCTCCCGTCGTCGAGTTTTTGAAGATGTTTTTGTTGTTCGGTCCTCCTCCTCCTCCTCCTCCTCGGAAAAAGAAGAAGAAGGACGACAAAGAGGAAGACGACATTTTTGCGACGACGACGACGACGACGAGAAGGCGAGAGAGGATCGGTCGCAGATGTGAGGGTTTTACTGAAACTCGCTTTTGTCTTCTTCTTCTTTGATGAAAACTTTAATGATGATGATGATGAGAACGAATGTGTTTGCTTTTGTGACGTACTTTACTCGTATAAATTCATCAAAAGAACTAAAAAACATCTCTCTCTCTCTCTCTCACTCTCACTCTCTCTCTCTCTAAGTACCGCGGCAAAAAAACACTTTATTATTTACCCCTGCGCGGCTCTGGCCGCCTCTTCCGCGGCCTGCGCTCGTCGCTTCTTCGCCTCCTCCGCGGCTGCTTTTTCGTCTTCAATTTTCTTAATCACCGCGTCGACGACGGTTTCGTCCAACGTGTCCGCGCCGTCCAGGCCTTTCCTCACGACGGCAATTTCTACGTGTTTTGATCCCGGTTCGCACACCTCCAGAAGCGCTTTGACGCATAACTCGACGCACTCGTCGCCACTTTTCTCCTCGTAGTTCTTTTCCAACCACTCTCTTACTGGTTTGCTCGATCGACCGATGGCGTTCGCTTTCCACGCCGTGTACGTGCCGCTCGGATCGGTGTGCCACAATTCCGCGTTCCCTTCCGGAGAGAAACCGCAAATCAACGTCGACAAACCAAACGGCCGAACGCCACCACTTTGCGTGTACTTTTGCTGCACCCCACCGATATATCTCGCCATGTGCTCCACGCTCGCCGAGTCTTCCAAAGTTAACCTGTGCGACTGCGCTTCCACTCGCGCTCGGTTGATGAGCACCCTCGCGTCCGCGGTTAACCCGGCGAACGCCACCGCGACGTGATCATCAATCATTTGAATCTTCCGCATCGTTCGTGGATCTTGTAACTTCGCGACCATTTTCTTCTCCACGCCGATGACGACCACGTCCGTGCCTCGAACGGCGACTGCCAAAGTGCCTTTCCGGACCGCCTCCATGGCGTACTCCACTTGGAACAAATGGCCGTCCGGGGAGAACACCGTGATGGCACTGTCGTAAGCCATTCGTGTTTCTTTCTTCTGTTTTGTCTAAATGTATTCTCTTTAACTCTCTCTCTTAGAGCAGCGCACGTTGTGTAGCTCTCTTTGCGCGCGAAGCTTTCTCGTCAAAAAGCGCGGTTTGAGTATGTATTCTTCTTCTTCTTCTTCTTCTTCTTCTTCTCTTATTCGATGATGATGAGATCGCGAGGAGAGTGTTTTCCGTCTAACGAACGATGACGAGATCTCTCTTTTAGTATCCGTATAAATATATCTCTGAAAGCGAATAATCAGTTAAAACGAATTCTCCCTCTCTCTCTCGCTGCAAAAGTCGCGCGTTAACGTGTGAACGACTGTACTACTATTACTACTCTGCGACTCTCTGTGTAAAGGTACAGACCAAAGTGAAGAAATCTGCCAAGTTTGTGCTCAAAAAATGTTTCGCGTGTGGCTTTTCTCGTCCGCCAGACGATGGTCATCAGAAAGAGAACGCGGAGAGGACGGACGGAGGATTTTCGCCACGTTTGCTGCTACTGATGATGATGATGGTGTGCTAATTATTATTCTAAATCGCGGCGTTTAATTACATTTCGAAGCATCTCTATTTATCGTATATCTAGCGTATCACGCTCGGCGCTGAATACCGCCCATCCCGGGCGGCGCGATGACCAAGTCTTTTCCTTTGTTGTTGTTGTTATTGCTGTGGACGTTGTTATTGTAAATACTGTTGGCACTCTTCGCGGTCGAAACGCGTCCCAAACTCGCGTCGCCGACGACGACGTCTAACGTTTCCAAAGTGAACGTATCCACTCTCCAAACGACGATGGATAAAACTTTCCCTGGGTCAGCTTCGAGAACAATTCTTCGGACTTGGTTCGCGTCGACGATGGCTTCGCCGTTACAATCAATGATAACATCACCGATGCGAACGCCCGCGAGGTGAGCTGGGGAGGCATCGGAGACCTTGACGATGAGCGCGCCTTCGCGAGGCGGGTTTTTCGTTGTATTATCGGTGGCATTGGCGTTGTTGTCTCCTGATGACGCCTGCATGGATGACGCCGGGGATGAGGATGTTCCGCCCTCCAATAACGTGGCCATTTCTATTCCCAGGTACGGCCGCGCGATTATCTCGCCTCTCGAGAGCGCCTCTGCGACTCGACGAACGGTGTTGATTGGAATCGCGAATCCAATACCATCGGCATCTTGTCGTATAGCCGCGTTGATGGCGATAACCTCGGAAAACTCGTTCACTAACGGGCCACCGCTATTACCTGGGTTTATCGCACAATCTGTTTGGAAGAATTCCACGCTTCGTCGTTCGGGTATGCCCAACTCCGTGGACGTTCTCGCTAAGTTTGATATTATTCCTAAAGCAACCGAATTGTCCAGACCAAAAGGATTGCCTACGGCGACCGCCCAATCCCCGACGTCAACTTCGTCTGAATTCCCAATATCGCAACTCGGCAACACGTGCGAAGCTCTCAAATTCAACTTCAAAAGCGCGATATCAGCAGTTTGATCTACGCCTTTCACGTCCGCGATGTACGTTCGACCATCAGTGAACGTCACTCTGACTTTCTGCGCGTCTCCGACGACGTGCGCGTTGGTCACCACTCGCCCTAAAGTCGCGTCCAAAACTAAACCACAACCCCCGCCCGCATGCCACTCGTCGTAACGAGTATCGTTGCCGTTCTCGTTTCTGTTATTCTTCTTCCGTTTCGGGGCTTCGTCCTCGTCCTCGTTCTTCTTCTTCGGCGACGGACCTTCATCTTCCCGCTGTTGTTGTTGTTCTTTTTGTTGTTGTTGTTGTTCCTTCTGCGATGAAGAAGGCGAAGGCATCAACGCGTCCACCCGTACCACGCACGGTCCGACCGATTCCGCCGCTTGCCGCACGAAACTGTTCCGCTTTGCTCTCGATTTTTTATTCGTCGTCCCTTTCAAAATCCGAAACGTAGTGGACGAGTTGTTGTTGTTCTTGCTAGTATTGGTGGTCGCGTTGGCACGCGCGGGCAACAGCGCGCTTTGAAGAAAAAACAACAACAACTGCCACGATAAAAAACTCGTCGTCGCGATCGCCAACGTCGTTCTTAGCGCGAGATGTGATTGTTCTTCTTCTTCTTCTTCTTCTTCTTCTTTTCCTAATTCCCGATTCGATTCAATTCGGCGACGAGATGAATGCCAACAACGGTTTCCAATTACGTTGTTTACTCTCGTCCTCTTTTCCTCCTCAAAATCTATTCTGTCTTCATTCGTTCTGTCGCCGTTGTCGTTGAACGAAAACAAAGACCAAAACCCTTTCGTCGTCCTCCTCCTCCTCCTCCTCCTCCTCTCGTTGTTGTTGTTCTTGTTGTTGTTCGTTATCCGATGACGATGATTCTTCTTAACAGACGACGACGATAACGAAAGGTGTTGTTGGTGTTGAAAAGCGACAGAAAAACGAATAACACGCATGACTCTTCTTTACCGGTCGTCCGTCTCTCTTCTCCGTTCGTACGACGCTTCGTGTTATTTCTATCGACCAAAAGCGTGCGCACTAATGAGGAAATGATAAAATTCTCTTTAAAATATAAATATTACAAGTTGTGTGTTGTTTAAGTCTTTAATTGTCCATTTAATAGTCGCTGTCCCAAACTTCAGGCTTCCCGCTGGCTTTGTTGTTATGCTTTTTGGAGGAGGACTTTTTGGCTTTCGTTTCGGCGTCTTCGGCTACTTTGGTCGTGGATGTGGATTTATCTTGACCTTCTCGTTCTTCTTCAGTCGCCGCGTCTTCGACCGGCACGTCTTCGATCGGCGCGTCGTTCTCCTTCGTGGCCATTTTCTTCGCTTGCGCTTCAATTTTCTTTTGTTGTTGTTTCTTCGTGTTGGCGGCGTTCTTCTCGTCGTCCTCTTTGTGGTTTACGAGTTGATCCTTGCGTTGTAACTCCTCGCGGATGCGTTCTTTGAGGACCAAAGCTTCCACGGAATCTTTCAAGATTTCCTCCTTCTCAGTCGTGGACTTGTTCAACTTTTCGACGGAGTCGCCATCGACTCTGCCCCAGCCGTTTTTGCAGCAACCGACGCCCGGGATCGGGACGCCTGGCGTGCACTTCGGGTCCGGGTTGCACGTTTCCTTGGAAGAAGAAGCGAGCGATTTCGCCAAAGCCGAGTCTTTTTGCGCGTCCACGTTTTGCGCTTGCGGCTGACGCTGGAAGCAGCAAGGGATACCCGCGAGCGGCACACCAGCGACGCAGGTTTCCTTCGGTTCTGGGTTGCAAATATCCGGCGCATTGCAGCACGGAATGCCTGGGATAGGGACACCGGCGACGCACCCTTCGGTTTGCTGGTTGCAAAACAACGGCTTGGATGCCGCTTCCGGAGCGTCTTCCTTCTCTTCAACTACGACGGTACCTTCGTCGCCGATCAACTCTTGGAACTCCTTGGTTACTTCAGCTTTCGCGTTCGCGTCTTGCTCATCTTGACCCTCGGCCGCGTCTTCCGGGGCCGCTTCCTCCTCGGTAGTTTTACCTTGGATGAAATCGGCGATGACTTTGTCTTCCGGCGCTTCCACGTTCGCGCTAGACAAGTCGATGTCGTCTTTACCGACGATGGATTCGTACGAAACCTTCGGCTTTTCGACGCCCGGGATATCCAAAGACTTTGTCGCCATCATAAATTGTAAATCTTGCTGAGTGACTTCCTTGTACTCGATTTTCTTGAATCGATTTTCCTTGTCGTCCCATCGATAGGTGCTCTTGTCCGAGCAGCACCCAAAGCCAGGCATCGGGGTACCAGCTTGGCAATTCGGAGATGGATCCGGATTGCACGAATCTGGCGTGCAGCATCCGACGCCTGGCCAGCGTTGACCGGGGGAGCAATTTTCGCTGTTGTCACAAAACATCGGTGGGTCGTACTTGCCGTCCTTCATGAAGTTGTTGCCTTTGGCAGCTTGGTTGTTGTTGGCAGCCCCGCCCGCGGCTCCGGATTTCCAGGTCGCCTCTACCGCGGTTTCGACTTTGGACATGTCAAACATGTCTGCGGACTTGGTTTTCGCGTCCGCCTTGTCGTCGCCGGCTTTTTCGGTGTGGTGGTGGTGCTTACCCAACGCCGCCATGAGCTCTTCCTCCGTCGGCGCCGCCATGCCAAGCTGCGCGTGCTTGGAAGAGTGATGTTTCTTCGTCTTCACCGCCTCCTCTTCGAGTTCGAAGAGCATCTTTTGCTCCTTTGGATTTTTCAACTTCTTCACGACAATCTTCGTCTTCGCTGCCGGTACGATGGTGTCGTCACCATCTTCGCCGCCTTCGATATCGCTGCCGCCCTCAACGCCGTCAACCGGCGACGGGTTGGTCATTTGTAAAACTCTCGCGTTGACGTAATCGTCCAACTCGGAGACCATGATGGACTTCGGAGTGCCGTCTTCCAAGATGACGTTGACCAAAGCTGTCGGGTTGGATCGATCAATTCGACTCGCTCCCCACTCCGGGCGCCAATCCTCGGCGTCTTTGCAACAGCCAATACCCGGAATCGGCACGCCTGGCATGCACGAATCCGCCGGGTTGCACGACGTTCGGTCGCAACACCCTTGGCCTGGGCACGGGATGCCGCCGACGCACTGCAACGCCGGGTTGCAAAAGAGATCTTTAAAAGACTCCGTGCACGTGGACTGATCGCCGACCAAATCAGCGTTCGGGTCGACAACAGGAGTCGCAATTACTCCATCTTCAAAGCCAGTCGAAGCCGCCTCTTCGCCGGCTTCGATGACTTCTGGTTGCGGCGTTTCGTTGAACGCCACGGCGTCTTCGACAATTTCTTCAGATTGGTGTTGTTCTTTTTGTTGCAACAACAACGTCTTCGCCGCGGCTTCTTGCGCGGCCTCGATCGCCGATTTAGCGGCAAGTTGTTGCGCGGAAATCATAGCCTCGTTTTCAGCTTCTTGCTTCGCGATGGCCGCTTGAGCCTCTTCTTCCTCTTTACGCAAAGCCAACTTTTGTTGGTCGACGACCGTTTTCACTTGCACGCCGTAATCGCCCATCTTGGCTTCTTCGCGCATCAAGCCGTGCTCCGAACCGAATGAATGCCCTTCCCACATTTGTCTTTGATTGGACAAAGACGTGGAAAAGTAATTCGTCCTCGACGCGTTGTCGTTTTCGGCGTCCTCGGGTAAAGCGTACACCGTCGTCGACGCGCAAAAGTGTCTCGTCAACGTCGTGTACGCGAGAAATCCAGACGACCACAACTTGTTCTCGGCGCCAGATAACGGCTTGAACAACTCTGTCGCTTCGTTGGAGATGACTTCCGGCGTGACCACCCACCCCGGGTTGGCGTCCAAAAATCGATACACGTCCTCCGGCTTGGCCGATCCCGGATCTTGGTACGGAATTTCCGCGCTGACGGTCGACGAACCCAGTGCAGTCTTTTTCTCCTCCAACGCTCTCAAAACCAAAATCTTATGTTTCACGTTCTTATCGATCATCGAGTGATCGCCTCTGTTCAACTCGTCCAAGGTGTGCGGAACGACGTTGGCGAACACGAAATCAGTCTTGCTCCCGAAATCTTCGCGAAACTTCGCGTTCTTCTCGTCCGCGGCATCCAAGTAGTGCGTGTTGATTCTCGCGACGCAATCGTGCGAATCAATTTCTTTGCCAAACGACTGACCGTTCATATCCGGCGACGGAAGTACGAGCGCGCACGATTGACATTCCATCGGGACCCCGAGATCCGCCGTTTTCGCCGGTCTCTTTTCCTCTCCTTGCGCCTCCGCCAATTGCGCTTCATCCTTCGAAAAGGAGTCCTCTGGTTCGTCACCAATCGTCTCCGTTAAAGTTTCTTCTTCTTCTCTGCGGTGTTCTTCTGCGAATCGCTCTCGCATTCTCGCAAAACCGGCGTTCACTTTCGGCAGCGAAGATGATGATGATGTCACCATCGAGGACGCGGCCCCCCGGGAAAACCCGCGCGAGCTAACCGGCTTCTTCGCGCGTCTCACGCCTCCCCCTAACTCCGCCTCGTTCGCGATGGGAAGAGCAAAAGAAGGGTGGTCGATGTTGGCGACACTTCCACCTCTCGTTTTCGAGGACGCGACGACGGCGAGCGTCACCGCTGCCGCGCTGAACGCCAACAGCGCGATTTTCTTCCCCGCGCTCGAAGTGTCACTCGACGATACAATCATCGATCGATTCGTTTGCGATTCCAAGTCAACGGTAGCATTCGCGACGTCTTCCTCGTTTTCGGAGACGGTCCCGTAGGAAGACGCAGAACTCTTCTTACGCGTCGTCGTCGTCATTTGTGTTCTATATCTCGAGTCGTTTGTGCGCGACAACACACTTTTATCGAAGCGTTTCTTTCTCGCGAGTTTTCTCTCGAATTTCTTTCGTCGGTCTTTTTTCCAAAACGGCAGCCCCGCGGTCTTTTCTCGAACATCTCTTGAGGGAAAAAAGAAGACGAAACTTTGCGCGCGATTGCTTCACACTTCATCACGCGCGCGATAGTGTCGTTCACGAAAGAGCATACGCGCGAAACACAGCAGCGCGATACGGGGTATTTATTAGTAAGAGCGAGAGTGAGAGAGCGAGAGATGACTTTAAAACATCAC
>Ga0115567_10002688_pt1 | contig 17613 bp, 26 predicted proteins | sample COGITO_mtgs_1204_2_FD_88679 | JGI IMG/M metagenome (GOLD analysis project Ga0115567, IMG submission 88679) | Pelagic marine microbial communities from North Sea - COGITO_mtgs_120412 | ecosystem: Environmental > Aquatic > Marine > Epipelagic | place: Germany:Helgoland, sampling site Kabeltonne... | reverse complement strand
ACCCCAGCGCACGAAGTTCTACCTTCTAAAAATCGCAGACTTGGTGAGATACTGCACCCCGGTCCTCTCGAAAAGGGGCGATGGCGTCCTGCGTGGCTCTGAAAACGATAGCTAAGGAGCGATGTGGTTCAGGTGAACACGAGGCCATTCACCGCCACGATTCTCATCTTCCTTGCCTTTGATTCACTCAAGTTTCTCGTATGGATATCGATGCGGGCGCGCGGATTCCCGGACGATAAATTCATTCATGACGTCGCAGCGTCTGTGGCGGGCCTGGCGCACTCACTCGTCGGCTGCACCATTTGCTACGAGGCGCTGCGGTCAGAACGCCCCGCTCCTGCGGCAGCACTGTTCATTTTACCATGTCTAAGTGGCGTCTTCTGAAGTCAGGCTACGTGGCTGGCGCTGGCGGGGAGCGGACGGACTGCAGCTGATGTCGAAAAACACGCCGCTTGGGACGCTCGCGGTGCTCTATTCCAATACCTACCTGCTAGTCGACTCGGTTTACTGTATCCACTACATTCCCGAGGATATTCTCCTGCAGCTACATCACCTCGGGTTTGTGTCTCCTGATTCCAAACCAGCTCGCTCGCAGCCAGCACCATGGACGAAAACCCTTCCCTTGCAAGCACTTGAATCCGCGTATCTAATGTCCCGGAGATGTGCAGATCTGTGCTGTTTCTCTCATCCTGCCTGGTGCTGCGGCGCGGCGACACTGCGTCCATGATTTGTATCTTCTTTGGAGAGATTACAAATCCGATCCAGAACTGCTGGCTGATCTGCAAGTATGCGCACCAGCGGGGACACCTCCGGAGCGCCGCGCTGTGGCACCTTCTTGCTTCGGCACTTTTTGTGGCACTCTTTGCTGTTCGCGCTCTCTATGTGCCCTTCGTTCGCCCCGTGCCCAACAAGCCACCAGATCTTCAAACCGTCTCGACCTTCATGTGCTATAGCCTAAAGCGTTGGTGACGCGATGATTGCGCACCCCTGCTGCAGGGGCTCTGCTGGCGCTTCTACAAGGGTCTCTTCCAGACTAGTGGTCCTCCTCCGGTGCCGGGAGCGCTTCGGGTCATACCCTCGGCTGCTCTCAGATGCGCACGCACCCAGTGCACCGAAAGTGACTGTTGCGGGGGGCACTGCAGGCATTCTGGATATTCATGCCGACGGCGATGGTTCTCGGTACGATGGTCTTTCTGCAGGGAATAGCCCCGGAGACCAACTTCTTTTGAAGCAGGGCTTCGTGGGTGCTTTCGGCTGGCGTGCGCGGCCTTGGGTTTGCTCGCAGCGATGGTGCTGTGTGGCTCACATCTCGTAATAAAGGAAATTAGAAAGGGAACGCAGCAGATGTACGTTCATCCCTTTCAGCTGGCGCAGGATCCCCGAGCTGAGTGCTCGACTTGCGTCCCAAAACTGCTCGTATTTTTCCGGCTCACAAGGTCAAATGCTGGGAGGTGGAAGCAAGTACGGTCCGGGTGGGGGGAACAATGGCCAGCTCTGGCCTGACGGGTCGCAAAAAGAATGTACCCCTGGAACGGAGCTGGGTGGAGACACCTCGCCATGGACAGCAGGCGCAAGCTCCTGAACCTCAAGCCCCTGCCGTGCAGGCCGTCGGGCAGGGTACATCCGATCAATTCAACTTCAAGCGGGGAACAATCGATCACATGTGGCCGTGGCCGATCTACATCTTTCCCATCTCGAATTACAGCTTCGACCGGAACGCAGGACACCATATCCCGTGTTAGCAGTGATCCAGGCAGCTGCAGCGCTGAACAGGGTAGAGAGGGTGAATATGGGCATCTGCAGCAAACATGCAGAAGCATTCCTTCAGAGGTGTTCTCCCTTCAGCAGAATCCCCATCCATTGGGGATGCTGTCTTGAAGTATCGCTGACCATACGACCCTCATTCCAACAGATCCGTCAATTATCCTTGTTTGCAAGAGGCCTTCCATGCGCAGAAGAAGCTGCTCAGGCAACTGGATGCTCCTAATTCATAACTAGACCAACTAACACAGGGCACTCGTTCGGACATGTTCCCCAAATCAATGCTCCTTCATTGCCTCTTCAACGCTGAGCAAGGTGCCATGGTCCCAAGCAGGGCATTGATGTCGAGCAGTACCTCCGACGATTAGCGCCTGATTCACAGCCACGACTCGGTGAGGAGCTCGTCGGGCTAAACAGGGGAGCGTACAGCCGAGCGTACCTTGCTATGCTCGGGAGGAGAGACATTTCTGACGAGGATCCAGACATTCTTCAGGTGATTTTCTGCCAGAATATTTGGCCTGGCATGTGACCTTCGTGGATATTTTGATCCAGACCTCTGCAAGCAGTCCACGGCAGGCCGCTTTCGTATGCGCGCGGCACGGAGCTGTGCAATCTTTCTCGCGTCCAATTTCGTTGTGTTCCCTGGGTTACTTGTCGCCCACTGTGTGCTGGGAGATGTTCCCGTATATCTAGCGACAGGCTCGATCGCCTGTAGCATTATTTTCTTCATCACTGTTCGGCTCGCTCTGCATTACCGTACAGTTCCTCTATCAAAGGTTTCACTTTGCCGAGCATGTGCAAATGATTAGTGTCATTTGCCGGGCCTGAAAAATGGATCGACACTGATGATGTGTTCTCCCGAGCAGATTGTGGATCTCATCGTGACTTTTACCCAAATATCGACATTCCTCGTACCTTTCGTCATCCACAAGGCATCTTTTCCACGTTCTCTTACAGCTCCTACCCCACGATTTCTCAAATTTTACAGCTCCTAGACGTGGCTGACTCGAATGCGGGATGGGGTTCTGCAGCTCGCGGGGTGCGCGCATCATGCAAGCGATGTGGCAATCTGGACTATCGCGTACGAATCCCCTTCCATTATGGACTTCCAATCCAGCGTGCAAGAGCCTAACGGTTTCGGGTTTTGAAATCGGTAATGGCGTTCTGTGCAGAGCCCCGATGGTAAGTTTGATCTGTGACCATGAAAGTCCTATCCGGAAAGCTCTTCTCCTCATTTTCCTCCGGTCACTCGCGTTTGGCCTGCTGCTTCTTTACGATTGGTACATGGAAGCCAAGGTTCCATCACTTTCAATCAGTACCTGTAAATTCTGCCTCCGTGCATCTGGGCGCTAATAATGTTTCTTTTTTTTGGCCGCTGATTTTTTACTGTGATTCAAGTGCAAAGAAACGTCTGGAGCCGAACATTTCGCTAGATCGATGTGCCGCGTGATGAATCATATTCTTTCTGGCTTAATGCTGGCAATAGCGGTCAAGAGGTCTGTCACGCAGTTTCGTCAGTGGCGCAAATCGATTTCTGGGATCATCGCTCAGCACAAGGAACTTCCCTGTCATTCTCCAAACCCTAAACATATCATCCTATCTGCATGCATTTAAAAAACCGTTGCCCGGCAGATCCAACGAAAGCGTACAGAAGAAATGCTCAGTGGAATTGTTCCTCCATCTGAAGCCGCGATTCTCCGACGCACACCACCTGCGCTGTGGTCAGTTGAACCCAAGCCCGACTTGCCTCAGAGAGTGTAGCACTTATTGGTGCCCTCCGACGGACTGAACCGCTTTTTACAAGGTGCAAAATGCGGCCAATTCACTACACGTCATGCACACTGGTTGTGATGGATCTCCAGGACTTTACAAATTTGGGTACACAGACTCGCGCGGACGAGCTGGTCGATATTCTAAATGCAGTGTTCACGGCGATTGACCAGACCGCAGTTTTGATCGGTAAAGTTTGGAAGGTAAACAATTTCCGACAAACCTATCTACAAGTGGAACTCGATGACACGTAAAATGCTTGCAGGTAGAGACAGCAGGAGATAGCTATATTGCCATGTTGGGAGGCGCATGGGACTGCCCCTGCAAGACCCATGCGGCTCTGGGTACCGCGCTGGCCTACTCGATCGTGGAGCTTCTTCATTGCATCTCATCGCGCCTTGGCTTTGAAGTGTCATGCAGGTGTGGGGTACACACAGGATCAGTAGTTGGAGGCATGATTGGGTTGCTACTCCCTCGTTTTCTGATATACGGTAACGACCTCGATATCGCGAAATTGCTGGAAAGAACAGCGGACAAGTGCTCAGTGCAGATCAGTGAAGCAACGAAAAGGCTCATCGACGATGACTGGCGGCTGGAGGCACCACGGACAGTGCCCTGTCCGTTCGGAGCAGATGTCATTGCCTACACTGTTCGTAGGTATTTTTTTCACATTCACCTGCAAAGCTGCGGCCCTTCTCTGCTTGCTGAGATTTCAAGCATCACACACTGCTTGTGCAGAGGGGGGGAGCAGTGCGAATCTCTTCTTCGGGCAACCGGCGGAAATCAAAGTGCTCTCGCCAGGTAGCAGATATCCCTGAAAATGGTTCACCGCGTTTGAAATTGTTTTTGGAGATGCTATGGCGTTGAAAACAAGTCAACGTTTCAAGGTTCTTTGGAGCCTTTTGTGCTGCATCACATTCCTCTCCAATCGCTTCCTTGCGCGCTGCTGGTCGAGAAGAGAATATGTCCCGTCTTGTCCCGGTTCAACTCAAAACGAACACATTTGGTCTGGGCAAGTGTACGGAACTGCAGATTCAAAAATGTGTGTGGCCAAGAGGCAGAAGGTTTGTGTGTTCAACCGTTGCGCCCGGATTAGAAGCGGCGCACAGTTCATTTCAAAAGACCAAAATTTGTTTTGATCGTAGTCAACTCCACTCTTTGTAATACAGGTGGTCTGCACCAGATGTGTTGTGCACAGTCGAGGAGAATGTGGACAGCAATGCAGAAGCCGGATTCTCTCGGCCAAACACAGATGACTCCTTGACCGGGAACAACGTTGAGAACCGTACGGTCGTCCAAAGCACCTGTCTCGCATCTCCAATGCTAATCCAAGCCACGCAACGCGCTTTACTGACATATAAGGTAATCCAACCAAAATGTGCAGACAAATGATGTTTCGATCATCCGCCATTATGTCTGATACCACAAATATATGGATAACGTATGGTCATCCAGGCATCATCATTGGTGTCGCAAAGGCTGGTGGAGCAGATTGCGTGGCAGTCCGAGGTGATGTGAAGTCAGCTAGATTCCTACGTGAAACTCAAGAGAAACAGCCAGGAATGTTGATTCTGACTGAGATGGCGACACTCCAGAGAACGCTGATGCGCAGCTGTTCGGATCGATCGACGTTAGAGAAGTCGGAATATAGGGCGCAACAGACACAGCTTTCCCATGCAAATTCGGACCACGAACTTTCCTTAGCAAGCTGTTGTGCTAGGTTTTCACGACCTCGGCAAGTAAGAACCTCATTCTCATTCCGCTCCGCTGAACCGTGTTTACATCGAATCTGAAAACTGATACTCTTTTGCCGTTTAGGTTCTGAACAGACTTCAAGAAGCTATTTTCTCTTTGGGGTCAATCACAGCGCGGTGCAGTCCTGAGCACGATAGCGATGTGCTTGGGGATTCATCCTGAAACTTGTTGACAGCTCTCATGTAATAGTGTCTTTTCAGGCGCAACGTCGAAATGGACTCCCAGGTTTCGACAGACTCAGTGGAAGGTACCAACGATGAGCAGGGAGACTGTTTTCAGGCTGATATCCTCAGGTATGCAGCGGTCATTGCTGCAGTAGAGTTTTAAATTCTTGCCATGAAAACGACCCTATTTTCAGATTCGTGCTTTTGGTCTTCGGGCTTCAGCTCATATTGGTTGGCGCGATTCTACTGGCAAGTCCTGGCTGGTACCATCTTAGATCAGGACTCATCTGCGTCGGAGTAGCCGTCTTTCCGTTGAGCATTTCGTGCGGGATTAAGTCTAATCGACCCCTGGGAGAAACCATCTGGGTGAGTACTCTTTTGCTGTTTGAATCAGGCAAAACATCTAGAAGAAATGTCAAAATTCCGAACTCAGAGATTGAGCGTGAGACGTTCACGTGCAGGCTCGGAGACTTGTGCAAGCTTTCATGATGGTTGTACCTGCCTCGTGTATGATGGGGTCCACACAGAAGTAAGTCTATTAAACATTTTTCACAGCAATCCAATTTTTGCCGCCAAGCAAGACTTCCATAATCAGGCAGGAGAGCTTGCAGTCGATGGGTCTATGGTGTTTTTCTTCTCTTCTGCTTGAGGTTTGATGTAAATGTTGCGTGCAGGGTCGTTTTACGCAGCCAAGTACTGAAGTCACGCCTGAACGTATTCTGACAAACCCCTTTCAGTGTTGTGACACGAGCGGCTCGTGCTGGCGATGTTTCACCCTTTTCATAGCAAGCTGCGCGCTCATTTTCCATTCAAATCTATCATCTGCAGGTCAATTGAGAAGGATTTTGAAAAAGAAACTTTCGTCTAGAGGAGGCAGCCTTGTGGATGAACTAAAACACAATCGCGAGGCTGATCTTGGGTCGCAGGTCATGGTGAATTTTTCGCAGACGACTGGAGCATACTTGTGTATTTCACACTCTTTATCTGTGCATCTGGAAACTTCTGTACACCGTTGTTTGTTCTGGTGAGTCGATTGCCTAGCACAGCAACTGCCATTTTGGAGGAGTACTCACCTGCTTGTTGGCGGTGGGGTAGACGAGGCTGAATTGGCAAGACGTGGCATGGCGACGGAGCGTTCTCGATGACGTGGTGACTGAATTGCGCCTTGAAAAGGATATTCTAGGGGCACTGCTCCCCATGCCCGTGCTCTCTCGCATTCTTGGCGGAGAGTTGAGAATAACAGCCCAGCACGATGATGCGACGGTCATGTTCATCTACCTTGAGGATTGCGAAGACCTTACCCGCCGCTTCGGTCCATTTCGCATGATCGAGTGGATCCACACCGTGTATGAGAGGCTTGATGGGTGTCTGCCCCACTGCTTGTCGAAACACAAAGTAGTATGTGTGAAGACTCTGACACTGAATTCATGTGTCAGGGTCGTTCAAGGATTTCCAAGTCGGGGCCTCCATAAGGCACATCCCGGTCAGCTCAAAGCAGAGCAATGAAAACGAAGCTTGCTGACACCTAACAATTGCCTGCCTGGTCCTACATGATTATGTTGAACAGGTCGAGACGTTCTCAAACTTCTTTCTCGCTGTCTTTCTAGACGATGGCGACTGTTTCTGCAACACAGCGGTGAGAACCTCCATGCAGTCCGCCCAGGGAGGGCAGTCTGCTCAGAGAAGGTACACAAGTACTTCCAGAGTAACAATCGTGGTGTCGCGCAGGCGGGGGGTACAATGGCGGCAGTCCAAATGGTGCAGAGCGTCTGCGCCGTGCCGCGCCCCGACGGAAAACCGACAGAATTGCGAGTTGGGCTCAACACAGGTCCTGTGTGCGCGGGCGTGATCGGTGCAGCGAGTCCGCGCTACTCTGTCTTTGGCGACACCGTCAACACCGCCGCTCGTGTTGCAGCCTGCGCGCATCGGTGCTCCTGGGGATATCCCTTCATTCAGGCAACAGTGGTATTTCGCCCCTTCCCAGCCTGCTCAACCCAGACCCCCGGCCATGAGAACTTCAAAAAGGCGGTAATCGAAGTATTTGACACCTCCTGGTCGTCAAACGTAGAGCACGGCGGCGCGAATCGGGATGGAAACTGAGGCAAAGCTCTGGCAAATGTATAGGCTTGAGCTTCATCGCAATCCAGGTGGTCTCCTTGCTGTTGCTCCTCCATTTCCCCCAAAGTTTTCGAGGTGACGCCCTTGCAATTGGCTGAACTCGTTTCCACGTGGAAAAGCAGGTCTCGTTGAAGTCAAGGGGAAGGGCCCGCTTCAAACCTTTTACATTCGCGCACATGTGCATGAATCTGAGCTGAGGATGATGAGACCTCTTTGTTGCCACCCGTCAACGAAATGAATGCCAGGACAGACATACAGCCTCACTCCTGACGCTGCATCAGCGCCTTCTCCCCGATCTGATGCCACGCTGCTACACGTACCTTCGAATCAGACGAAATTCTTGAAGTTGTTCAGGACCAAGCAGCGTATGTCCATCCGCACGGTGACAATGCACCTTCGACTCCAATCAGACAGTCTTTTTCTTGTACGTGCGGCGGGAAAAAGAGATGAAAAGTGCGAGCAGCGAGATGTTGAAAGCTGCGTTGAACACCACCGCGCGCGCCCCATGGCACCCGTCCCCGCCCTGTACCCACCAGCGCGTGTATTGAAGGTATATGAATGGGGTGGCAAGGACCAGGCTCGACTGGAATTGGACAATCTGCCCCATTGTGACAAACTTCTTCCACCATGGTGGCGGTTGGTACACTGTCAGTGCAAAATAGTAGTACATCACGACGTGGATACCCCTGCACGTCCATCATCGCACGCAAGATCAGCACTCCATCGGAAGTGTACGATTCAGCAAGTGTACGATTGCCAATCAACCGGTGGAGAGATTTGATCTAACACTCTAGTGAGATAAAGTTGTCATGACAGGAATGGTACTAGAAACGGTTGAACTTGATAATGTGGGAAATGTACGTGTTTGCAAGCAGTCCGAGCGTCTGGAGGGATTGGGTAAAGGTCATCCAGTTCCAGCACATCAGTGCGACAACCTGTCGCACAGCCCCGGGATCCTCAATCTCGTCATTTGCTGGTTTTGTAGCTGCAACTCATAGTCAGAGCTCGAGCCACGATAACTAGATGCCAATAGTCAATCCACTGCTTGAAGTTTGGTCAGGCCTGAGTATATTCTCACCGCGTGGTGGTACACGTGTAGAAAGTCAAGCGGCCTGCGTTTCAGCACCTTGAACACCGTATCACCAAACTCCAGAAACTTGCTCAGGTAATAGATGTACGACCAAAAGTACACCCCGCCCTTGGTCTCGGACCCGGGAACCTCGCAAAACAGCCACTCTACCCCATCCTCTTGTGATCTGAAGCGCACAGCAAAATTGTTAAGTGTCCAGCGCTTCGCGGTTCGAATCGTCGTCTCGTGGCAAGGGTAAGGCCTCTAGAATTCAGGTCTTGAGGGGAAAAATACCGCCAAAAAGCCTCTACAGCAGCACCAACAAACATCGCAAGCGACAAAACACACAGAATAGCGTTGTGCAGGAACATAGCACCCTTCACCAGTCCACCACTTTCTGACTTGCCCCCGGACTGCCCATGGGTCTCGACACCCATAATTGCGCGAAGCCCAAAAATCACGAGGAAGTACATCACCTGCGAATGGCTCGCAATCTTACTTACTCACATGCATGATCTGGCGGACCTGACAGCCACGCAACTGGGTACGCACCTCAGCAACAAGAAGATGCGAAAAATCAGACATGGGCGTCTCGCCAGGCACCCAGCGAAACTCGCTGGTGTATCTCCGGTACGTATTAATCATGCTGTCAACTATGCTGCTGCACTGTTCAGACAAATATTTTCTCTCTGTTAAGCAATCCGTGCGGATGTTGGATTTAATCAGCAGTCTGCTGAATTGAGCTTGCTCGCTGTTCGAGAGCCGCGACACTCTCTCCCGTTCGAGGGATTTCTCTCAACCCCCAGGTCTGATCTGGTCAGCTTGTGATTCCTTTCGGAATTGCGACACGAAGAGCACGTTAGGGCGCGCCAATCGCCGTACCCAGTCCTCGGCCCCCGTTCACGGATCCAACCTGTCTTCGCTAAAAGTTCGTTTTTTCGAGTGTACCGCTTTCCAGGGTCTCGTCCGCATGTATCCCGATTTTTTTGGTTACTTCAACGGCTTGGCAGCTCAGGGGGGCTTGGCAGCTCCGGGCTGTGTGCTTGGACACACGGCTGGCATCTCCGCTTTGTCGTGAATTATCCACTACATTCTTCAGGGCGACACACCGTGAAGTGGTGTATCGAAAGCGGGAGCGGTTCACAGCCGCCTCAAGCATTCTGGCAGTTGGGCCCTCAAACCTACGGGCATCGAAGGGGAAGAGCAGTGCTTGCTCTAAGGTGATGTTGTGGAGTTAGGTGAATTTTGCGCAGTGCTTGATTGTGTGCAGCAGCGGCAGCAGCCATGGCCATGCTCAGCTCAGGCGATGGTTCTGAGCTAGGTTCGGCCTCGCGGCCTCGAACCAGGGGTGAGGACCGTGGGCGGGCCCCTGGATCCAGCCCGCGCGAACGGAGCAACCCGGGCGCAGAAGTGATGAGCCTTGATGACCTTGGCTCTCCAGGGAAAGGACCTCCAGTGGCTGGCTCATCGGATTTCATGCCGTTGAGTCGAACTGAATCGAACATCATTTTCGAGGAAGAAGAGGGGCTTGGCATGCGCATCGGCACACCTCAGCACTCGTCGCGCGACCTTCTCAATTCGCGCGGATCTGAATCGTGCTTGAAGCAAGGAGACAACCTCCCAGTAGAACAGGTGCGAGAACCCGAATTGCATTCCTCTTCGGCACGCCCTCTCTCAGACGATGACGGCGCAACAAGCAACTTGAAGGGTCCTCCGATCGACGAGCCACAGCACAGGAATATTCCCGGCAAGGGCGGCGCCCATTCTACAACAACTCGCGGTGATGGCGCACACTGGAGGCAGTCGGATGACAAGATGCGACAACCGATGGGGGACCAAGGGCCCAGAGGTGTCTCGGGCGGCGGTGCTTTCGGCGCTGCAACGCGGCGGACTTCATTTACGGGCACGGCAGTGAGCGGGCGCGCCGGTAACAGGAGCGCGAGCCATGCTTCCGGCCCACGGGTCGAAGCTTCTGCAAAAACGTTGCAGGTGCGTCCACCGCGGCCGGGAGGATCGGTCGGGCCCCGGCCGCAAGCGTCACGGGAGTGCTCCCGCGATGCGCTGCGACAGCCTTCTGTTTCCAGAGAGGGTTCGCGCGAGGTGGCAACGCGGCCACCGCGCGGAAGCTTTATGGATTGTAAGGCCGCCTCAGCCCATGGAGGCCTGCGAGAGAAAAGCCGGGAGGGCGTGACAACGCCGCGCATCAAGGTAATTGAATCGGAAACCCGTGCTCATCCGTGAACAGCAAGGCGCTGCAGTGCATCGGCACTGACGATAAATACGGCCATTGCTCACTATCTGAGGATGATTGAGCAGGTTGGCAAGCAGTTAAGCATGGAACGGTCGCGTGAGCGTTTGCAGCTGGGTCGACCGCTGACGACTGAGGCCAGTGTCGCCCTGGTCACTAAGCCCCGTCCGATTGGGAAGCTCCACCCAAAGCTGCGCTCATCGCCGCTGGTGAAGTCCGCGCGGCCCAAGGTGGCAGCGCCAAAAGTCGTTGTTACTCCGCGAGGCGATGGGCTCGTTGAGGGAGACGCCGATGGGGTGGAACGCCGGGGCCGCCCCGCTTGGAACTCGAGCACACTTGACACACTGTACTCGCCGCGGCGCCCGGACACCTCGCCGCCAAAGTCAAGGCTGCTCAGCAAGGTATGGCGCGGAGGCGCTGTGAATCTGGATGAGGCGGGTAAGCATGGACGATCAGGGTTGCAGGGCCGCTCTCAGACGGCCAAGCACACTTCCCGTGCCCCACGGGCGATTAGCCACGAGCGCGAACTGATCGGCCCGACGTGCGGTGCCTCCCGAGAGCAGCTTGGCCCGGGCAGCGGCGTGCGGCGGCGGCCAGACACGACCGACGGCTTGTCACCCCGCGTGCGGGGATCCATGGGCGAGGGGCGAGGGGAACGACGCGTTGGGGATGCCATCATGATTCCGGAGGGTCTCGAAGAGCTGGAGCGCCCCTCGACGCGACGCGGGACGCGGGCGAGCGAGGGAGAGGAGCAAGTCAACGAGCTTCCCCCTGCTATGGACATGGCTGAGCAGCTCGGCTTCGCGCCGCCGGGTGGCTTCGAGCGCCCTGTAACGCGAGGCACTGGCTCGCGGAATCGCTCGCGGCGCGGGCGCGAAGATGATGGGCCGCCAGGGACACAGAGCCAGATGGCTTTTGAACAGGACGCGTTGGGACAATCGCCACGGGGAGAAGCAGGTCTCGATGGCGACGAACTCGACGGGTTTGCGGGCGACTACTACGAGAAGGTGCGCGCCGAGGTTGGGAATCCTGGGTATGACGACGAAGAATTCGAGAGTGACTCGGAGGTGGACGTGCTGGAGATCAACTCGGACGTGGAGTCGCTGCAGGCGTCCTCCCCCATACCGCCCTCCAACGAGGACTACATATTTTACCCATATGGCTCCGGAACAGGGGATGGTGTGGGGTCTGGTGATCTGTCGGCGGACCAATCGCACATTCGGGGCTCGCATGAGGAGTCACTGGTGGATGAAGACCAGGAGGTTGCGCCGGCGCCGCTCGAGCCAGTGGTGCCGTGGTGGACCGGGCCTCGCGCGCAAGGGGACCTTCCCCCTCGCCCGAGCGCAAGGAGCGGGCGTCGTGGGGACACGGGAGGTGATGAACGCCCTGGAACTTCTCATGGAGGCGACATCCGGCCGGGCACTCGCGGGAGTCGGGGCACAGGCGTGGGCGGTGGGGGGGAGGGCGAGGAGCGGATACAGAGCGCGGGGGCGACTGTGCTGGACCAGCTGTGGGGCGCCGTCCCAGAGCGGCCGCGCGCGCGCGCAGGGGCGCGGTCTCGTGGGGGAGAGATGACGGGTGCGGCGAGTCAGGACGATCCGCCGGAGCGCCCGCGGGCGCGCGCGGGTGCGCGGTCCCGTGGCGCGGAGGCTATTGGGGGCGACGTCAAGGTAGAGCCAGTGGAGCGGCGAGAGCTGCCGCCGCGGCCGCGTGGCGCGTCGGGGCGTCAGCGCCCGGTGGAGGGACTCCCCGGGTCTGCGCGGCCGGGGTCGCACGCGTCCGCGCGGCCGGTGACGCGCGGGACCGATGACCTGAGCGAAGCTCCGTTGCCGGAGTGGGGCAAGCCTGGCGGGGAAAGCTGGGTTGCTGACGAAGGCGGCGAAGGGACTGGCGGCGGCGGCGGCGGCGGCGGCGGCGGCGGCGGCGGCGGCGAGGCCGACGTGCTCAACCTCGACGATTCAGATGAAGAGTGCGTTCCCCGTGCCCTGCGTGCTAGCTTTGAGCGATGATGACTAGCACGCTCATGCGAGATTCATATGCAGGTACAGTCCGTTCAGCCCGACTTGGGACGCAGATGGATCGGACCCTGGTTCCCTCAGCTATGCGGGGAAACAGGCAGAGTCGCCGCGATACCAGTCAGATGCGTCACTTGACACCTCGCCCATGCCGCTCCCGAACCCGCCGCCAGCGCCGCCTGAGGGTGTGCAGGCGCGCGAGGAGGAAGAACAGGTCGGCAGCGACTGGACGACGATTCCGGCCTTTGCACAAGGTGGTTTTGTACCGGTCGCGCTCCCGTGGGACAACGAGGCTCTGCCGCCTCGCCCGGGGGCCTCGCGCGGCGCTCGAGGCGGCAGCAGTGGTAGCGATCGTGGATTCGAGGCCCGGGTCCCACTCAGAGCCTGAGCGATGCGGGTGGGCTTCGATTCGCGCACGTTGCACAGAATGCACTGCCCAGTGCGTTCCAGAAACAATAAGGAGCAGACGCTGATCAAAGTCACGTCGAAAACATATTGAATGCACTGCCCAGTGCGTTCCAGAAACAATAAGGAGCAGACGCTGATCAAAGTCAAGTCGAAAACATGTTTGAAGTCGTAGACGTATTTAGTGGTTGCGAATAAAATGGCTGGAGTTAATGAGCCCCCCTCAACCATTTGATTTGACTACTCGACGAAGGGCATCTAGGACTGACGTTCCTTCTTTGATGAAGGGCCACGTCCGGGTGAAGATAGACTGTCCAGCGCGCAGACAGCACCAAACTACTCTCAGCAAGAGAACAGAGCATGTGCAGCGGCTCGGAATTCGCGTAGCGTGTTCGCATCAGAATTATCTCTTTACACGCCTCGTTAGGTACGGGCTGAGAAGGAACTCGACTCAGGCATGGATTGCCCAAAATCGACACTTAATCGAGGACGCGTGCCATTGGAAGTGGTGGCAAAAAGTTTGAATGCGACGAAACAAGCAGCAATGGGGCACCTGTGCGGATCTGCCTCGCAGAGGTGCCTGCGTATATGGGTTCCAGCGCGCATATTACACGATTGATACGGGGCTCTGAGTGCATCGGTGCGGGGAACAAACATGTCATCGATGTTCTTGAGAATTTTTTCAAGCTCAATCGTCATCACCATAGTGATTCCGTTTCCTCCCTTGTCGCTGCGCGCGCACCAAAATTCGGCTCAACGATCGGGCCCCGCGCAGCAGGATTCCAGAACGGAAATTTCAAGCCCGGTCAGCGAACCCATCGAGCCCAACAAGCTACTGCACGAAGTGTGGGCGAGGGGCTTGGTGCAAATGGCGCAGCACACCAGTAGCACCCTTGTGCTATCAGGCTGTTGGGGTTCGCGGACAAACAACGAACCCAGTGCAATCTCGGTAGTGCTCCGTCTTGAGAAGGTACGCCTCACGGACCTTACATGTCAAATCCCTGCGCCAAGCAGCGCTCAGCTCACGATCATGATGCTGCACTACCGCAGCGTGTCTGGGGTCTGGGCGTCCTTGGTGTCGTGTGGTGTCAGTCCTCCGTCAGGTTTCAGTCCTCTAATCAAATCATAGACAGGCATCAACGGGACGCACCTCGAGATATCACGCCCCATGCAAGAAAATACAAGCTTGAGAAAATCTGCATTGAGCTGCGCAAGTACGCCACAGATATGTCACGCGCGTGGGCAGCGAGTGGAGTGCATGGAGTTGGGCAGCGTATGGACAGGACCTTGCTCAAGTCCTCGAGCAGTTTGAGCCTGGCGAGGTATTGTCTCGCCACGTTGCGTAACTTCCCGGACGAAAATCAAATCAGTGCGTCCCGTCACTCGCGGAGCACGCCCAGGCACATCGCACAGCGGAGAATGGGAGAACCATTTGAGCTTTTTCCAGGCGTGCCTTGCTTCGCCATGGCAGTGGTTTTGAACGTCTTAGCTGAGACAGCCGCTCTTGGCAGTCAATTATTCCACTCTGGATGCTTGTAAGTATCGTCCGGTGGGCCCACATTGCCGAGTCCGCCGACCTGCACGGTCGACAGGAAAGTTGAGGCGCCCCGGCTGAAAGATGGCGATCGCTGTGACGTGGAACGCAAAGGAGGCACGAAAAACTCGCAAACAATGATGCATGCCGCGAGTTTAAGCGGCTCATAGGCGGAATCATACATGCGGAGTCGTGCCACGAGTTTGAGCAGATGACCATCAACAAAACCAGGAACCAATTTGGCCACTACGGTGCGACAAAGCGGGCACGACTTGCACGAGCCTGGCCGCACAGTTCATCACCATCAAGGCACCGAGGCGCGAAAACACATTTTGACGGATCACTGTGGGCTCGTCGTAGTTCACAAAACAAAGAAATACACACGGAAGAGCTTCACCTGTCCCTGCTTGGCAGAGCAAACGCAAGCACGGGGCGGGGGTAGTGGGCACAAGCACCTGTCCCAAGAGTCTCAACGATGCAGAACGCATGAAATGTATGTCGGCAAGCCAGCGTCACGCACTGCACACGAACAGAGCGCGTGTGATGGCAGTACATAATTTCCGGTCAACGTCTCGCATGTGAGATAAGGGCCATATTTCTGCACCTCAGCGTGACAGCCAAGCTCCGACAGGCAGATACTACACTCGTCCTTTGAGCGCGTCTTGCGCCGCTCTGCAGATTCGGAGTTTTCTCTTTAGCATAGAGAAAAGCTTCAGGCGTTCCGCGATATGTACATGAAACTAGGCGAGTATCGGACGGGAGAGTGACCGGCGGCAGCAGCTCCAACCCGTCCATGGCGGAGTTTGTACAGGTGCTCCTGGATCTCTTTCGACATGACAATTCCTCGACTAATTTCAGCATCTGCACGCAGCGGAAGGCAACGGTCTTCAAGGTTTTCGTTGAAGATGCTCAGTTGCGCCGTCGCCGGAGTCATCGTGGCCTTGACAGCGTGGCCACTGCTGCGCTTCCCACTCCCCTCTACATCTTTGCGTACACTCGGGCGGTCAGCTGCCCCCGCACCCAGAATAGCATCCCCACCTTTGTGAAACAGTGCAGGCTCTTCTCCTTCTTGTCCCGCTACTGCACCGTTGCTTCCCGTGGCGTGTGCAGCCTCTTCTCTCTGTGTGCTGTCTACTGGATAGTCGACCGCGAGTGAAGTCGACGCCCGCGATTCCGTGTTCCCGTCCACCGACATCTTGGAGTCATCAACGCGTAGACTGAACGGCCCCCTCGCAGCTTCTTCCGCATCCATCGATGCGCACACGGAAAAGTAAGCGGGTGCCGCCGCCATCGCGCGCACCAGCGCTGCTGTCGCGGCGCCCGTGAAGACGCAAAAAGTTGATTTTTACCACTGGCCGCTGCCTCCTCAGAAATGCAAATGTGAATAGAAATGCAAATGTGAATATATTATGCACAGCCACCATGGCGAACGACCCTTTGATTGTACGGTGTGCGGCAAGACCTTCATGCGGAAGAATCTTCTCGAGAATCACATGCGTATCCACACGGGCGAAAAGCCGTTCAAGTGCAAAGAGTGTGGCAAGGCCTTTACGGAAAATTGCAATCTTTTGGTGCACATGCGCATCCACACGGGGGAGCTCCCGTTCAAGTGCAAGACTTGCAGCAGGAGCTTCTCGACTTTTGCGAACATGACTACTCATGAGTACACTCATCAGAGCGCGAGGGAATACCCTTTCAAGTGCGATGAGTGCGGCAAGAGCTACACAACCAAGTCGAGCTTGAAGGTGCACATGCGGAACCATACTGGCGAGCGCCCCTTCAAGTGTAGGACATGCGGTCGAGGGTTTCTGAGAGCGAACCACCTTTCGAGGCACATCCTATCGCACACAGGCGAGCGCCCGTACCAGTGTAAGACGTGCGGAAAGACGTTCACCCAATCAAACTGTTTGTACAAGCACATGCGCAAAAAACATGCAGGCGAGGAGGCGGCGACAGTGCTCATCGGCAGGAGGGAGAAGACCGTGGATCCGGGCACCGCTCCCCACACGACTAGAGACAACGAACAAATCACGAGTCCAGTGTTCCAGCCGGTGTCGTGGACCCCGACTCATTCCGAAATGACACAGCAACTTGGGCCGGTGACCGGTCCCGACCCGACGCCTTTAGCGCCAGTTGTGCAGGTCATGCGCAACAAGCACAGAGGCGAGGAGTCGGCGGCGCCTGCACAGGACATGCAAAAGGGCGTCGAAGCAGCAATGGTGGAGAAGAGATTTGCCGTACCTCTGCGGGTGAAGCGACGTCCCAAGCTCGTGTCACTCCTTCCTTATGAAACGCAGGGGAGCGACGACGGTGAAAACCGGCAGCAGTCAGTGCACCGCCAAGACGTGTAGAATAAATCCATTGGACCAGGCCTTGGAGTGAGCATCGCAGGATTTGGAGCAGTTCATTGTCTAAGCCCTCAAATCAACACGCGCCGGCCATCGCTCCATGATATCCCCTTGAGCGCCTGGCGCTTCTGAGTCATGACATTCACGAGCAGTAAGTACTAGGGGTGATCTTTGTCCTATGTCCACTTGAATAGTGGCCCATCGTGTCCTATGGGCAGAGCCTGTGTCGGCGTGAAGGCCTGCAAGGCCTGCGACGAGGCGGTCCAGCTGCACATCAGTGAGGATGAGGTGCAGCTGCCGAAGAGAAGCAGTTGATGCGAAGCAAGTTGCAGGAGGGGCACTTCAGATTGCCGTTGCAGGGATGGGCGCGCAGACCATGCAGCTAGCACCGTAGAGTCAGGAGAGAATAAGCATTTGTGGCCGTTT
>Ga0115567_10002687_pt1 | contig 17615 bp, 13 predicted proteins | sample COGITO_mtgs_1204_2_FD_88679 | JGI IMG/M metagenome (GOLD analysis project Ga0115567, IMG submission 88679) | Pelagic marine microbial communities from North Sea - COGITO_mtgs_120412 | ecosystem: Environmental > Aquatic > Marine > Epipelagic | place: Germany:Helgoland, sampling site Kabeltonne... | reverse complement strand
GCCGGAGCCGCTTTTTTAGGGGAGTGGGCCGAGGGGGCTTTCCTTCTATTTCTTTTTGCAATTGGCCATGCCTTAGAACATTTTGCAATGACCCGCGCGCGAAATGCGATTTCAGCGCTATCTGATTTGACCCCGGATGAGGCGCTCGTTCGACGCGGCGAAACGACTGAGACAGTGTCCACTAAAGACCTTGTTATAGGCGATGTTGTGGTTGTCCGGTCTAATGAACGCCTGCCAGCGGATGGTTTTGTCGTTACTGGCGAAAGCGCTGTGAACCAAGCGCCAATTACTGGTGAAAGTGCGCCCGTCGATAAAAGACCTGTAGACAACACTGAAGCCGCTGCAGAAAATCCAGATAATCTCAAATCAGATACGCGCGTCTTTGCAGGTTCGATAAATGGTTCCGGGAGCCTGGATATTCAGGTGACAAAGCTCGCGAGCGAAACAACGCTTGCCCGCGTTGTAACCATGGTGAGTGAAGCCGAAACGCGGCAATCGCCAACCCAGAGTTTTACTAAAAAGTTTGAACGCATATTCGTGCCTTGCGTTGTTTTATTGGCCTTTGTCACCTCGTTTGCCTTCCTCGTACTTGACGAAGATGCTTCTGAAAGTTTTTACCGGGCCATGGCTGTTTTGGTCGCGGCCAGTCCTTGTGCGCTCGCTATTGCAACGCCAAGCGCAATTCTCTCCGGTGTTGCGCGCGCTGCACGCGGCGGCGTGCTGATCAAAGGCGGCGCCCCTCTGGAATCGCTTGGCCGATTGGATTCCATTGCCTTTGATAAAACCGGCACGCTAACCGAAGGCGAACCGCGTCTTGTGGACATTGTGCCATATGGCGATGTTGAAGAAGACGAGTTGTTGAAGGTAAGCGCGGCGGTTGAAACGCTGAGCGATCACCCCTTAGCCGAAGCCGTCGTGCGGGATTCTAAAACACGTCTAGGATCGGTCCAGAAAGGGGCCACAGATTTTGCGAGCATTACGGGCCGCGGGGTTTCCGCGCGCTATGGCGGTCATCTTGTTCATATCGGTAAGTTGGCTTTATTTGACGAGGTGGACGGCGCGCCTGTGCCGGATGATTTAGCCGAGATAGTCAATGAATTATCGGCTAACGGACGTACGACGATGATTGTACACCAAGGTAAACGCTATCTAGGCGTTATTGGCTTGATGGACACACCACGTGAAGCCGCCAAAACCGTGATTGCACGCCTCCGAGAGATTGGTGTGACCCGCATGATGATGATTTCAGGCGACAATCAAAATGTTGCCGACGCTGTCGCGCGTGAGGTGGGGTTGGACGAAGCCTTTGGCGATCTTATGCCGGATGACAAAGTGACCAAAATCAAATCGCTTAAAGAAGGCAAAGGCGTCGCCATGGTTGGCGACGGCGTCAATGATGCACCTGCCATGGCCAATGCCACCGTTGGGATTGCCATGGGCGCTGCGGGCTCGGATGTCGCGCTTGAAACGGCTGACATTGCCCTCATGGCCGATGACCTTGAAACGCTGCCCTTTGCCGTCGGATTGAGCCGCGCAACGAGTCGTATTATCCGGCAAAATCTCTGGGCCAGCCTCGGTATTGTCGCGTTTTTGATTCCGGCCACCTTGTTTGGGCTTGGGATTGGCCCGGCTGTGCTCATCCACGAAGGCTCGACCCTCATCGTCGTGTTTAATGCCTTGCGTTTATTGGCTTACAAAGGAATATAAAAGTTTCAATAAAACAGAGACAACAGACTACTGTGATTATTTGCAAACCAGTCGCAATTCATCCTTGACCCTGTAGCCGCTAGAGGTGTTAGCACTTCTCAAATGTTAATGTATGAATTATGTATTTTTTGGGATGTTTCTGACAGACAGCGAGAAATTGCCCATAAATTCCAAACTTTGGAATGGCAACGTTGCATGCATTTAAAATCAATCCATTAGATATGCCTTTAGCTCAAGAGCAAAATGATGAATATACGTGCAGTTTTTCTTATCGTCTTGGCTCTATTCATGATCTTGAGCGCCGTACCCGCGGCAGCCAGTGAGCAAAACAACGTACAGACGACTTGGAGTTTGCTTGACTATATAGCAGTTGACTACGCAAGTGCGGTAAAAGACGGTTCTGTTATAAATGAAATCGAATTTGCCGAGATGCAGGAGTTTTCCGCAACAGTAGGCGCACGTATAGCTGAAATGCCCGATTTTCCCGAACGTGCCGAAATACTTAAAAATGCCCAATCCCTAAGGGACGCTATATCGTCGAAGGAAAGCGTAGACCTTGTGTCGCATGAAGCGCGCAGGTTAGCGGCTGAGCTTATTTCTGTTTTTCCAATATCACTTTCACCTAATAATGTTCCAAACATTTATGAAGGAGCGTCTTTATATGCCCAGCAATGCGCGAGCTGTCATGGAAAGTCCGGCGGCGGTGACGGTGATGCTGCCGCTGGCCTTGACCCACCACCAATCGCCTTTACCGAGACTGCACGTGCGCGCGAGCGAAGCCTCTTTGCACTCTATCAAGTGATAGGACAGGGGCTAGAAGGCACTTCAATGTCAGCGTATCCAGACCTTTCTGATCAGGATCGTTGGAGCCTAGCTTTTTACATAGGTTCCATGGCGTTCGCAGACGCAGAACAAGGGAAAAAAGTTTGGGAAAATGAAACGACGATCCGCGCTTATGTGCCGAATATGAAGGCCTTATCGACGATGACACCAGCTGAACTAGGAAATATGATTGGAGTTAATCAGGCTGAAGCGCTTACAGCATATTTAAGGGAAAACCCGGGGGAAATAACAAAAAATCAAAAGGGTTCACTCATTCTCGTACGTGAGCAATTGCAAGAAAGTCTTGCAGCATATGAGGTAGGCAATGTCCGAGAAGCACGTCAACTTGCACTCTCAGCCTATCTTGATGGGTTTGAACCTTTAGAAGCGGTCTTGGACACGCGGGACTCAAATCTCCTCAGGGAAATTGAATTCAGCATGGCCGAGCTTAGATCGTCGATAAGCCAAGGCGTATCTGTCAAAACCGTAAAGCAAAAAATCAGTAAACTCGACGTTTTATTCTATCGGGCCGAGATTACTCTTCGTCGTGACAACGCTACCGCAATGACAAGTTTCTTAGGGTCTTTTACTATATTGCTTCGTGAAGGTCTCGAAGCATTGCTTATCGTCGTTGCAATGATGGCGTTTCTTAGGAAATCCAAACGTTCTGAGGCAACGCGTTTTATACACGCGGGTTGGGTGGCGGCACTTGTTGCTGGTGCTGCGACTTGGGCGACTGCGACCTATTTTATCGATTTCAGCGGGGCAAGCCGGGAGGTGACTGAAGGTTTTGGCGCGTTATTAGCAGCTGTGATTTTGCTGTCTGTAGGTTTTTGGATGCACGGCAAATCCCGAGCCGGTGCTTGGCAACACTATATTCAGAAAAGTATGGGGCAGTCATTGTCTCGAGGGTCCGCATGGGTTTTATTTGGTTTGGCGTTCCTCGTGGTTTATCGAGAAGCATTTGAGACAATTATATTTTATACTGCTCTTTGGTCACAAGGCAATGGCGGCTCGATTATAATAGGCGCTATAGCAGCCCTTGTCGTTTTAGGAGTCATTGCTTGGGTCATGCTCTATTATAGCCGCACGTTGCCAATTCCAAAATTCTTTGCCTTTAGCTCTATCCTGATATCTATTCTCGCCATTGTCTTAGCCGGAAAAGGCACCGCGTCTTTACAAGAAGCAGGTCTTCTAAATATTACTCCGATTGCGAATATGCCACATATATCTGTTTTGGGAACTTATCCAGCGTTGGAACCTCTGGCCGCACAACTCACTACTTTAAGCTTAATCGTATTCGGACTTTGGTTGAGCAAGTTCCGGCATTCAAAAGCTATGATTAAATCACGGCGAACGTCTTATAGAAACGAATTACGTTGAAAAAAAGTAATTTCGAGTCTCGTTAAACTCATTCTATAGCGCGCTAATATAAGGCCAAAAGCAACCAATCCAGAAGCTGTTTCCGTCTTGCATGCTAATTCAAGAGCGATTGTTCAAATCGTCAAGGCATGGCGGCATCAATAAATCATGCGAATGAGCACCGCCATACCTTATGTGAAAATATAAAACGATTTTGAAGCTATAGCGGCTGTAGGCATTAGAGACTCAGACGAGGAGTGGAAAGTACTTAAAGTTATATTTTCCTTAGCGTACGATACAATTAAACGGACATTGAAAATGCATTCTAAGGGCATTATAGTGCGAGACGAATGGTTCATGATGCCTTTTGGCGCTTGTTTGCTATACTTGTTTATGTACTCCTTATTCTGGGGATCGCTGCTTATACGAAACATTTGTTTTTCAATCGGAAAAGATAAGCCCGATGACGCATGGGACATGCTATAAAACCCAAAGTCTATAATAGGACTAAATTATGCTGACTCGAAGAGACACGTTATGGGGTATGGGAGGCCTCTCATTGGCCTTAACAGCTTGCGGACAAGCGGGCTCAACCCAAAGTCAGCAACAGTCTAAAAGAAACCTTCTCAAAATACCTGAGTTGCTTTCCGGTACGAAGCGGGGCGTTTACACGGAGTATAATCTGAAGATCCAAAATGGAACTTCAACATTTTTTGAAGGCCGCTCAACCTCCACTATCGGCGTAAATCAGGCCTATCTCGGCCCAACGCTCAAAATGGATGTAGGGTCTACTGTAAGGATCAATGTCAACAATACGCTGCAAGAGGAGACGACACTTCACTGGCATGGCTTCCACGTTCCGGCGAAATATGATGGCACACCACACCAGACAATGATGCCGGGAGAGACCTGGACCGCGCAGTTTGAAGTGCGCCAAAATCCGTCCCTTTTTTGGTACCACTCTCACGCACACAAACAGGCAGGACCGCAAGTCTACCGCGGCCTTGCGGGTCCTATTATCGTAAAGGATCCCAATCGACTTGAACCCGAATTGCCTGATAGCTATGGCGTCGATGATGTGCCTCTGATCGTTCAGGACAGACTATTCGGGAACAATGGCGAGCTGATTTATGCAAGATCTATGCACGACATCATGATGGGAATGCAGGGAGACACCTTGCTCGTCAACGGCATAGTTGACCCCGTTTTCGAATGCAAAACTGAACTCCTACGTTTGCGATTACTCAACGGTTCGAATGCCCGCATTTATGACTTTCAGTTTGCGAACCGACAAAGTTTTTTAATGATTGGATCAGACGGCGGACATTTAGAGAAAGCATTGGAAATGTCGCAGCTAAGGCTTTCGCCGGGAGAGCGTGCAGACATTCTCATCGATATGCGCCATGGTGAGCCACGACAATTGATAGCCGCGTCCACGTCGAACGAAATGGGTATGATGGATGGCGCTATGATGGACGGGGGTATGATGGGCAATCGATGGTGGCCTGGAAATGATCGCGAAGATCAAGACAGATCAACTTTCAACGTCCTACTTATCGTCCCCAACGCAAAGCTAGACCCATCACCTTCAGTCCCCACGGTTTTCATGAAACACGCAGCTGTGAATCCAGCAGATGCTGTGAGAACGCGTCAATTTGTGCTGCGAATGGGTATGGGTATGCGGTCAGGAAACGGTTTTACGATAAATGGCCGCTCCATGGATATGGGTCGTATTGATGAGCGCGTGAAGCTGAATACTACGGAAATTTGGGAAGTCCAAAACGCTTCTTGGATGCCTCATCCATTTCACATCCATGATGTTCAATTCAGAATTTTAGATCGCGATGGTAGGCTTCCTGCTCCGCACGAGACGGGCTTAAAAGATACGGTGCTGCTAGCGCCGCGCGAGCGCGTGCGTTTGCTCCTTTCATTTAAAAATTATGCGGATCCAGATATACCTTACATGTACCATTGTCATATACTTGAACATGAAGATGCCGGGATGATGGGGCAGTTCGTCGTCGAATCTTGAGCCAGTGAAGGCCTGATGTTTTTACGAGTCAAAAACATTTCCAGCATCGTCATCAGGTGAAGCGACGAGCCCTAAAAATAGAAGAATGAAGATAAGCCATGTCTAAAATGCCATCCGCTACGAGCTTCGACAGCACGTTTGCCCTGCTACGCAATCCATATGGGTTCATCCCAAAAACTTGCCGCGAACTTGGCGGAGATCTCTTTAAAACCCGCATCCTCCTTCAAAAAACGATCTGCATGACCGGCGCGGCGGCGGCAGAAGCCTTCTATCGGGAAGACCGGCTGATCCGCTCAGGCTCGATGCCAGGTCGCATTCAGAAGACGCTACTCGGCGAGGGCGGCGTGCAGGGATTGGACGGCGCGGCCCATCGACACCGCAAAACGATGTTCATGTCGCTCATGGAAACCGAGCGGATCGCCGCTCTCCAGGGCATGTCGCTTCACATGCTGGACAGCTATGCGCCGGACTGGGAGGCGAGGAACGAAGTCTTTCTCTACGATGAAGTGCGCGAAATGCTTACGAGAACCGTCTGCGCCTGGGCCGGGGTGCCGCTTCCCGAGGCGGAGGTGGCGACTCGAACGGCGCAGCTTACAGCGCTTTTTCAGGACGCCGGGGCCGTTGGTCCGAAACACTGGGCAGCACGTTGGGCGCGTCACCGCCTGGAAGAATGGTTAGCACGGATGATCCTACAGGTGCGTGAAGGCGAGCTTCAGCCGATGCACGAAGGCGCCCTTCATGTCATCACGACATGGCGCGATCTGAACGGGGAGCTGCTGACCTCCAGGGTGGCGGCCGTGGAGCTGCTAAATGTCTTGCGTCCGACCGTGGCGGTGTCGGTGTTCTTTGTTCAGACGGCGCATGCCCTGCAGAGGTACCCCGAATGGCAGGAGAAACTGCGGAACGACGAAAGACTGCTCGAACCCTTCGTTCAGGAGGTCCGCCGCCTCTATCCTTTTTTTCCTGCGGTCGAGGCACGAGTCAGAAGTGCTTTCGAGTGGCGGGGGTATCGTTTTCCGCAAGGGTGCAGGGTTCTGCTCGACCTCTATGGCACGAACACAGATCCGCGTTCATGGGATGCGCCGCTTGAGTTCCGGCCCGGACGGTTTCGGGACCGCGCCGAAAACCCCTATGACTTCATCCCACAGGGCGGTGGCGACCACTACACCAACCACCGCTGTCCCGGCGAATGGATCGCGATTAGCCAGATGAAGGCGTTTTGCAGTTTCTTCGTGAACGCCATCGACTACGAAGTGCCGGATCAGGATCTGGATCTGGAAACCGGAGAACTGCCGCCCATTCCTAAATCCCGGTTCATCATGCGCAACGTCAGGCGTCGACAGTAGCTTCGGCGTCGTCCAGATCGACCGACCGCGCATCCTTGGTGGCCTCGAATGCCTCCCACGCAACGTAGGGCACGATCAGAAGCGCCGCGACCGGATCGGCCCACCACCAATCCATCCATTGCGTCAGACCGATCCCGGTCAACACCACGATTGTCTGGTACTGGCAGATCATGGTGTCCTTGGCATCATACTTCAGGGCGGGCGCATTGAGCCATTTGCCATAGCGATACTTGCCCCAGGCGAGGTAGGGGTTGACCAGGAGCGAAGCACCCAGGATCGCGATACCCCACCAATTGAAGTCGGGCGTGTCTTGCGAAATAAAAGCAGACACTGCCTCGTAGAGGATTGCCGCGACGACGATCCAGAAGGCACAGGCAACCACGTAGAGCGCGACCTTCTTGCGGTGTAGGACCGTGTGCTTGTTCGCACCGTCCTTCTCACCCTTCAAACGCCAGATCAGCGTCGCAGCCGAGGTGGCTTCGACCGTACTGTCGAGACCCCAACTTACCAGTGCCGCGCTGCCAGTTAGAAGTCCCACGGTGACAGAAACGATAACTTCGATGAGGTTGTAGAGAAAGCTTGCGATCTCAACCCGAATTCCTCGCGTTAGATTGTTTTGTCTATCATTCGTCTGCTTGCACATAACGATGCAATAACGCGCAATCTATTCAAAAGTTCAAGCCGAGATTTCACTGACATTGCGGTAGGCCTGGAACGGATTCTCGTAGCCTTTTACGTTCCACAGCTGCTTAGGAACCGGCACCAAACGGTTAGCCGTCAGGATCAACGCGCTGACGACATCACAGGTGTAAAAACCATTGTCACCCTATGGCTAAGATCAAACGTGACTACAACACAATATCTAGCATACAGTGTTGTTCCGCCAATCCCTTAATGTTGGGAGATAGAAGCGTATATGACCGTTAATCAAACTCACTTAAAATCATGATTTGTAGATATTTATTTCTTAGGTAGTCTAAGACTTTTCAAAAGCACGATCGTAAAACCAAGAACTATTGCCACGTCTGCCAAATTAAATGTTGGCCAGTGAAATCCAGACACATGAACATCAAGGAAATCTGTGACGACCCCGTCCATCAGGCGGTCAATGGCATTGCCTAACGCGCCCCCTATGATCAAACCGGCCCAGATTGCATCACGCTTATTTGTGGCGCGCCAGAGCTGCATTGCCAAATAGGCTGATATAAGAAACGCGATCAAAGCCAGTGCCCATGGCATCCAAACAACGTCCGATCCCAGCAATCCAAAACTGATGCCGGGGTTGTACCCAAGTCTCAGATCAAGAAATGGTAACAGCTCAACCTGGCCGTTCGACCAGGTGAGAAATGACACCATAGCAGCTTTGGCGGAGAGGTCGGCGATGAGTATTGCTGCCGCGATAGACGCGCCCAGCCAACGGACATGCTGTGTCATTCAGGTTTAGTCTCACGCGTCATCGGGTCTGTCTCCCGCGATGTCGCGACCTTTATATCGCCCCGGGCATCCCGCAATATATTCCAGGCGGAATGAAGAAATAATGCCGCAATCAGGAAAGCCACGATGAGGTCAGGCCACCGGGTAGAGGTCAAGGCAACGAGACCTGCGGCGATAATGACGGCCGCATTCCCGATCGCATCGTTACGGGAAAAAAGCCATACAGCGCGCATATTGGCATCACCGTCACGGTAAGGCAGCAATGGCAAGACGGCGACCAAATTTACAATCAAGGCAGCAAATGCAAAAAGCCCCATCAAGCCGGCCTCAACGGGTGTGCCTGTGAGGGACTTGAGAATAGTAGAGCCCAGCACCCAAAGCCCGAGCAGGCCGAGGAAGATGCCTTGAATAAATGCAGATCGAGCGCGCCAGGCCAGCGACCAACCGATCGCAAGCAATCCGAGGAATGTAATAGATCCATCGCCTAAAAAATCGAGGGCATCTGCTTTTAGCGCCTGAGAATTGGCGAGAAAGCCGCCAAAAAGCTCTATGACACCATAGCCCACATTCAATATAACAACGATCCATAAGGCCCGGCGATAGCCCGCCGATCGGATCTGTTCTTCATCAACTCCGCAGCAATCGTCATCCGCCATAGCCTATCCTCTGTTCCTGTAATTTAGGCGAACACCGTTTCATGGAAGGGTGATGCGTCCGCAAAATTCGTCTGTTTCATTCCTTAAAGGGTTTTGTTACACTCTATAGTCACTATAGATTCAAGGAGAAAATGACATGCCAGGTCAAAACCGTTCAATTGGGCAATTATCAAAGCTCTCCGGAGTCAAAATTACAACGATACGCTATTATGAGTCTATCGAATTGCTCGCAGAGCCTGGACGCACATCTGGCGGACAGCGTGTCTATGACGAAGCCTCGTCTAATAGGCTGCTTTTTATTCGGCAATGCCGTAACCTCGGTTTTCCAATTGAGGCCATTAGGGAACTCATAAATTTACAAATGACCCCGAACGCAGACTGCGTGGAAGTGGACCGGGTTGCCCGGCATCATCTTGGCGAAGTGGAAAAGCGTCTAAAGCAATTACGTGCTCTGAAGAAGGAGTTAAAGGGAATGATTGTGTCCTGTGCAGGCGGGCAAGTAGCGTCTTGTACGATTATGGAAAGTATCAACAAACCTGCTCGTTCATCGGTCTAACCCTCGAACCAAAAAATTATCGCTTGACCCTCTAGCTACTATAGGGATTACAACGCATATCGATAAGGTCGATTTGATTGATCCAAATGTCGCTTATGGTATTTCCGTAGCTGAATGACCATGATCGGTTTGGATTTTGTTTGGAATGTATTTTGTGATGATATTGGGACTGGGACATGAAAGGGGCGTGCAAATTGCTTGGCGTTTTGTCCGTCTTGCTGTTCTGGCACTTATTGTCATCATTCCACTCGCTGCCCAGAGCGCAGCATCGCCGAGAGACGATGAAGCATTTTGCTTAATCTCGCCCGCCGAAGCGGTTTTGCAAACCGATATAGTCAACAGTTTGAATCTTACTGATCGCAACAGTCCTGACGACATAAGCCTTGGGTGTTGTCAATCTCTGCCTTGCGGTGCCATTCTCATAAACGGGCTAGACCTGGTGAATTCATATGAGCGGAAAACAAACGCTCATGTGACCACAGATTCACACCAATCTTCCAGGTGCGGCCCACAAGGCCCTTTTCGCCCTCCTCGTATTTGACCGGTATGCTCCATTTACGGAGCCATTTCTGCACGACTTGTCAAATCGAGGACACAATCAATGAAACAATTTCTTTGGGCCACACTGCTTTTGGCTCTCTCTCTGCCTGCTCAGGCTCAAGCTGGACCCTGTGAAAACAATATCCAGAATGACTATGGCGGGGCATCATATATAGGCGCGGATGCGCCGCTGACCATTGACGCCGTATTGCGCAAAATACGTCGGGCCTCACCGGAAACACGTGCCGCTAGCCTTGAAATATTGGCGCGTGCAGCGGACGCAGAGCAAGCCGGACGCCCACTAAATCCGGTACTCTCAATAGAACTCGAAGAGTTTGCCGGAAGCGGTGCTTTGAGCGGGTTTAATGAAGCAGAAACTACCATTGGCCTTGAGCAAACGCTCCGGCTCGGCGGAAAACGTCAACGCGCGGAGGTCGCTGCTCGCGCCTTGATCGCTCTCGCATCCGCCGAGTGCGCGGTTATTCTGCGCGAAACCGAACTGCAAGGCGCTATTCTCTTTTACGATTATGTTTATGCGCTGAACGATGCGGCGCTGCTCGACACCGCGGCCAAAACTGCAGAACAATTGGCAGACACCGTTCGCAAACGCGTCGCAGCCGGCGCCGCGCCGCCACCCGAGCAGATCAGAGCTGAAAGTGCAGCGGCCGCTTCTCAGGCCTCAGCAAGCTTTGCAAGAGGCCTTGCTGAAAAAAGACGATATGAGTTGGCCTCCCTGTGGGGGGAGCCGAGTCCGTCCTTTAATTTGGCAGAGGCTGAAGACCCGGCCGTCGGCGTGATGCTCATCACCGAAATACCCTTAGTGCATCCAGAATTGGACCGCGCTGAGGCATCGGAAAATGCCTTGCGGGCGGCCATTGATGTTGAACGCACCGCTGCTATCCCGGATATTACTGTTTCGGCTGGTTTTCGGCGGTTTGAGAGTACAGGTGACAGCGCGATTGTTGCTGGCGTGTCTGTCCCGCTTCCCATTTTTGATCGCAATCGAGGCGCGACCCGTGCCGCCGAAATTCGGGCCAGAGCCGGTCAAATTAATCAGGTGGCCGTTGAAGCCCGTTTGCGGGCTCGTCAACGCAGCGCCGTCGCGGCTGTCACGAACGCTCGCCAACGCCTTGTTATTCTTGAAGGCACAGTCTTGCCTAGCGCTGTCGCCGCCTATGATGCGTCTATCCAAGGGTATTCCGCGGGTAAGTTTGATTTAACCACCACCTTCGATGCCCGCAACGCTTTGCTAGAGGCCCAACGATCGGTTCTGGTGGCAGAACACACGCTGCGTGTCGAAACCGCGCGCCTGCAAAGCCTTGTCGGCGCCGCTCTCTTTTCTGGAGAATAATATTATGACGTCTTATCGGAAAACATTTTGGATCATTGCATTTGGCGCACTCGTGTTGACGGCGTGCAGCCATGAGCCGGCATCAGTTGATGGGCCGGGTGATCAGCTTACTTCCGCACATGAAGAAGCTGAGGATGAAGAAGCCGAAGGCGGCGTAATTTCTCTGAGCGACATCGCGGCTGAGGCAGCGGGTATCAAAGTCGGGACCGCTGAAATCGGGCGGATGGGCGATAGGCTTAATTTGCCGGCCGAAGTCCGTTTTGACGCCGACCGTATTGCAAAAATCTCGCCGCAAATCGGCGGAATTGTCCGCAAATTATACGCAACGGAAGGTGATACCGTGACTCGGGGTCAGAGACTGGCGTTAATCGCCAGCCGTGAACTCGCCGACTTAAAATCGGATTTCATATCAGCCAAAGCAGCGACCGATTTGGCACAAACTACGCTGGACAGAGAAGAACGTCTTTGGGCGGATAAAATCACCTCGGAGGCCGACCTCTTGGCCGCACGAGCTGGCGTTTCTGCCGCCAAGGCCAATCTTGAGGCCATCAAGGGGAAGTTGCAGACACTTGCATTGAACCCTGCGCAGATCAGCTCAGAAAACAGCGGTGCAAATTATGTAGTAACGTCACCTCTCGCTGGAACCATTGTCCAACGCTCTGTCGCCTTAGGGGAGGCCGTCAATAGCAATGATGGCTCGGCTGAACCCTTATTTACAATTGTCGATGACGCCGTTGTCTGGGTGGATATTGCAGTTTTCAAACAAGATCTTTCCCGTCTTAATGAAGGCGCAAAAGTGAACTTAACCAGCGATAATGGCGAAACGATCACGCAGTCTCAAATCGCATTCATTTCACCGATGGTAGATCAATCATCGCGAACGGCGACAGCCCGCGTGATTGTTGATAATGCCGATGGCCGTTTGCGTCCGGGTTCATTTATCCGGGCGAAGATCGAACTCGGCGAAGGTGAGACCCTCGTTCGGGTTCCAATCAACGCTGTTCAGACTGTGAATGCTACGCCGTCAATATTTATTCCAACGGAAGACGGCTTTGTCCCCACACCCGTCATAACAGGCCTGGAACAAGACGGTTTCGTCAGCATCCGGCGAGGACTACAAAGCGGTGAAAGCTATGTGGCAGAAGGCGCGTTCACGCTCAAATCACAGATTGAAAAAGACTCTTTCGGCGCGGACGACGATTAGTAACAGGATCATTGATTATGCAAAATTTTATGCACCGTATAGCGGGTGGCCGATTGCTTGCCGCTATATTCGCCATTGCCATGACAATTGGCGGACTGTTTGCATTTCGAGCGCTACCTGTTGACGCTTTCCCTGATGTTACGCCCGCAATGGTTCAGGTATTCACCGAAACCGACGGGCTTGGACCGGAAGAAGTTGAGCGCTACGTCACCTATCCCATCGAAGCGTCTATGGCAGGGCTCCCCAAAATTGATCATATGCGATCCGTGTCAAATTTTGGACTGTCCGTCGTCAATATCTATTTTGAGGACGGCACGGACGTCTATTTTGCCCGGCAAGTTGTTGGTGAACGACTGGCGCAAGCACGCGACGCTATTCCCGCTGGATACGGCGAGCCACAAATGGGTCCGATCTCGACAGGACTTGGTATCATTCTTTACTACAAACTGGTTGATGATACCGGCACGCGCAGTTTGGTCGAAATGCGAGAAATACAGGACTGGATTGTCAAGTACCAACTCCAAACCGTCACGGGGGTGACTGAAGTCTTATCTCTAGGGGGATATGAGAAGCAATTTCAGGTTCTCATCGACCCGGAAGCGTTGCAGTCTTATGACGTTCAAATCAATGAGGTTTCAGAAGCGCTTGAGCGCGGCAATCATACTCTTGGTGCCCAGTTTATTGAACTCGGAGATGAGCAATATACCGTGCGCGGTATTGGTCTGGCCCGCAGCGTTGAAGACCTGGCGGCTATCACCATAAAAACAATTGATGGGCGGCCCGTGCGGATGCGCGATATTGGGGATGTCCGCATAGGCGGAGGCATACGCCAAGGACTGGCAACGTCAAATGGCGAAGGCGAAGTCGTCGCCGGTATGGTGCTCAAACTTTACGGCACCAATACTTCAGATGTCGTTACGCGCGTAAAAACCCGCTTTGAAGAAATCAATAAGACCCTTCCGGATGGTGTGCGGGCCATACCCTATTATGACCAAGGCACACTTGTGAATAAGGCGGCTTCAACGGTGACAACTGCGCTCTGGCAGGGCGCAATCCTCGTTGCGATTGTCGTTTTCGTATTTTTGGGCGGATGGCGTCCCTCTCTTGTTGTTGTCATGTCGATCCCGTTCTCAGTCGGCTTTGCCTTTGTCGCCATGAATGTCCTTGGCATCGGAGCCAACCTTATGTCTCTCGGTGGCGTCGCGATCGCAATTGGCATGATGGTCGATGGCGCAATTGTCATTGCTGAGAACGTGGACCGCGGTCTAAAGTTAGACCCAAATGAGACGCGGCGTGATGTTGTTGCGCGGTCAACCGCCGAAGTCATTGCGCCGCTGATTGCGGCTGTCATTGTTGTGATTGTCGTCTTCTTACCCCTATTTGCGCTTCAAGGCGTCGAAGGTAAAACCTTCCGCCCCCTAGCGGCATCTGCCGCGCTCGCCATGACGGGGTCACTGATTTACGCGGCCCTGATTGCCCCAGCCATAGCCTTCGGTGTAATGCGTCCGGCAAAATCGGCCCGACAAAAAGATGGTGCGATGACCCGTTTGATAACGGTCTGCGCTGGCTTTTTTATCCGTTTTCGAGCCGGTGCGGTTGTGCTCGCCAGCCTACTCTTACTTTCAGGAGTGCTTGCCGGCTCACAACTTGGTTCCGAGTTTACACCGGAACTTGAAGAAGGCGACATCTTGTTGCGTGTCACAATGGCACCATCGATTTCACTCACGAAAGCTGAAGGGACTGTCACACGTATTGAAAAGCAATTGGCCAGAACCTTCCCTGAAATCGAATCAATCGTCACCCGTGTCGGTCGCGGCGAAGTGGGGGGCATGACAGATCCAACAAATAGCGCTGAGATATTTTTATCGGTAAAACCGAAATCGGAGTGGCGGGCGGGGATGTCACCTGAGACATTCCGATACGAATTGTCTGAATTTTTAGAGGATTACCCCGGAATTCTTGCCAATGTCGGCCAACCTATTGCCATGGCAGTGGATGAGTTAATGACAGGTACCCGCGCAGAACTCGCCATTAAAATTTTTGGTCCTGATTCGGACCAACTTATCCAGTCGGCGAATGACCTCCAGCAATTGTTACGCAGGGTCCCGGGGGCGTCCGATGTCCAAGCAGAGCAATTGACAGGGGCTCCCGAGCTAAAAGTCACCGTCGATCGCGAGGCGTTAGGACGTTACGGTATCGACATTAGGCAGGCTTTGGAGGTTCTTCGGACCTCTGTAGGTGGTGCTAAGGCCGGCGCCCTGTTTGAGGGCGTGCGGCAATTCCCAATCATCGTTCGACTAAATGAACAATCACGCTCCAACCCCGAGGCCATCGGGCGGATTCTGTTAAAATCAGAGGATGGTGCATTGGTCCCGCTGCGCGAGGTTGCTGACATCGAAACCGTGATCGGTCCACGTCAGATTACCCGGGAAGACGGTCAGCGCTTCATTGCCGTGCAAGCAAATGTTCGTGGCCGTGATATTGGGAGTTTCGTCGCCGAGGCTCAGGTCCTGACCGACGCGGAGTTACAATTAGCTCCGGGCTATAGGCTCGTCTGGGGCGGACAATTCGAACTGCAGCAACAAGCAAATGCGAGATTCGCAGTGGTTATTCCAATCACGCTCGCCATTGTATTTCTGATCCTGCTGATGACATTTGGGCGTATAAAATCAGCCATTCTCATTCTATTCAATATTCCTCTGGCTCTGACAGGCGGGGCCTTGGCGCTTTGGCTCACCGGACTGCCCGTGTCAGTGCCTGCAACTGTGGGCTTTATTGCTCTATTTGGTATCGCACTGGGTAATGGTATGGTGCTTGTGAGTTTTATGGATGATTTCGCGCGCGCAGGCAGCGAGCGGAATGAGTTGGCTCTTGAGGCGGCGCGCTTACGGGCGAGACCCGTCCTGATGACTGCCATGACCACCGCTCTCGGTCTCGCGCCCTTATTGTTTGCATCAGGGGTCGGTGCTGAAGTTCAGAGACCCTTGGCAACAGTGGTTATTGGCGGTCTCGTCTCATCGACTTTATTGACGCTTCTTGTCATGCCAGCCCTTCACCGCTGGTTCGCGCCCAGACCGGACGGCCATCATTCCCTCCTGGAATCCCAGCATGTCCAGACGTGAGACAGTATCGGCCTAGGCTGCTCACCTCGATATGGGCCTCGGCTTGTTGGTTCCGAACGCCCACCCGGGAAAAGTCGCTTGCAAGCCTTATGGATTAGATTGCCATTAGGGAGGATGGGGCCTTACACCTTGTGGGAGATGAATACCCGAATGTCGAACAAGCTCAGCTCTTACAATTAAAGTTACTGACGAAAGACTGTCTGAGCCCAATAGGTAAGTCTATCGTGGCGACGCTTCTGGTGACGTCCGCTTTGCCTTGTTAGTACGCGCCCAAACCCAACTGATTGTACTAAGAATGCCAAAAATATATAAATAACCTTGCTGCTTTTTAATTGCAGTTTTTAGGGGTCTGCCCTACCTTTGCTTTGCACGTTTGCCAAATCAGCGTGTGGAGTTCAGCAGCTCCCTGTGAAGTGAGACGGCCCAATTGGGCACGTCCTATATCTGCGTGTCTCCGGTTTCGGCCGGAGGGCGTAGGAATGTCCAAGGCTTGCCCAAACACTACGCACGGGTAGGCTCGCTTCCCCGTTCTGCTGACTTCCGGCTTTTTCGGAGATCAAGCAGATGCCAAATAGTGATAAGATTGCCCCAACGAAGGCAGATCTTGGGACCTCCTTTAAAACAGAAATTGATTTGGAATTTGAGCAAAGAGAACGCTTGCTGGACGCGTTTTCGTTGATTGAGACTTATGATGGACGTGAGGCGATTATTCGGGCGTGTGAAAAATCGGCCAGGTCAGACGTATAAGTCTTAGTATGGACGGATAGACCAAAGCGGAAATTATAGAGGCATTGGCGAAACGCACGCCTCGGCTGGTCAAGTTTGATGGTTCTATGGAGAGTTTGATTAACGGCCCAATGGTCTATGTGTTTACTACTGCATTTTCGGCCTAGATGTTCAGTTGCCGGAATACCGTCTCTTAACATTTAATCCCGTCATGAGTGATAGCATTTCGATATAATATCTGGGCGTCTCCCTTCGCTGACGTTTCGGGCCGGGCTGGCGTAAACCAAGCCCGCTTTACGGTCTTGGCCATTCGGCTTTCATCCCTGACGCTCGCCGCTATCGCGGCCTTGATTTCAGGCGTCCGCCCGCTGGGCTGACAATTCCGCCTCCCGACACACGCTTACCCAGTGATTTTTAAGAAAACCACAAGGCCGATCACGGGCCGTTCATCCCGACCTTTGGCCGGGACTGAAACAGCCCGCGGTCTAAGCGGCGACGGGACTGCGGGCCTGCGCGGCCTTTGAACTGCGTCCAAGGGCCGCTTGGCGCCTGTCTCCGCTCGCGCTTCCCACTGGCTCCCACCAGAGGGGTCACTCGCGTACGTGTTTTAATATCCAAGCCATCCAAATGAGAGCGTGATTCAACTAAGCCATAAGGGCGGCCCTTGGCGGGCCGTCTTTTTATTTTGTTCCCTCCTCGGGGGACGGCGGGAAGCGGTCGGCCAGACTGCCGCCGGGCAGTCCCGCCGCAAGGCCTT
>Ga0115567_10002679_pt1 | contig 17635 bp, 16 predicted proteins | sample COGITO_mtgs_1204_2_FD_88679 | JGI IMG/M metagenome (GOLD analysis project Ga0115567, IMG submission 88679) | Pelagic marine microbial communities from North Sea - COGITO_mtgs_120412 | ecosystem: Environmental > Aquatic > Marine > Epipelagic | place: Germany:Helgoland, sampling site Kabeltonne... | reverse complement strand
GTAATAGAGCCTGTAAACCAGCCATAATTATAAAACCAGCTCATATATCCGGTCATTAAGGTCATAAGTGTTAAGGCAACGGGCACAAAAAAGGCGATCATTCCCTGCACATTTACATCGGCATATTTTCCGCCACGTAAGTACAAAGAAACCAAATCAAGTTGCTGTTTATTGATCACAAAATAATCCACTATCATGATCCCCGCTATAGGTCCAAGTAAACTCGAATACCCCAACAACCAGTTAGAATACAAAGATTCAACACTGACATCCGATTCCACCCAATGCATTTTTTTCAACAGCTCCCAACTCATCATTAATAAGCCAATCAAGCCCGTTAGTAACACACCACGTTTTTCATTTATGAACTTGGGCGCTACATTTTGGAAGTCGTTGGTAGGAGAAACAATATTAGCCGCGCTATTGGTGGACAAGGTAGCAATAATAATTAACAACATAGCAATGCCCACTAATAATGGACTGTCTATTTTACCAATCAAATTGATAGGATCAGAAATGGTTTCACCCACTAAAACAGTAGAAGCTGACGTAAGGATCACCCCCAAAGAGGCAAAGAAAAACATCGTCAGGGGCAAACCAATCACCTGTCCTACAATTTGATCTTTTTGTGATTTTACGTAACGACTAAAATCCGGAATATTTAAACTTAAAGTTGCCCAAAACCCTACCATAGCCGTCACACCTGCCATTAAATATGGCAGCGCTGAGTCAGCCTCTGGGCGATTGGCTTTAGTGGCTAACACTTCTGTTAGGTCTATTTGCGGTAATGCCCAAAACATCAAACCAACGCCGACTAATAACAATAACGGCGCTGACCAATTTTCTAAGTGTTTAATCGCATTGGCCCCTTTTATTACTACATATAAATTTAACGCCCAAAACATAAAGAAACCGTACACTTCACCTGCGCTGCCTAGCGCCGCCCAGCTAGGGGAAAAAGCTGAAAGCAACAAATGGCAGGCAATACCACCAAACAAGGATTGAATACCAAACCAACCACAGGCCACAAATGCTCTGATCAGACAGGGCACATTTGAGCCATATAAACCAAAAGAGGATCTCAGTAATACCGGAAATGGAATGCCGTACTTAGTGCCTGAATAGGCGTTTAAAGTCAGCGGGATCAACACAATCAGATTGGCAATCAGTATGGTAATGAGCGCTTCCATCACCGACAAACCAAAATAAGCAGTTAACACCCCACCTAAAGTATAAGTCGGCACACAGATAGACATGCCTACCCAGAGGGCGGCTACGTTACCTTTGTGCCATGTTCGCTGAGCAATCTTTGTTGGTGCAATATCTTGATTGTACAGAGGACTATTACTGACATCCTCTTGTACATTCAATTCAACAAATTCGCCTACTTCATGAGTAGTGGATACTAAAGTGGATGTCCCAGTCTGTTGACCTTGCATAAAATTCCTTCCTCTTTATATCCAGCAAATTAAGTATGATGGTTTGAGCGATTCCTTGCTTGCCATTCTTATTCTTAGCGACTTCGGGCTTTCCCGGCCTAGCTTAAAACTTATTATATTTCAGTGAGTTTCCCGTAAGTTTCGGGACGTCTGTCTCGATAGAACTGCCATACTTTTCTAACTTCATCTATCATATCTAAATCAAGTGTTGAAATAAGTAACTCATCATTATCTTCGGAGGCTTCATCAATAATTTCACCTCGTGGATTCACATGGTAACTGGTGCCATAAAACTTACCTATATTCCAAGGTGGCTCTGTACCCACACGGTTAATACAGCCCATAAAGTAACCGTTCGCGACTGCATGTGCAGGTTGCTCTAACTTCCAAAGGTACTGGGATAAACCAGCCACTGTGGCTGATGGGTTATACACAATTTCAGCACCATTTAAGCCTAAAATACGCGCACCTTCAGGGAAATGTCTGTCGTAACAAATGTATACGCCAATTTTGGCATAACGAGTATTAAACACTGGGTATTCAGCATCTCCCGGTTTGAAGAAAAACTTCTCCCAAAAGCCATTTGTATGAGGAATTTGTTTTTTACGATATTTACCTAAATAAGTACCGTCTGCGTCTATCACGGCAGCAGTGTTGTAATACACGCCTGGCTGCACATATTCGTAGACTGGCACTATCATGACCATTTCATACTTTTTGGCGTATTTGCACATTAAATCCGTCATAGGCCCAGGAACAGGTTCGGCGGCATCATACCAACGCACATCTTGGGATGGACAAAAATAGGGACCATTGAATATTTCCTGTAAACACAGGATTTGTACGCCTTTTTTACCGGCTTCTTCAATAAAAGGAATATGGTGATCAAGAGCCGCTTGCTGAATATCTTTCACCGGCACCGATTCATCATTTATCGGGTTGTGGCACTGGATCAAACCACTGATAACATTTCTAGGCATAAACTTTCTCCGTAAATTATTATTATTTTAATAAATTATTTTGCTTCTCTAAAAGGGTTGGCTGGATGGTGTAACCAGCTCAAATGCTCTTGCCCTGTGTCAATATCAACCATGGCTATGGCATTAGGCTCCGGACAGGTTACTTGGCATAAATTACAACCCACACATTCTTCTTCAATGATGGTGTATTCATTACCACCGTTTTTAGCTGTTTTTAAAATCGACTGATGGGAAGTATCCTCACAGGCAGCAAAACAACGACCACATTGAATACAATTGTCCTGATCAATCACCGCCACCCGTTTATAGTTCATATTCAGGTGTTTCCAATCGGTAGTATTGGGGATGGCCATACGACAAAAGTCATCAATAGATTGGTAACCTTTTTCATCCATCCAATCACTTAAACCATCACACAAATCGTCAATGATCTTAAAGCCAAATAACATGGCTGCGGTACAGACTTGTACGTTACTTGCGCCTAAGGCGATAAATTCCGCTGCATCGCGCCAATTGGACACACCACCTATACCTGAAATGGGCATTTGTGCAGTAACAGGGCTACGGGCGATTTCTGACAACATACTCAGGGCAATAGGTTTAACTGCGGGGCCACAATAACCGCCATGGGTGCCTTTACCGTCAACACTGGGCTCTGGTGACATAGTATCTAAATTCACTGAGGTAATAGAATTAATAGTGTTGATTAAACTCACAGCATCGGCACCACCGCGCAAAGCGGCCTCAGCAGGTAAACGTATGTCAGTAATATTAGGGGTAAGTTTGACGATGACTGGCAGTGAACAATATTGTTTGCACCAGCGAGTTACCATTTCTATGTATTCTGGTACCTGCCCTACTGCGGCGCCCATTCCCCGTTCTGGCATACCATGAGGGCAACCAAAATTTAACTCTATGCCATCGGCTCCCGTTGCCTCTACTCTAGGTAAAATGGCTTTCCAAGATTCTTCTTCACAAGGCACCATAAGAGAGACAATCATGGCGCGATCAGGCCAATCCTTTTTTACTTGAGTAATTTCATCTAGGTTAATTTGCAATGAGCGATCGGTAATTAGCTCAATATTATTAAAACCCAGTACTTGTCTGTTTTGGCCATAATGCACACCATATCGAGATGATACATTTATGGGGGCGGGATCTTCACCTAAGGTCTTCCACACGACACCTCCCCACCCGGCTTCAAAGGCTCGAATTACATTATAGGCTTTGTCTGTAGGGGGTGCTGAAGCTAACCAAAAAGGATTAATACACTTAATACCTAAAAATTCGCTGGATAAATCTGCCATTAGAGTTTGTCTCCCTGCTGTAAAAGTTGATGAATAGCCTGTGCTGCCTTGTTGCCATGATCAACTGCTTCAACCACGAGATCTTTTCCTTTAATACAATCACCACCAGCAAATACTTTTGCAATAGACGTTTGGAACGACTCATCCACTGCGAATCGACCACTTTTACATAAAGCTGGACGTTCAATGTCTTGATCTAAAAAGCTCGGGTGTAATTTTTGGCCGATTGCTTTAAATACTATGTCACAGCTTAGAGAAATAACCTCGTCACTTGCCACTAATTTGCCCTGGCCATTGATCGAAGTGCGATTGAACTCCATAGCATGAATGCCATTTTCATCACCTAAAATTTGTTTCGGCTGAGCATTAAAAACAAAGTGAACTCCATGTGTTTGTGCGAGTTCTTGCTCATGCTCAGACGCCCCCATTGATTGTTGGTCGCGGCGATACACCATAGTCACTTCAGCCGCTCCTAGCTTTTTACTCTGCACCGCAATATCTATGGCGGTCATACCTGCACCAATAACCACAATATTATTGCCCACTGCTAAGGTACTCAGTGAGTCAGCTTGGCGTAATTCGCTAATATAATCCACGGCATCTTCTACACCGGGCAAATCTTCACCTAGAATATTTAAACCGTTGGTCGCGCCCATACCTAGCCCTAAAAATACCGCGTCATGGGTATCTCTTAAGTGTTGCAATGTAAAATCACGGCCTAAAGCCTTTTCATATTGAATTTCGATACCGCCAATTTGTAGAACAAAATCCACTTCTTGCTGAGCGTAATTATCGACTAGTTTATAATAGGCAATGCCATATTCGTTTAGTCCACCTGGTTTGTTTGCGGCTTCATAAATAGTGATTTGATGACCCTCGCGCGCCAATCTATGGGCACAGGCTAATCCAGCTGGACCAGCACCAACAATAGCCACATGTTTGCCTGTTTCCGCAGCTCTGGTAAAAGGATATCCTCTGGCAGGGTCAAGGTGTTCAACGGCGTAACGTTGTAGTCGACCTATAGAAACAGGCGAATCTTCGAGTGTATTTCTGACACAGGCATCTTCACATAAGGTTTCAGTAGGGCAGACTCTGGCACAACTGCCACCTAATATATTCGCCGACAATATTTCTTTGGCAGCACCATGAGCATTGCCAGTATTAATTTTGCGTATAAACAACGGAATATCAATCTCCGTTGGGCAAGCATTAATACAAGGTGCGTCATAACAAAATAAACATCGTTCACTGGCAACCAAAACCTGTTTATCGGTGAGCAATGGCGCTATATCAGTAAAATTTTCAACTATTTCGATATCGGCTAATCGATTTGATTGGATATTATTTTTCAAACTAATCTCTTCCTCGCTGGCTTATGTAAACGGCTCTTGCTTTTATTTTTTATCAATACTATTTCTAACTCGGAAAGGCAAATTGCGAGCCTTCTCTTACTCCTGAAGATGGCCATCTTTGTGTAATGGTCTTACGCCTAGTGTAAAATCTGACTGCGTCTGGACCATAAGCTGACAAATCACCAAATAATGAGCGTTTCCAGCCTCCAAAACTATGGTATGCCGATGGCACAGGTAAAGGTACATTCACTCCTACCATACCCACTTGAATATGATCTGAAAAGTAACGTGCCGCTTCTCCATCTCGAGTAAAGATGCAAGTACCATTGCCGTATTCATGGTTGTTGATCATATCCATCGCTTGTTGCAATGAATCAACACGTACTACACACAAAACTGGGCCAAAAATTTCAGTTTGATAGATAGTCATATCACCTTGCACATGGTCAAATAAACATCCTCCAAGAAAGAAACCATCTTCATTGCCTTTTACACTAATGTCTCGACCATCTGCAACTAAGGTCGCTCCCTCTTCAACTCCTTGGGTAACTAAGCCTGAAATTCGCTCTAGCTGTTGTTTAGTAATGACTGGGCCCATTTCTTGGCCTTGCTCCATCCCAGAGCCAATTCGCAAAGTTTTAACCTTTGCAGCCAGTTTAGTGACCACTTCATCGGCCACCTTATCACCCACACAAACCGCCACCGAAATAGCCATACATCGCTCACCACAAGAACCATAAGCAGCGCCCATCAGCGCATTAACCGCATTATCAATGTCAGCATCAGGCATCACTACTGCATGATTCTTAGCGCCACCTAAAGCTTGTACTCTTTTACCATTAGACGACCCTTGTTTGTAAATATACTCAGCAATAGGCGTCGAGCCAACAAAACTAATGGCTTCAACATGCTCAGAATGTAGTAAAGCGTCAACGGCAATTTTGTCACCATTGACAACATTAAACACACCATCTGGTAAACCCGCTTCTTTAAGCAATTTACCAATAAAAAGAGGCGCGCTAGGATCACGTTCAGAGGGTTTTAAAATAAAAGTATTACCGCAAACTATTGCCATGGGGTACATCCAAAGTGGCACCATAGCGGGAAAGTTAAATGGTGTAATACCCGCTACTACTCCCAAAGGTTGAAATTCAGACCAACTGTCGATACCCGGTCCAACATTACGAGAATGCTCACCTTTTAGTAACTCTGGCGCACCACAAGCGTATTCCACATTTTCTATGCCGCGGGCCAATTCACCCATAGCATCATCAGTGACTTTACCGTGTTCGGTAGTGAGTAAATGACAGATTTCATCTTTATGCAATTCTAGTAACTGTTTAAAACGGAACATGATTTGCGCCCGTTTTAATGGAGGTGTAGCGCGCCAAGCAGAAAAGGCTGCCTTAGCAGCGTCAATGGCTTGATCCACAGTGGCAACAGAGCCAAGAGCAACTTTACCTACCACTTGACCGGTAGCAGGATTGTATACATCCTGATAACGCTCCTGATCGTCATATCCCTGACCATTAATAAAATGTTTTATCACTAACATATGTTTTATCTCGACCTTAATCTTGGTTATTGAGTTGCACTGATTGCATCGCTTAGCACGTTAAATAATTCGTCAATCTGCGCTTTAGTACTAATAAAAGGCGGGGCTAACTGAATAGTATTGCCCCCACAGCGCACAAACATGCCTTTGTCCCAGCAATGACGAAAAATTTCGAATGGTCGCTTAGTTGGCTCTTGACCAAAACTGGCTATTTCTATTGCCCCAGCCAAGCCAAAGTTACGAATATCGACTACATGTTTAAGACCTTTAAGTTGATGAATTTGTTGTTCAAAGTAAGGAGCTAATGCGACTACTTTTTCTACCATTCTATCTTTCTCAAAAACATCCATAGCCGCCAATGCCGCAGCACACGCTACTGGGTGTGCCGAATAAGTATAGCCATGTGGAAACTCAGTATTGTAATCTGCTCCGCCATTTTGCATAAATGTTTGGTAAATTTCGCTACTGCTGACCACCGCGCCCATAGGCACACAACCGTTGGTTAAGCCTTTAGCTAAGGTCATAATATCCGGCATAACCCCAAAAGCATCAGCACCAAATGCATGGCCTGTTCGACCAAAACCAGTGATTACCTCATCAAAAATCAATAAAATATTATGTTTATCGCATATCGCTCTAAGCTTATTCAAATAGCCTTTGGGTGGGATAACCACGCCACCCGAGCCCGACATAGGCTCAACAATAACGGCTGCGATATTGGATGCATCATGCAAAGCGACTAAATCTTCCAAAGTATCGGCCAATTCGACACCATGTTCGGGCAAGCCTTTTGAAAATCGATTTTGTTCTAAACAGGTATGAGGCAGATGATCGGCCTCTATGCCTTGACCGTATAACTTGCGATTAGCGCCTATGCCCCCCACACTCATACCACCATAGTTAACACCATGATAGCCACGAGCCCGGCCAATAAAACGGGTTTTAGTGCCTTGCCCTTTCATTCTCCAATAAGCCCTAGCCATTTTAAGTGAGGTATCTGCAGCATCGGAGCCTGAGTTAGTGAAAAACACGTAATCTAATCCGTCTGGTGTTAAATCCTTCACTTTGTTAGCGACTTTAAAAGCCAGATCGTTACCTACTTGAAAGGACGGAGAAAAGTCTAAGGTTTGAATGCCAGAGGATACCGCTTGAATAATTTCAGATCTGCCATGCCCCATACCAGTACACCATAGGCCAGACAGTCCATCAAACACCTTATTACCTTCTTGAGTGGTTAAATAACAGCCTTCTGCGCTGGTCACTATTAAAGGGTTATCTTTAAAATAGCGGTTACCAGTGTAGGGCATCCAAAACGCTTCAAGTGATTCTCGGCTTGGCAAATCATTTAACGCATTTGTATGGTTGGACATCAAGTTTTCCCTCATATTTATGAGCAATCTAAGGCTTATGAAAGTAAATCTTGCATCTTGTTAATAGTTTGTTAAATTCAATATAATTAAAGTTTAGATTAGTAATTACTAAACATACTAATTGCAAAGCGGTGGCAAATTAATGACAAAAAGTAATCCATATAAACAAAAACTCGCTTCGCAACTGAGTAATTTCGATATTCGCCTACTGAGAATATTTAGAACCGTGGTGGAATGTGGCGGCTTTTCAGCAGCCGAGGTAGAACTGAATATAAGTCGATCAGCGATTAGTATCAGTATGTCTGATCTTGAAGAAAGGTTAGGACTGCGACTATGTCAGCGAGGCCGAGCTGGATTTTCTCTCACTGAAGAGGGGAAACTGGTCTATCAGGCTAGTCAACAGCTTATGGCTTCTCTCGAAAACTTTCGAACCCAAGTCAACACCATACATGCAAAACTAACAGGCGAATTAAATATTGGCATTACCGACAATTTAGTCACCCTCGAACATATGCGTGTATCTAAGGCCCTTAAGGCTTTAAAAAGTGAAGGGTCAGAAGTGGAAATCAATATACGTATGATCCCACCTAATGAAATCGAACGTTATGTGTTAGATGGTGGCTTACACGTTGGTGTAGTGCCGGATTTACGGCCTTTACCAGGACTGGAATATTCAAAACTTTATACCGAAGAATCATTACTTTATTGTAACTATGAACATCCCTTGTTTAATGCACAAGACAGTGATTTAACCGCTGAAATAATCAATAAATTTGAAGCAGTAGCACCCAGTTATGCCCAAACGGCACAAACACGTATTCACTATCAAGATCTGAATACATCCGCCACCGCAACGGATCGAGAAGGCGTTGCATTTCTTATATTAACCGGTTGTTTTGTGGGATATTTACCCACTCACTATGCCAAACGTTGGACTTTATCGGGTCAAATGCGCGCGTTATCTCCTGAAAAATTTAACTTTACGACTGAATATCAGATTGTACTGCGTAAAGGCACAAAACCTAACTTAGTATTGGATACTTTTTTGAAAGAAATAAGTGCGGATAAATAAAAGCGCGGTTTGATTGATTAAAGAACAATTGACAAAGCCTCTTGAAATTCTGCGATTAATATTCAAACATGTCCAACTGGTCAACTTAAATAAAAGGCACCAAAGATGTCAATTCTTATCAAAGGTGGAACCGTTGTCACTGCCGATCTCAGCTACAGAGCAGATGTTTACTGTGATCAAGGCAAAATCCAAGCTATAGGTGAAAATCTCGATGTGCCAGCTGGCTGCGAAGTAGTGGATGCCGGTGATTTACTCGTTATGCCCGGTGGCATCGACCCACATACTCACATGCAATTACCCTTTATGGGCACAGTGGCCAGTGAAGACTTTTTCACTGGCACCAGTGCTGGCGCTGCTGGTGGCACAACCTCAATTATTGATTTTGTTATCCCTAGCCCACAACAACCCATAATGGATGCGTATCATCAATGGATGGATTGGGCTGAAAAATCGGCCACTGACTATAGTTTTCATGTGGCTATTACTTGGTGGGATGAATCAGTTTATAAAGACATGGGAACCTTGGTCCATGAACATGGCATTAATAGTTTTAAACATTTTATGGCTTACAAAAATGCCATCATGTGTGAAGACGAAACCTTAGTTAACAGTTTTTCTCGTTGCCTTGAGTTAGGTGCCATGCCTACCGTCCATGCAGAAAACGGTGATTTGGTGTTTCATTTACAGAAAAAAATATTAGAAAGAGGCATCACTGGCCCAGAGGGCCACCCATTATCCCGTCCGCCGGCCGCTGAAGGCGAAGCCGCAAATAGAGCCATTCGTATTGCTCAAGCACTCAGTGTCCCCCTATATTGTGTGCATGTGTCTTGTGAAGAGTCATTACAAGCCATCACTAGAGCCAGAAATGAAGGCCAAAGAGTCTACGGAGAAGTTTTAACTGGGCATTTAGAAATTGATGAGTCGGTATATCAACATGAAGATTGGGACTATGCTGCAGCTCATGTGATGAGCCCGCCATTTCGCGCCAAAAAACATCAAGATGCCCTATGGAAAGGTTTACAATCCGGCAACTTACAAACCACTGCCACAGATCACTGCTGTTTCTGCGCCGATCAAAAAGCCATGGGCAAAAAAGATTTTAGTATGATCCCTAATGGTACGGCGGGTATCGAAGATAGAATGTCGGTGTTGTGGGATTCAGGTGTTACCTCAGGCAAACTCACGCCTAATGAATTTGTTGCTGTGACTTCAACTAACGCCGCTAAAATATTCAATATTTATCCCCGCAAAGGATCGATTACTGTTGGTGCAGATGCTGATATTGTGTTGTGGGACGCTAATGGCAGTCGCACTATTTCAGTGAAAACCCATCATCAAAATATCGATTTTAATATTTTTGAAGGTCGCACAGTCAAAGGTGTGGCTGCACATACCTTAAGCCAAGGTAAGCTAGTGTGGACCAATGGTGAGTTGCGCACTGTTAAAGGCGCAGGTAAAAATGTCAAACGCCCAGCCTATGGCAGTACCTTTGACGCTATGCACAAACACACCGCACTTAACGAACCTCAGGCCGTGGTTCGCAACAAATAATATTGGGGTCAGAGCAAGACTTCCTTAATCAAGAGGCTTTGCTTTTCTCTGTGATCTCTGAGGCCTCTGTGGTGCAATATCTTTTTCTTTGGCTTTTCAGCGTTAAAAGCGTTACACCACCGAGAGCGCCGAGCGCTTCGCTACACAGAGAGAAAAAAAATCATGATGTATTTCTATAAATTAGGCGGATTTATTTAAGTCTTAGATAGCAAAAACCCGCCAAAAGGCGGGTTTTTTTATAAGTTAACGGTAACGCAAAAATTAAATTAACCTAGCTTTTCTTTGATACGTGCAGAACGACCAGAGCGTTCACGCAAGTAATAAAGTTTAGCTCGACGAACAGCACCACGACGTTTCACTTCAATAGAACCGATTGCCGGGCTGTGTGTTTGGAATATACGCTCAACACCTTCGCCGTTAGAAATCTTACGAACTGTAAAAGCAGAGTGTAGGCCACGGTTACGTTTAGCGATTACCACGCCTTCGTAAGCCTGGAGACGTTCTTTTTCGCCTTCCTTAACGCGTACTTGCACAACAACTGTGTCACCAGCACTAAATGCCGGAACGTCAGTTTTTAGCTGCGCTTCTTCAATTTTTTTGATGATGTCTTGATTTACTTTACTCATCATATCCTCTCATACTAGATTAACTGTCATTATGCTGCGGCAAACTCTGTAGAAATAAATCTAACAACTTTTGCTGCTCCTCAGTCAGAGCTAGAGCGTTTAATAATTCAGGGCGTCGTTGCCAGGTTCTACCTAACGACTGTTGTAACCGCCACTGCTTGATTTTTTCGTGATCACCACTTAACAACACCTTAGGAACCAGCTCACCGTCCAAGTTTTCTGGCCGAGTGTAGTGCGGACAATCCAACAAGCCATGACTAAAAGAGTCCTGCTCGGCAGACTGCTTATGCCCTAACACACCGGGTACAAACCTTGAAACTGCATCCATTAAGACCATAGCAGGGAGTTCGCCGCCACTTAACACGTAATCACCAATCGACCATTCCTCGTCAACCTGTGTTTGTATTACCCGTTCATCGATACCTTCATACCGACCAGCTACTAGGATCAAACTTTCATTTTCAGAAAGCTGCTTCACCCCTGCTTGATCCAGCTTTTTCCCTTGGGGAGAAAGGTAAATCACTTTTGTTTTTCTTCCGCCAGCTGCTTTAGCTGCCAGAATAGCGTCTTTTAATGGCTGAACCATCATCAGCATGCCAGGTCCACCACCGTATGGCCGGTCGTCAACAGTGCGATGTTTGTCGAAAGTAAAGTCTCTTGGATTAAAACACTCTACTTGTAACAACCCGTTTTTCACGGCTCGCCCTACTACTCCCTGTTGGGTAAAAGTCTCAAACATTTCTGGAAACAGACTAATAACACCATACCAACGATTATGTGCCTGACTAGGTTCTTGCATTAAAATGCAGGATCCCAATCCACTGTGACCGTTTTTGCCTGCCGGTCTACTTGTTTGATCACTTGATCTAACAAATAAGGAACCATGCGTTCTTTCTGACCAAAAGCGTCATTCAAATTGGCTTTGACTAACAACACATCGTTAGCACCAGTTTCGAATAACTCTTTAATGACACCCAAGTTGTAACCTTTATCGGTCACCACTTGCATGCCGACTAACTCACGCCAATAAACATCGCTGTCATCTAGTTCAGGTAGCATTGCTGCTTTGATAGAAATCTCAAGGTTTTTGATACCTTCGGCATCGTCTCGATTATCCACCCCAACCAGTTTGGCAACTAAACCTTTATTGTGGGTTCGCCACTGGTCTACGACGTACTCGTTGCCTTCTTGCACTTGACCCAAAAGCCAAGGAGTGTAAGCAAACACGCCGTCTAAATCGTGGGTATAAGAGGTGATTTTGACCCAACCTTTCACACCGTAAGGTGCTCCAATTATGCCAATCACTAATGTGTCAGACGCAACACTCATTTCTTAAACCCTTTTTTGCAACTGCAATTAAGCAGCTGCTTTTTGTGCATCTTTTACCAAGCGTGCAACACGGTCAGATAAGCCTGCGCCTACCCCAACCCAATGTTCAATGCGGCCTAAGTCCAAGCGTAAACGCTCTTCTTGACCCATTGCAGTTGGATTGAAAAAACCAATGTTCTCAATAAAACGGCCATCGCGTGAACGACGACTGTCTGCAACCACTACTTGATAAAATGGACGCTTTTTAGCGCCACCACGCTGTAAACGAATAGTAACCATATATGCCTCAGACTCGTTGTAGCGTTAACGTTAACTTAATTTACCTTAAATTCTGACAGTTTTTAGCCAGATAAAAGGCCGCCGTATTTTACGGATTTAGAGCAGTTATGCAAGTTTAATTAAAAGAACAGGTAAGATTATTAAATTTGATTGATAGAAATTGTTGAACGAGGTAATTTTGATTAAAAGTTTTTACATTTTATCAACAAAAACAGGGGGCTATAAATTGACAAAGGAATAGCTTAGATAACAGAAAGCCTTCATATTTTTGTTAATGCATCAGCATAATTTTGAGCAACTAATATTGTCCAATCGGGGGATCTAATAGCTTCGCTTAAAACAGCAACACGTTCATAACCATCAGCATTTTTAGGAATAATGACCGCAAGCAGTTTTTCAGAGAAATTGGATTCAATATTCGATATCACTGCAAAATCCTTTAAGTCATCCAGCCCCAAGTCAACGTATTCACTAAACGAAAAATCATGAACAACTTTCTGCAAACGCCTTAAATTGTTTATAAAGTTCTTATCAGCTGTAATACGCACAACATCTAAGCCATCCACTACGCCAGAATACTTAACGTATACATGATCATTTTCTATTACAACTGAATAACTCATTGTATGAACCTTTTTTTTCTGGTTCTAATTCTACAACCAAAAGTTATTTTTAGCTTGAAGAATAAAAGAAAATTCAAATATTCTAAAAGGATGGTTTTAGTTATGAGCCGTGATTTTTTATGTGAAGTAAGATTGTGCCAATCCGTTCTCAGCTTCTGGCTTTTAGGTAGAAGCCGAGTTTGAACAAAAGAGGACCAAAAAAGCCCTCGACATAAAGATATTAAACAGCGATAAGCCAACTTTCGAATTCGAAACCGAATAAAATCGACGTGAGTTGAATAGATTTGCATTGTCGTCTACTTTTCTATAATAAACGAGCACTTTAAGGAGACATTTATGTCTGTTTCAGTATCTGAATTATGGCTGGCAATTTTGCTGGCTGGGTTGTTATGCTGGGTCGCGAGTGCCTTAATCCACATGCTAATTAAATATCATAATGCCGATTATAAAGGGCTTGCTAATGAAGACGCAGTATCCTCTGCACTGGCAAACAAATCACCTGCGCTTTATTCCTTGCCATACTGCAGTGATATGAAGGCAATGGGCGAACAGCCTATGCAAAAAAAGTTTAATGACGGCCCAGTGGCGATGATCACTATTATGCCCAATGGCATGCCCCATATGGGCAAACTTTTAACACAGCAGGTACTGTTTTTTATCATTGGTTCCTTCTTGATTGGATACTTGGCGAGTATTTCTCTAATCGGTACAACAGATTTTATCATGGTGTTCAGGCAGGTATTTATTGCTTCATTTTTAACTTACGGTTGGGCACAAATTCCATTTAGCATTTGGTTGGGTCATCCTTGGTCAAACTGCATTCGATATTTAATTGATGCGTTGATTTATGCAGCCGTGACCGCTTGTACTTTTGCGTTTTTATGGCCTAATTAGTATTAGGTGGCAATGACCAAAGTTGGTGTTTCATTATGGTAGTTTATGACGCCAACTTGACGCTCTATTGTGGTTGTCTTCGGCCCTAAGTAGACAATAAGCTTCTCCAGTTTACACCAGTTACAAATCACGTGTTCAGCCTATAAAAATACCGATTTCAACGAACCTGACCATGTAGATTGCCATAGGTCTAGGTCCGATATGGGGTCACATTAACTACTCAATATCTTAAGTGGTAATGACAAAGCACCGTTATCTGTTTGACCCACAAGCCAAATAATGGCACTTAAACCACCCAAAGTGATGACATACCACAAAATGGAAACGATTTGAGCATAACGGTCAAGGGGCAATAGCTCACTTAAGTGTCGGCGTTTATATTCAAAGAATATTTCCACACTACCTATTGCAAGTAAAAACCCTAACAAAGCCAAACCAAAGTGATAACTAATATAAACCCCTAACGCGGCTCCCAATGCACAAGCGACAATACCTACCCGAGAGTTAATTGAAAAAGCGATACTTTTTAATACGTGCCCACCATCTAAAGGCAATACCGGTAACATATTAAATAAATTGAGCAACGCATTAAACACCGCTAAACCTGCGAGTACTTCTATATCGGTAAGCCAATACCCCAGTAAACAAACAATAGACAAAATCAAGCCAAAAAATGGCCCCATAATTGAAATCACAATATCTTGCCAGCGGGTATTAATTTTATCGTCGCTAAGGGCCAAACCGCCCACAAAAGGAATAAGGTAAATACCTTTGGTTTTTAAGCCAAAATACTTCATCGCCTTGATATGACCATATTCATGAAACACCAGACAAAATATCAGGGCAATAGCAAACTCAATAGAAAACAACCAGCTATAAGCGGCTAAACTGCCCGCAGCAAACAACACTTTAATCACCTTGGCACTTTTAAACAGTTTTAAACCCAAACCCGCCATACCAATAAAACTAAATTTCATCGGTTGTTTTTCACCTTGAATAACTTGTCTTTGCTCTATGTCTTTTTCAGTCAGGGTATTTTCATGCAATAGCTCATCATTCACTAAAAGCTTGAATTGCAGTTCAAAAGGCTGCCATTGCAAAGCACCATTTAGCTCAACTTGAAGATCGCCCTGCTCACTTTGAAGGGAAAATTGATGTAAAAACTTATCACTATCGGCACTGGCACTAATTTGCGAAACGCATTGGCTCCCCCAAAACAGCTGTTGCCACCCTGCCATTGAACCTTCCAACTTAAGTGTTTTACCTAAACACTCTACTGCTAATAATTGCACTATATAAACTCAACAAAAAAACCACGTCTGATTATTACTATATTTTTTGATGGGACAAGGTTTATTGGGAATAAATGTTAAAAAGTAGATGGATGCAGTGGATAGGATTAGTTCGATTCAAAAAAGAAAGAGCATGCTTCGCATCGTCCGCATGATGGTTTATAAAGAGCACGGAGGAAAAATCAAGATCTGGATTGCCGGGATAATTTATCTTAATTTGGACTGGGCTCCATTCAGTAAAAATAAATTACCGAAAAGATTGAACTAATACAGTTTTCACCTCTCTGACTATATAGTTTATGTGTGTTCTCTTTTAAGCCTGATGATTTATCAGGCTTTTTTTTGCCTGCGATTTACCTGCACTTCATCAGTAGTGACCGTCACGCAAACGAAGTGGTTAGACAGAGCAAATAGCTCAAGACTAAAAGCACAGGATGTTAACGTAGACAACCATCGTAAAAAATCACTAACTTACCGTCTATGCTAAATAAAACTAAATTTAGTGCTCCGCAAGCTTGTTATAAACAGAGGGATTTTCCTGGATTGTTGCTAATCCCGTAGGATTTCGGCGTTTACTTTCCCAACTTTTAATGGTGTCAGCACTAGTGCCAAGTGCGTCAGCAGATTCATTTTGCGATACGTTTAGACTCGATCTAATGGCTTTCACATCAGCAATCGCATAGCGAGTAACTTTAGAAGGTGGTTTGTTACCTTGGCTAATTTCTGCCGCCTCATTTAGCGACGCATTCCATTCGTTAAAAACACTCACTTTTTCACCTTATTACTTTGCATTTTACATTAATAACTAGGACGTCATCTTAGGAGAGAAAAATAACCTGCTTCACCAACTTATACTCTGGTGGTTCCACCACTGCTTTCACCTTTTTTAGAGTTCCAGTAAAAAATGGACTATCCCATGGGGAAATGACAGTTTTTTAAAGAAGGTATATTTTAAATTATTCCTATCTTAAACAGTGCCCCTAGTTAACTGCAGAGCTTCTAAAATGACGTCAACGGCCTTCCTTATCCAGTTTGGCAGCTTATCCAATAACTTGTTTACACTACCGACCACGTTCTTAATGTCTTTGATAGTACTTGAGTCAAGCGGCTCACCAATTTCGTCGGGAAAAAATTCACCCATATCGTAGATAGCCTCTGGAATTTCCATGTCTACATCCGCAAATACCCCTCGATATTTCCAAGAGATGTATTGTAATTCTTCATACAGTATTCCAAGAGGGAGCTTCTCTTTGTCATCATTTATCATATTTTCTACTAGGGTATAGATTTCCTTGGAGGTCGCAGCCTCACGAAGAAGGTTTGCTGCGTATACAGCTAACTCACCAAATCTTTTAGGGCCATTTTCATTGGCTCGGTAAGTTGCAATAGCAGCGATAACTAAATAGAAAGTTTCCCAAACCACAGTAAATTCTCTTGGGCTAGGGATAGTTACACTTTGGTTCACGACAGTATTCATATAATTTACCTTTTCATATTGGTCGCACAATTATAGTAACAAAAGGCCAAAATCACCGTTTAAACATCGGCTTTGCCGTATATTATTTTTAACCTGTTTTTAACCATAAGAGTAAGTTATTTAAACATATAGACATCTCCAAATATCAGGATTGCCAAGCTGCATAACGGAAACAAAAAGTGCAGCTCGACAACGAAGTCACCAACTGACTATTTACAGGAACAAAAGCCCTCGAGTGGCGGATACACTTGCCTTGTCTTAGATTGCCAATCTGATGTTCACCGATTGCACTCACAGCCCATTTTGCCCTGCGTATAGGCGAGCCGTCTAAGTCGGAGTGTGCCCGTTTAAATACCTGTTATATTTTTCAAGTGATTAACTTATAGTTCAAAAAGCCCACTCATCTGAAAAGGCTTTTGTTAAATACTGCATGACCAATTTTATTCTTTCAACATGACGTAAGTCAGGGTGTGTCAATAACCACAAGTT
>Ga0115567_10002678_pt1 | contig 17637 bp, 18 predicted proteins | sample COGITO_mtgs_1204_2_FD_88679 | JGI IMG/M metagenome (GOLD analysis project Ga0115567, IMG submission 88679) | Pelagic marine microbial communities from North Sea - COGITO_mtgs_120412 | ecosystem: Environmental > Aquatic > Marine > Epipelagic | place: Germany:Helgoland, sampling site Kabeltonne... | reverse complement strand
GCTATGGAAGTCTTCCCCCCCAGCTTCTGGAGTACCTGTTCCAGGCATAAATGCTGGATCAAAATAATCTAAATCTAAAGTCAGATAAATTGGTCTTTCATCATCAATGGCCTTAACTCTCTCAAGAAGCTCATTTAAACTTTTTGCTAGGGTGTTATGCTCTTTCATAAATTCAAACTCTTCTTTTTGGCCTGATCTAATTCCGTATTGGATGAGCTCATTTTTCTCATCCATATGATCCCACACTCTTCTGATTATCGATGCATGAGAGTACTTCTCCTCAAGGTATCCATCTCGAAGATCTGTATGAGCATCTAAGTGTAGGAGCACAAGGTCTTCGTAGTTATCTAATGCCAGTCTTATTGGGCCATAGGATATTGAGTGCTCTCCACCTAGAGTTAAGAATTTAATTTTATCTTTTTTTAAATCTAGATCTTTAGTATGTTTGAAGAAATAGTCATTAGTAACTTTCCACTTACTAGGAATGATAGGTAAATTACCGGTATCAATTATATTATAATCCTCAGTATCTCTATCGAGATAGGGAGAGTATGTTTCTAGTCCAAAAGAGGCGTCTCTTAGTGCGTCTGCACCAAATCTAGCTCCTGGCCTAAATGAAGTTGTTCCATCAAAGCAAAAGCCAATGATATGAGTAGCATCTTTATAGATCGCCTCATTGTACTTTGCTCCAATGAAGGCTTTTGCTTGTTCTTGCTCGGGAAGCTCTTTTATCTTTGTCATTACAATCCAATCTTTCTTTTGTGAAAATTACTAATTGCAAAAGCAGCTTTGTGCCAATCCATATTATACCATTTTAAAGATCTCTCTAGTTTGTACATTTCATTTTTTTTGTCACTTAAAAGATCTGTTGCTCTATATTTCTTTGAACTGAAACCAAAAGTCCAAAATACCCCCGGGTATATGCTCATGGGAGCTGTAAAGGATTGAACTATTGGAAATGCCTTTTGCATATTCTTGTAAATGCTCTTGATATCGTACTGATCTAAAAAAGGATTCTCAGTTTGATTCATCATAATACCTTCTTCAGTCAAAGCATTATAAACATCAGTATAGAATTCATTCGTAAATAATCCCGAAGCGAAGTCTTCAGGATCAGTAGAGTCGATGATAATAATATCGTATTCATTGTTCTTTGATTTAATAAAAGCAAAACCATCTTGTGGGAGAATATTTACTCTCTTATCATCTAAAGCTGATGTACAATCTGGAAAAAACTCTCTAGAGACTTCAATCACTCTTTCATCAATCTCTACTAGATCAATTTGCTGAATCGATTCATGCTTTGCAAACTCCCTTACAACGCCGCCATCTCCGCCGCCAATGATAAGGACTTTCTTACAATCTCTAGAAACCATAAAGGGGATATGGGCCATAACTTCATGATAAACAAATTCATCTAGATCACTAACCATCGTTTTTCCATCTAGTAGAAGGAGTTTTCCTACAGCATCTGTCTCAACCACATCTATCTTTTGAAATTTAGATTGCTCGGAGTGAAGGACTTTCTTTACCTTCCAACCCATAGAAAAAGTTTCGTTAAATGATCTTTCGTAAAACCAGCCGTCTTTTAGCATTATTTTTTCCCTTTAAAATAAAAAAGCCTCATCACTTTATGATGAGGCCATTATAAACAAATTTTTTAAGAATTAAAAATCGTTTGATCTCATTACATATATACTTCCAGAAGTATTTGACTTCACGATATATGAGCGCTGAGTTCTAGATAAACCGATAATCTGCCCACCAATCGATGAATTCCATGTTCTTGGATAAACTCTTTGACCAACGCAATAGCTATATAGACAACCTTGTTTAACGTAGATATCAGCTGTTGAATAAAGGTAAGTGCTTCCAGAGGTTCTAGATTTAACAAGTAATTTATTTGTATAAAGATTGATACCAATGATATCTGCCCCCAAAGCCGAATTCCAAGATCCAATCAGAACATTATCTCCAACGCAAAGATTTGCTTCAAGGCATCCTCTAGAGACAGCAACTTCGCTAAATCTAAAAGTATAGACACTTCCTGAAGTTCTAGATTGAACTCTAAGCTCATCTCTTCTTGTATTTACTGATAATACTCTTGCCCCTAAACTTGAATTCCAAGTTGTCGGGAATACTGTATCTCCAGTTCTAAAGTCTGCATTTTGGTGTCCACCACCAGTGTGACCGCCACCTGTGTGACCTCCGCCATTATTACCGCCACCTGTATGACCGCCACCTTGGTTGTAGTCAACTTCTTCGCATTGGCCGTATGGATGGTTATTTGTTCTTTTAAATTTTGAGCACTCTCTCATAGCGTCTCTACATCTACCGTTAACATCAAGTCTAGCTTGAAAGCCTCTGATAACTCTGTTGTTATCAATAAGGTTCACTTGGCAGGTCTGTGCGTAAGCAAAACTAAATAGTGTCGAAAGCGCTGAGAATATTATTGCAAACTTCATGGTTTCTCCTTATAAGAACCGATTAAATGACTAGTTGCACATATCAATGAAAGAAAGCGTCGACAATGCCTCGTGTAATAAGTTCAGAGCTTTAAATTGTTAATTTTTCGTTGTATTATTAAGCAAAATTTGGAGTCAATATGATTATCGTTACAGGTGCAGCTGGCTTTATTGGAAGCTGCTTGGTTAGAGAGTTAAATAAATTAGGTCGCGAAGACATTATATGTGTAGATAGACTGGAATCAGATGATAAATGGTTTAATTTAAGAGGCCTAAAGTACTCTGAGTATATCCATGCTGATGAGTTTATTGATCCAGATACTATATATAGTATTTTTGAAGAGGGTGTTGAAGCCGTTTATCATATGGGTGCTTGCTCATCGACGACTGAAAGAGATATCGACTATTTAATGTATAATAATGTGGATTACTCTAAAATTATTTTTCAAGTTTGCACCGATTTTAATACAACTCTTTGCTACGCTTCAAGTGCGGCTACTTATGGAGATGGTGAGCAGGGCTATGATGATGATGAATCTAAGCTCAGATCACTTCTTCCTTTAAATGCCTATGGATACTCTAAACAACTAGTAGATGAGTGGGCACTTAAGTTAGATGCAACTCCAGAGAGATGGTATGGGGTTAAGTTTTTCAACGTCTATGGGCCAAATGAATATCATAAAGAAAAAATGAGCTCTGTTGTCTATCAGGCCTATAATCAAATAAATGAAACTGGTAAAATGAAACTTTTTAAATCTTATAAAGACAACTTTAAAGACGGTGAGCAGCTTCGCGATTTTGTTTATGTTAAAGATGTTGTTAATGCCATGATCTCATTAGTTAATGACTCTCACGATGGAGAAAATGGTATCTATAACTTAGGAACGGGTAAGGCGAGAAGTTTTCACGATCTTACTAAAGCGACCTTCAATGCTATCGACAAAAAGCCAAATATTGAATTTATCGAAATGCCAGATTCTTTAAAGGATCAGTATCAGTATTTCACTGAGGCCAATATGGATAAATTTAAAAAGGCATTTCCAAAGTTCGAGTTTTACTCTCTTGAAGATGGCGTTAGTGATTATGTTAAAAATCATCTCTTACAAAAGAATCAATACTTCACATAGGACCCAGATATGTTTAAAGGTGGAAAGGAAGAAGCTGCTAAAATGTTAAACCTCTTAGGAGGACAAGCTGCAAAAGATCTTTTAGAGCAAATTAGACAAAAGGATCCTATCTTAGCGTCTGAGCTTGAGGATATGCTTGTAAGGATTGAAGATCTAAGGCACCTAACAGACAATATGAAGGTTACTCTTCTAAGGGACATCGATCTAGAGCTTTTCGGACAGGCCCTAAGAACTGTGGATAAAGATATTGTCTCTGAAATTTTAAAAGGACTCTCTTCAGGGATCATTTTAGATATAGAAGAGGGGCTTAAGGGAAAACCAATGCCGCTTTCTAAGGCCGAAGAGGCCCAAGATAAAGTCCTAGAAATTGTTAGAGAGAAAATAGATAAGGGCCAAATCGTTCTTAAAGATGATGACGAGTACGTTTAAACTTAAGACAAATAGTCATTATCAATATAAAAACAATGATTTTAGGATCAAGCTTAACTATATTCACAAGTGCTGGTCCTGGGCATAGACCAGACAAACCCCAGCCAGCACCAAAAAGTACACTTCCAATAATTAATCTTTTATCTATGAGCATCTTACTGGGAAGGTGAAACTCCTTATCGAGCATTGGTTTTTTTCTTTTAAAAATAAAGTAAAAGAGGGTTAAGTTTGTGATTACAGCTGATCCCATAACAAAGGCCAAGGTAGGATCCCAATCTAGTGCATTTAAAAAGCCTTTTACTTTTTTAGGATTAACCATTGTGGAGATAATAAGGCCGATAGCAAATATTGATCCAGTTATAAAGGCGCTTAAGTTTTTCATTTAATAGCTCCTATTGTTGTGGCCACTACAGCTCCAGATAGCATAAATATAAGTACAGAGTATAGAGATCTTTTGGAGAGCCTTGCTAAGCCGCAAACGCCGTGGCCACTTGTGCAGCCATTTGATAGGCGCGTACCAATTCCAACTAGCAGTGCGCTTATAATTATTACAGGCCAAGACAAATCAATTGAGTAGCTAAATAGCTCTGGTTTTATAAGTAAAGTGACAGTGGAGCTTGTAAGTAATCCGAGTATAAAGGAGAGCCTCCAGTTAAGGCCAAGCTTTACTCTTTTAATAATACCAGAAAAGCCCGCTATATTTCCTGTGGTAAACATTAAAAAGCTTGCTGCTACCGCGATAAGATATCCACCAATAATTGCATTAACCATCGTTACTCCTTCTAAGTCTTTAATATTCTTACATCAGTGCCAAAAATGCTATCAAAATGACCCCAAAAATTTTGACGGTCCATATTGCACCATTCTTAATTTTTCTTAAGTTGTTGAAAACACGTGTTTCAAACTTGGCACGACTCTTGCTCCTAGTATAGCAAGAGAGTAAACAGGAAGTTAACTCTTAAAGTGCACAAGGAAGTGCAACAATTGAAACCTTTAAAATGGATTTTGAGGGTTAGAGTCAAGGAATGATTCAGGTTTAATTATAAAAGGAGTTTAGGATGAACAGTTTAAAAACACAAAAATTTATGAATCTTTTCAACGACATTTTAACTAATAAAAATGGAGCAAGTTTAAAGTCTCTATTATTAGAATCTGACAAAAAAGGTGATGACGTTGATTTAGTAAATGCTCAAAAAGAAGAGCAACTACACTTAAGATTAGGACAAAGAAATGTTTTATTCTTGAAAAAAGTTGAAGCTGCAAAACAAAAAATTCTTGATGGCACTTATGGAGATTGCGAAGATTGCGGAGATACAATTTCTCAGTCACGACTAACAGCAAGACCAACAGCATGTTTATGCATCGGATGCCAAGAAGAAAAAGAGCAAGCTCAATTTAATAATATCAATTATAGAAGAGATCTAAGCGCAATTAAGAGAGATGAGAGCCATGGTACGGATGAGTTAAAAACAAAAAGAAACTTTAATTCAATCAACGATATCGGTTTTGAGAGTGTTGTAGACTTATAAACAAAATTAAAATTTTTATTTAAACGGCCACGTATAAAGCATTGGAATTATACGTGGCCGTTTAAGTTTTTGACATATAACTATTATATAAAGATCTAGTTATAATTGTTTAGAACTAAGACCATGTCACAATGAAGGCATGAAACATTTATTATTACTTATTTGCCTTATTTTTACTTCACTATCTTTTGCTCAAGAGGGACCTTATTCGAAAAGACTCTCAAAGGCGACAGTTGCCCAAAAAATTGTAAATCTAATTGATAACTCTTCAGTTGGGGCTATTCAAACAACTCTCGGAGCATCTCATATTATAATGTATGCAGTCCTTAACCCTATATCAGGTAATGGTTTTGTAAAGATGGAAACTCATAACGATGAAAAAAGTGAAGTATCACAAATTGTTATCGATGAAGATATTCCATGGTTTAGTGGAGCTTATTCTTTAGGCCTGTTTCAGGTCGGTGGTGCTTATCACGATCATGAAGGCGGGCATGCCGTTGCTTCTGGTTCTCTTGGACCACTTTATCTTCCTGCAGTAGGATTATCCTATTTATTTGAAGGACACGGGAGTTCATTATTTGAAGATTGGGCCGACTTAGAAGCGAGAGCTACAGATTACTCTTTGACTGGAGACATTCAAGTTGGATATGCATCCATAGATCAAGGTGGCGAAAAAAGAAATGCTATCGTTTTTAAAGCAAGTATTGATCAAACTCAATTTAATGAAGGATATGATATTGAATCTCATAAAACTTTAAGCTGGCTCAATACAACAATTATGAAGCCAATGGTTAATAAAATGAATAATGGATCAGCTCCTCCAATATTATTTGAAGTAGATGTTCTAAGAAAAAAAATAGATGTTATTGCTGATAACTTGGCCATATATCTTGGTGGAGACAGTGAAATTAGAACTGTTATCAAGACAGATCAAAGATACTTAAGTCTCTCAAGAGATGTTTTGCAAGAGCGAGTACACTTAAAGCTTATGGATTGGTCTGCTGAGTTTGGATTTGAGTACAATCTTGAAGATATCGTTAAAATCACTCCTCACGCTGGGCTTACTGCAAGTGCTGGGTTTTGGACTGACAAAGGTGCTTCTAGAGATTTTTTGAGAGATGAGAAATTTGATTTTACTGCAAATGCCGGAATAAAAGCTGGGCTAGATATAAAAGTTTTAGATTATGTGACATGGGAGAATGAGTGGGCGAAAAACTGGTATTTAAATGGCATGGTTCATAAGTCTTTTTATTCAGGAGTCTCTAATGAAAGAAGAAATCCTAATAAAGACTTTGGTTTCATTCACTCTATAGAACTCAGCGCAGGACTTATGAGTGAAACTCTTCAGGTACCTACAGAGTATGGCCTGGATAAGATCAACTCATCATATCTGCAAGTTGGTGTCGGAATTCGATTTTAATAAAAGCCTCGTCCTAATATGACGAGGCCTAAATTATTTTATAATGCTAAATTACTTAATTCACTAACAAGTTCTTGAGACCTTGTTACAAAATCAGCTCTTTGTTTATCATCAAGTCCTTCTCCTGAAATAGAAGCTAGATCTTGAATATGAAAACATATTTTTTCACCAAGAACTTTTTTATCTTTATTCTCTAAAAGCTTAAATTCATTTTTAACAAGACCATTGGCTGGGTTAACAACTAAAGTCTTTTTAATTGGCATGTCAAAATTTCCTTGACCCATAGACTTAGTCATCTGAGCAAATCTTTTCATTGATTCATCAACTTTAAAGTATGCTGCTGCCTTGGCCCCTTTGATATTTTTAACTTCTATCTCGTAGTTTTTATCATCAGCTTTAACAAGAACACCTTTAAAAGCATCTCCAATTTTTACATCATCTTCACTAGCATTTTGAGTTTCTAGAATCTCTTCAATTGCTGAATCTACAGAAGTAAACTTGTATTCGTTGTCGCCCTTTTTTTGCATCTCTACATGTTGAGTGAAATGTGGATCAATGTATGAGTCAGTTTTTATCGTTTGAATACCTTCTGCTAATAGCTGATCTCTTAAGTCTTGGTTAGATAATCCATCTTCAAAAGTAATGACCTTATCTCCAACTTTTTCTTTATAGTCGGCAGGAATATTCTCTTTGTATTCAGCAAGAGTGATAAGTTTCTCTTCAGAGTTTTGATAAAGAACTCTATCTCTCATGATATCGTCAAACTTTGTATCTGATATAACACCATATTTTACAAATAATTGAATATCACTCCAAACGTCTTCATACTTTTTACGGTCATTTTTTTCTAGCTTCTTTAAGCTCTCTGCTACTTTTTTAATAATGTAGTTTGAGATCTTTTTGATGTTTGGATCTCCCTGAAGAGCAGATCTTGAAACGTTTAGTGGAATATCAACTGAATCAATCGCTCCTTTAAGAAGGGATAAGAATTCAGGGATAACGTTTTTAACATTATCTGATACAAAGACTTGTTTCGAATAAAGCTTGATATTGTTATCGTTTACAGGCTTATTGGGATTGATCTTTGGAAAGTATAAAATACCTTGAAGCGTAAAAGGGTGATCAACATTTAGGTGTAACCAAAATAGAGGTTGATCATCCATTGGATAAAGCTTTTTATAAAAATTGATATAGTCTTCATCTTTTAAAGTTGAAGGATCTTTTTTCCAAAGTGGGTTTGTGTCATTAATGATATCTTGAGAAATTGCTTTTTTATCTTCTTCTTTTTCAGCTTTTGCGTTTTCAGCTTCAATCTTTGCATTTTCATTTAAATCGATAAGTTCAATTGTATATGGCATGAAGTCGCAGTATTGCTTAAGTGTCTGTCTAAGCTTCCAAGACTCTAAGAAGTCTTTACTTTCATTATTTATATGAAGAGTAATCGTTGTTCCGATATCTGACTTTGAGCTATCGTGAAATTCGTATTCAGTTTCACCTTCTGAGATCCACTTTGTTGGTTTTGCACCTTCGTTCATTGAAAGAGTTTCAACTTCAACTTTATCTGCAACCATAAAGGCTGAGAAAAATCCTAGACCGAATTTTCCGATAATATCCTCAGTCTCTTCACCTTTATCTTTCATTTTTTGAACAAATTCCTCAGCTCCAGAAAAAGCAAGTTGAGCGATATACTTTTCAACTTCTTCTTCGGTCATACCAATACCGTTATCTTTGATAGTGATGGTATTTGCTGCTTTATCGATGCTAGCTGTCACTCTACCAACTGGAGTTTCGGCTCCTGTTGTTCTAGCGAGAGTAGATCTCTTAGTGATAGCGTCACTAGCGTTAGAGACTAGCTCTCTGACAAAAATATCGTGCTCTGAGTAGAGCCACTTTTTAATAATTGGAAAGATATCACTCGTATTAACGCTGATATTACCTTTTTTAACAGACATAGAATCTCCTTATCATTTTTTCATAATATTCATAAGTTATGGACATAATTAATATGGTGAGGATATTGTGAGAGTCAAGGGTAGATAATTAAAAAAGGGCCATAGCAGTGAGTAAAGTTATTATAATTACAACAGGCGGAACGATTGAAAAAACTTACGATGAGGAAGAGGGGACTCTTTTTAATCGCGAAACAGTGATAAAGAATAGAATCGAGCAAAGACTCAGATTGCCGCACACTGAAATTGAAGTTAAATCAATTATGGCCAAAGACTCACTAGATATGGACGAGCAGGACCGCGAAGTTATCTACCAAGCAATTAAGACTCACTCAAAATACAATCATCCCATTGTTGTTCTCCATGGGACAGATACTATGCAGTTTACAGCTGAATTAGTTCAAAAAGAGTTTGAAGATATCAATGTGCCAGTTGTATTTACAGGGGCCATGAAGCCTTTGGGATTCATAGACTCGGACGCAATGCAAAATGTTGTGGAGGCCATCTATGTTTCAAAAATTGTTAAGGCCGGTGTCTATATCTCATTTCACAATGAACTCTTTAACGTTCCAGGTGTAAGAAAGAATAAAGAGATGAGAACTTTTGAGCGCTTTTAAAAGTGCAAATAAACTAGGGCAGTTCTCAAACTAGATTTTCGTCTTTTCAGACACTTACCTTCAATTCGGCAATTCCTTCCATACGTCGCTTATACTATTTAAATATTAATGGCTTAACTGCCGATTAGGTATAAGTATGAAAAGCATTATAATACTGACATTTTTAAGTTTTGCACTTGTATCTTGTAATACAGCGGTTACAGGTTTTGATCCAACTAGAGATATCGCATCCGAAGATGGCGGCGGAATTAACCCCGGCGGTGGAAACGGAGCTGGTCAATCAGATGACCCTCTTCAAGATGCCATCGACAATGCAGTGGAATCACCGCCCGTTGTTGAAATTAGACACTTAGTTGAGCCAAAAGTTGATAGCCTTACAAGTGGTGGGGCTTATTTAAAAAAATTAACACTTCCAAAAGATTATAGAGGTAAGCTCTATTTAGCTGGAATAAATATTAGTACTCTTCATGGTAAAAATGTGAAGGTGCGCTTTAAGTTAGGGCGAGATAAAAACCCTATCGTCATTCCTGCCGATGTAGCTGTGGCCCCGGGTCTAACAGCTGGATCAAACGTTAGTGTCTTGGCCATGGATTTAAGACATAGACCATTTGAAAACTTAAGACTCAGATACGATCTATACGATTATAATGACTACACTTTTGATGGATCAAATGCTTCTAATGCACTGGATTCAGCAGTTAGTTATAATAGAGATACAAAACTTTACTGTAGAGGTTTAAACCTTGAGGACGATCCAACTTATACTGGCTCATCTAGTGATCTTTGCGACCAAGGCGAGGACATATGTAAGTATGCTTACGCTAAAGTCGTTGATCAAGGGTTAACTTATGAAATCACTGGGGGAAGAGTTTCTATCAATCCTAGTAGAGCTCAAATTCAATCTACTGGAAGTAGTTACGATACTGAGACTCACGAAGAAAAATTAGACAGATGTCTTCCAGATAACCCTGTCGTGCAACAAGCTGCGACTGGTGTCTTCTTTAGATATGACGATACGACAAGCTTTGCTTCTTTTGCAGAAAGATTAATTGATGGAATTCTTTATAGATACGAAGGGCCTTATAGACAGGTATCTCCAGAGCTATGGGAAATCACGGCCAATAGTAATGCCTCTGTAAATAAGTATGGCCTTTTTAATCCAGACTCAGGACTTCCATTTAATCATTATAAATCTATGCTTTATCCAAGGTATGTTAAGTACAACTTAGGTATTGGAACTGAGTACTTAGGAAGTGCAACTCCAGATGGAGCGAAGACAGTTAGAACTATGCCTGTATCAGGGGAGACTGATTGGATGGATGGTTGTAACGAAAGAGCTACAACTTATAATCCAGTAACTGCTGAGCACGTTGGATCGTGTGATGTTTCAGCGCAAATTGAAGTTTTCTATACTGATCAAAATAATACTGAAACAGTAATAGCCGTTTCAAATGATGTAAAAATACAATTAGTAAAAGAGTCTAATGAAGACCCTGATAGTACAGATGTTATTAGTGATAGCTTTAGAGCTTGTTCATCAACTTCTCAGTGCGGAGGCTCTGAGTGTTGTATCAACAACAGATGTTGGGATAAAACAATCGTTTCAAGCTGTGTTGAGGATGAGCCTACTTACGGTAATGAAATAACTGGTTCAACTTGTTCTAGTGATTATGAGTGCGCAAGCCTTTGTTGCCAAGGGGGAACTTGTAAGCCTCACGATGAGAATCAAGCCCCACCAGTACTTTGCTCTAAGCAAGTAGGTCAGTCGTGTGTGGCCAAAGATTGGTGTGCTAAACAACCTGTAACCAGATGCTTTATAGTTAAGACAGGTGTAGATCCACAAGGTGGACAGCAATGTGCACTTAGATGTTACACAAACCCTGAGAGCGGTGAGTGTAGGAATGGAAGTTGCGCGGCTCCTACTCAGCCTGAGCAGCCTGTGTTTGATGAAACAGATCCAAATCGCTGTGATAATGCATGTGATCCACCAGACTTCTCAAATGGCTTCTTTAGCATAAACTGTGGTGGCAATTAAGCATTAAATAGATATAATAAAGCTCGTTTAAATGAAATTTAAAAGGGCTTTATTTTGAAAGATCATCTTAAAAATTGTTTCTTAGATCATGTTGCTATCGCAAGCAGTGACCTTGAAAAAACCGTAAAAATTTATCGTGACTTAGGTTTTGAATTCGACGACAAAAGAGAGGTCGTTGAGAGCCAAAAAGTTAAAACAGCATTCGCTCACGTGGATGAGAATGCTCATATCGAGATATTAGAACCCACAAGTGATGACAGCCCAATTGCAAAGTTTATAAATAAAAAAGGCCCCGGAATTCATCACCTTTGCTTTAGAGTAGAGGATGTTCTTGCTAAGCAAGATGAGATGACTAAAGAAGGCTATAAATTCATTCATGCTGAACCCTTTATTGGAGCTGGAAATTGTCTAGTGAACTTTATCCATCCGAAATCTAGTGATGGCGTTTTAATTGAAATTTCACAAAAGCTTTAAGGAAATACTATGATGCAAATGCAGACACCTCCATTTACTAAAACAAATAAATTTATTCTTATAGCCGCTTTGGCCGTATTTTTAATCAATAGTATCTTGGGAGAGTTCTCAGGAGTTAGTCTTGTAAATTATCTAGGTCTAAGCTCAAATATGGTTATTAAGGGTTTTGTAACTCAGTTCTTTACCTACCCATTAATGGAGACAGGCTTTATGTCTATGCTCTTTAACGGCTTACTCTTATGGTTTATTGGATCAGAATTAGAAATGCTTTGGGGCGAAAAGTTCTATAGAAAGTATATACTGATGAATATACTAGTAGTAGGTGTGGTCTACTTTTTAGTCTCGTTAATTAACTCCGATATGACCTATGTTCCACTAAAAGGTTTGACTGGGGTTAACTTTGCTATGCTTGTGGCCTATGGATTGATTTTTTCAGAAAGACAGCTGACTTTCATGCTTCTTTTTCCTATGAAGGCCAAATACTTTTGTATGCTTCTCGCTGGTATAGAAGTTTATATGTCATTATTTTCTAGCTATAAATACTCAGCTTGGGCCCACTTATTGGCGATGGTATTTGGATTTACATATTTGAGGTACGCTTCGATGAAGTCGAGGCTTGGAAGTCTTAAGAAGGAAACTCATAAGAAGAAAATGAAGTCTAAGTTAAAACTAGTTAAAGATGATGATGATAAACCTAAAACTTGGCATTGAAATTAAATTATGCTAAAAATCTAAAAAAAATTTAAAGGATACAATATGAAATTACGCATTGCAATGGATGATAAAAAGATGGATGTACGTTTAAGAGATAGATTCTTAACTGAGGATGTTGTTTCTAAATCTGATATTGAAACTTATCTATCAGCTCTTCCTGATGATGAAGGAAACTACGAAGTTGTAGAAGATAAAAAAGAATCTCAAAATGAATCAGAGATTACTGAATAATAAATTTAGAAAAATAAATTCGTTTTATAATTGGAGCGCCTAAAATACTATTTAGGCGTTTTTTTATTCTGGACTCTAATAAAATTTTTCCAGTAATGGAGTTGAGTTCACTGGCCTTCATGTTTCCGGCAATATCGATGAGTTGATCGTTTATTACGGGAGTTAAATCTTTAAGCTTCTCTTGCATTCCATTTTGAAATAACTCTAAATCAAGTTTGATATTTAAAAACCTGAGTCTCGTTTTTCTAGAGTAGAGGTTGACTGATATCTCTTCTAAACTTACTTTTGGAATATTGAGATCACTCACTAGGCCATCGGCCATTTGAGAGAACTCTGCCGATTCATTTGTTTTAACTTTTTGAATCATATTGTGAGAATAATAAACTAATCCAGCTGATGCTAAAGCAACGACTGCGGCAGTAATGAATATTATTTTATCTATGGATGGTTTCCCTGTCATAATAGTATTTTATCACAACAGGGAAAAAGTAAAAGAATTTTGATTTAGAGATATTTTTCCGGTGCTAAAGGAGTAAATGGAAGCTCAAGGTCTCTAGCAACCTGCTCATATACTAATTTTCCTTTATAAATATTCACACCTAATTTAAGAGGATGGTCCGTCATTATTGACTTATCAACTCCATTTTTAGCAATCATTCTAGCGTATCTTAAAGTTACGTTTGTAAGAGCATGTGTCGATGTTCTAGGCACAGCTCCAGGCATATTTGCAACACAGTAGTGGACAACACCATCAACCACATAGGTAGGGTCTTGGTGAGTAGTAGGGTGACATGTTTCAATACAACCACCTTGATCAACTGCAATATCAACAACTACGCTTCCTTTTTCCATTTTAGAGATCATATCTCTTGTTACTAGCTTAGGAGCTTTTGCACCCGGAACAAGTACGGCGCCAATGACTAAGTCTGAATTAATAACACAGTCTTCAATATTTTGAGTGTTTGAGTAAAGAGTTGTGATTCTATTGTCAAAAAGATCATCCATCTCAGCTAGTCTCTTAGTAGATAGATCGATACAAGTTACATCTGCACCTAGACCCATGGCCATCTTAACAGCATTTGTTCCAGCAATACCGCAACCAATAACTGTTACTTTTGCTCTTTTAACTCCTGGTACACCACCAAGAAGTACGCCTTTTCCGCCTTTATCTTTTTGAAGGTAAGTTGTTCCAACTTGAGTAGACATTCTTCCTGCAACTTCACTCATAGGAACGAGTAGAGGTAGAGAACCATCTGGGTATTGAATTGTTTCATAAGCGATACAAGTTGAACCTGAGTCCATTAAACCTTGAGTAAGCTCTTTATCAGCAGCTAAGTGAAGGTATGTATAAAGAATATGGTGTGGTTTCAATAAAGCGATCTCAACTGGTTGAGGCTCTTTAACTTTTATGATCATTTCGGCAACTTCAAAAGTCGCTTCAAGAGAGTCAACTATTTTTGCTCCAGCTTGAATGAAGTCTTCATCCGATATACCAACTCCGTCTCCGGCAGTTGTCTGAACATAAACTTCATTTCCATCTTCAACTAATTGCCTAACACCTGATGGAACAAGTCCAACACGGCTTTCGTTGTTTTTAATTTCCTTTGGCACACCAATTTTCATAGCTTCTCCTAAATATTTTAAAGAATTTTTGTACTAGTATAATTTTTTTTATCTTATGAATATACATATCTTTTTAACAGAAAAAAATACTTATAATGCATGGCGAGACAAAATTTCTTTCTTTTATGTATAATACCCCTAACAATAAATGGAGTCGTAAGCATATGTTAAAGTATTCATTCTTAATAATTCTTTTGGTGGCCTGTAGTACTACCAAAGACAGTCGAAAATCCACTCAAGAGGAGATTCAATTTGAAGCAACAAAGAGAGTCTTTGATAATGGCCTAACTGCCATTATAGTTGAAAACAAGAAGCTTCCAGTTTTTTCTTATCACACCTTCTATAAGGTCGGTGGTAAGTTTGAAACTCCTGGCATCACAGGTGCATCTCATTTCCTTGAGCACATGATGTTTAAAGGGGCCAAAAAGTACAAAATGGGAGAGTTCGATAGGCTAGTTGAGGGTAATGGTGGAAGCAATAATGCTTACACGACAAATGATCTAACTGTTTATTATGAAGATCTTCCAAATGCACATTTAGAGACGATGATTGATATTGAAGCCGATAGAATGGAGAATTTAACTCTTGATAAAGCAGCTTTTCAAAGTGAAAAGGCAGTTGTTCTTGAAGAGAGAAGAATGCGCTATGAAAACTCTGATAGAGGAAAGCTTTATTTGAGTATGATGAAAGAGATCTTTAAAGGAACGGCCTATGGCACTAGTGTTATTGGTAAAATTGAGGATTTAAACTCAGTTACTCGCGATCAAATATATGCTTATTTTAAAAAATATTATTCTCCAAATAATGCTGTCATCGTCATCGCTGGGGATGTAGATACAGACGATACACTTGATTTATTAGAAGATAAATTTGGAGATATTAAACCCTTTAAAGCTTTAGAGAAAACAAAGTCTGATGCCATAAAACTTAAGGGTTTCAAAGTTAAAGAGAAGTTTGGCTACGATGTGAAGCTTAAGGGACAGTCTCCTGAGCCAATGTTTATGCTCGCATATCCAAGTGAAAAAATTGGATCTAGAGAAGGGTTTGTACTAGATATACTCTCTTCAATACTAGGTAGCGGGGCAACTTCGTATCTATCAGAGAGATTCGTTCTTGGGAAAAATCCAGCTGCTGTAAGTATAAGTGCCGCTAATTATACTCTTCAAGATGCTGGAGTCTTTTTTGTTATGGGGCAAATGCTAGGGAAGAAAAACCTTAAATCTTTTAAGAGAAACTTAAGAAGAAGTGTTGTTAAGTCTTGTAAGGATGCTATTACACCCAGATCAATAGACAAGGTTAAAAACCAATTTTTAGTATCTATGTTCTCAGGACTTGACTCAAATGCTGGGATTGCAAAGTTCCTAGGGAACCGAGAAGTTTATTTTGATGATTATAACTTTTATAAAAGAGAATTAGATATATATCAGAGCATTACTAAAAAAGAGCTACAAAGTGCTTGTGATAAATATCTTAAACCAAGTCGCTCAGTATTCTTATCAATCTGGTCTAAACACAAATAGGATTTAACATGTATAAAATATTAATAGCTATCTTTATCGTTTCCAACTTTGCTTTTGCAAATTTCGTAGAGACAAATGTAAAAGAATTTAAATGGGGTGAGCTCGATGTCGTTTGGGTGAAGGACTCAAAGTATCCAACTTACGACATTGTCGTCTATTTCGACGATGGAGCCCTTACAGAGAACAAAAGTAATTTAGGCGTCACTGAGTTTATGTTTAATGAATTAACTTCAGGAACTAATAGATATAACCAAAAACAAATCTTAAGCTCTTTGGAATTTTATGGAACTAGCTTCTCGGCCAATGTTACTCATGAGTTTTCAACTTATTCATTAAGCGGACTGGTTAAGGATCTTTCTCCTAATCTAAAGATGGTTTGTCACTTATTTAATAATGCGACTTTTCCAAAGTCAGAGCTTAAAAAGTCGAAAAGAAGAGCTGTCGCAGGATTGAAAAGTTTAGTTACAAATCATCAATCTTTGGCCAACAGAGTATTTAGAGAGCTTAGCTTAAGAGGAACTCCATACTCTAAGCCAGTAAGTGGAACCATTGAGACAATAAAGAAGTTAAGCTCTAAAAAGCTCTCTTCAAGGCTTGAATATTTTAACCAAGTAAAGAAGAAAATTTATATTAGAGGCCCAGAATCTGTATTAGACATTAAGAATATGATTGTAAATGATTGTAGTTGGACTAAAAATACTGGTGCTCAAAAGCGCATTGTAAAAGAGGTTAAGACAAAGGCAATAGATACTAAAAGCATTTATCTCGTATCTGTACCAAAAGCTAATCAGGCCCAAATCCGTATGGGAAAAGTTTTAACTGCTAAGGAAGCGACAAAGGATCAAGTTAGATTAAGCTTTGCTTCTAAGTACTTAGGGGGCGGTTTCACATCAAGGCTCATGCAAGAGGTTAGAGTTAAAAAAGGTTTAACATACTCTATTGGCGCCTATGCTTCTGGACAAAGAAACTATGGAAGAAGTGGAATATCGACATTTACAAAAAACCAAACACTTGTTGAAACTTTAAATGTTATTAAGGCCACAATAGATTCAAACATTAAAAATATTCCAGATGATCTCTTCAATCACTCGCTAAGATATATTAAAGGAAATTATTTGTTGGGTATGGAGTCAACTTCAGACTTTATGAATACGCTCTTATATCTAGATCACCAGGGAAGGCCTTATTCAGATATCTATGACTTTACTGAAGAGATTTCTACTATATCGACCAAGTCTTTGTCTGAAAAAATAAAAGAAATCTATGACTTTAAATCTCAAATGGTTTTAGTTTTAGGAAGCTCAAAACTTAGAGCTCAACTTAAAAAAGCTGGTTATAAGGTCAAAAGAATAAGCTACAAAGAGTTTCTTTAAGAGTTATTCGCAGTGAGCTTCAAGATTGAGCTCACTGCCTGGATAGACCACTAGTTTTTTTGATTGAAGTGTGCCGCTAACAATAGCAGATGACTTTATCGTAATAGTTCCTCTTGAGTAAATATTACCTT
>Ga0115567_10002673_pt1 | contig 17648 bp, 19 predicted proteins | sample COGITO_mtgs_1204_2_FD_88679 | JGI IMG/M metagenome (GOLD analysis project Ga0115567, IMG submission 88679) | Pelagic marine microbial communities from North Sea - COGITO_mtgs_120412 | ecosystem: Environmental > Aquatic > Marine > Epipelagic | place: Germany:Helgoland, sampling site Kabeltonne... | reverse complement strand
GTGCCGCCCGTATCCTCGACGTATTCACCGTCGATGTAGTGGCTGGCGGTGGGTTGGATGTCGTAGGGCATGGGGTCCCCTTTCGGGCGGGATCGCAAATGGCGGCGTGCGCCTTCGGCGAAGGTATTTCTGGCAAGATGAGGAACGCCTATTCGCCCCTCGGGAAGCGTTTGGATTCCTCGAGGATGTTGAGATCCATGTGGTTCCGCATGTAGGCCTCGGACGCCTTCTTGAGCGGCTGATAGTCCCAGGGGTAATAGGCGCCGTTCCGCAGCGCCTCGTAGACGATCCAGCGGCGGGCCTGGCTCTGGCGGACGTCGGCGTCGAAACGGTCGAGATCCCATCGGGCGTGGGCATCGGCGCGAAAGGTCGCCAGCGTGTCCGCGTGGACCGGGTCGGTCGCGAGGTTGGTCTGTTCGTGCGGGTCGGCGTCGAGGTCGAAGAGCTGTTCGGGGTCGATCCGGCAGGCGACGTATTTGAACCGGCCCGACCGCAGGCCGACGAGCGGGGTGTAGGAGCCTTCGGCCGCGTATTCCATGGCGACAGGGTCGGTGCGCGGCGTGCCGGTGGCGAGGGCGACGAGAGACTGGCCGTCTGTCCAGGGCATGATCTCGGACATGTCGATGCCCGCGAGGTCGCAGAGCGTGGGCGTCACGTCGACGGTCGAGACCGGGGTGGTCTCGGTCCGGGGGGACAGGCGCGGGTCGCAGATCATCAGCGGCACGCGGGACGACCCCTCGCGGAACGACATCTTGAACCACAGCCCCCGCTCGCCCAGCATGTCGCCGTGGTCGGAGACGAACAGGATCGTCGCCTCCTGGCGCGTGTCCTCAAGCGTCTGGAGGATCTCTCCGATCTTGTCGTCGAGATAGGAGATGTTGGCGAAATAGGCGCGGCGCGAGCGGCGGACGTCCTCGGGCGTGATATCGAAATTTTCATAGTTGTTGGCCAGAAACAGCCGCTGTGAATGGGGATCCTGGTCGGAAAATGGAATCTTTCCGACGACGGGTTCCAGATGCTCGCACCCTTCGTAGAGATCCCAGAACCGCTTGCGCGCGACGTAGGGATCGTGCGGGTGGGTGAAGCTGACCGTCAGGCACCAGGGGCGTGCGTCGGCGCCGCGCGACAGGTCGTAGAGGCGGGATTTCGCGAAATGGGCAACGTCGTCGTCGTATTCCATCTGGTTGGTGATTTCGGACGTGCCCGCGCCCGTGACCGAGCCGAGGTTGTGATACCACCAGTCGATGCGCTCGCCCGGCTTGCGGTAGTCGGGGGTCCAGCCGAAGTCGGCGGGGTAGATGTCTGTGGTGAGGCGTTCCTCGAATCCGTGCATCTGGTCGGGGCCGACGAAGTGCATCTTGCCCGAGAGACAGGTGAGGTAGCCCGCGCGTCGCAAGTGATGCGCGAAGGTCGGGATGTCGGAGCCGAATTCGGCCGCGTTGTCATAGACCTGCGTGCGGAAGGGAAGCTGTCCGGCCATGAACGAGGCGCGCGCGGGCGCGCAGAGCGGCGAGCCGGTATAGGTATCGGTGAAGCGCACCGATCTGGCCGCGAGCGCCTTGAGGTTGGGCGCGTGGAGCCAGTCGGCCGGGCCGTCGGGAAACAGTGTTCCGTTGAGCTGGTCGACCATGATGATCAAGATGTTGGGCGCGGTCATGGGGTGCCTTTCGCATCGAGTTCGTTCGAGAGGACGGCGAGGACATGGGCCGTCGCCGTGCGGCCGGCGTCGTTGCCCGCGTCGATCCCCTGCCGCAGGTAGAGCCCGTCGATCAGCGCCGCGATACGGTCGGCGATGTCGGACGCAGCCGACCCCGAAAGCGGGGCGAGGTCGTGAACGAGGTTCGATCGCAGGCGCCGCTGGTAGACGCGGAGCAGGCGTGCCGCATGGGCGTTGGTGCGCGCCAGGACGTAGAAGTTGAGCCAGGCCGCGACCGTCTCGGGGCGGAAGTTGGAGGTCGAGAACCCCGCCCGCACCACCGCCTCGAGGCGGGCGCGGGGGCCGCGCGCCATGGCCAGCGCACCGCGCACCTCGGCGCCGTACACGGTCAGGACATGGCGCATCGCGGCGAGGAAGATCTGCTCCTTTCCGCCGAAATAATGGTGCGCCAGGGCCGAGGACATGCCCGCGCGGGCTGCTATCTGCGCGACGGTGACATCGAGCGTGCCGGAGGCGCCGATCTCGCTGATCGTGGCATTCACAAGGGCCGCGCGACGTATAGGTTCCATCCCGAGCTTGGGCATAGTCGGGCCTTTCGGGCCAGTTTCACGCTGATTTTGCTTGCAGCCGATACCTAGAGCGTCTTTTATTGGCGCGTCAATCAAGAAAAGACCACCAACACGGGAGCTACGATATGACACTTCGCACCACCCTTTCGGCGCTGGCCATCGTCGCCGCCACGCCCGCCCTCGCCGAATGCGAGACCGTGATCTTCTCGGACGTGGGCTGGACCGACATCACCACGACGACGAGCGCCGCCAAGCAGGTCCTGGCCGCCCTCGGCTACGAGACCGAGATCAACATCCTGTCGGTGCCGATCACCTTCGCCTCGCTCGAGAACGATGACGTGGACGTGTTCCTGGGCAACTGGATGCCGGCGCAGACCGCCGCGATCACCCCCTATCTCGAGAGCGGCGAGATCGAGAGCGTGCACCAGAACCTCGAGGGGACGCAGTACACGCTGGCCGTGCCGACCTATACCTACGAGAAGGGCCTGCAGTCCTACGCCGACATCAACAGCTTCGCCGACGAACTGGACGGCAAGGTCTATGGCATCGAGCCGGGCAACGAGGGCAACGGATACCTCGTGTCGCTGACCGAGCAGGAGGGCAGCGGCCTGACCGGCCTGGAAGTCGTCGAATCCTCCGAGCAGGGGATGCTGGCGCAGGTGGAACGCGCCGTCGAGCGGGAAGAGGACGTCGTGTTCCTCGGCTGGGCGCCACATCCGATGAACGCCAATTTCGACCTGACCTACCTGCCGGGCGGAGAGGACTTCTTCGGTGGTGCGGGCGTGGTGAACACGGTCACGCGCGCCGGATACATCGAGGAATGCCCGAACGTGGGCACGCTGTTGCAGCAGATGACCTTCACGCTGCCGATGGAGAACTCGATCATGGGGCTGATCCTCGACGAGGGAATGGATCCCGACGAGGCCGTGCGCGGCTGGCTCGAGGAAAACCCCGACGAGGTCCTGGCCTGGGTCGAGGGTGTCGAGACGCTCGACGGTGGCAACGGCACGGACGCGGTGTCGGCCGAATTCGGCTACTGATCGCCGCGCATCCAGGCGACGATCGGGGGGTGCCGGTGGCGCCCCCCATTTCGTTGCGCGGTCAGTCGTGCGCGGGCATGAGCGCGTCGTCGAGCTTCGTCGCCCGGACACAGGCGGGGCGGCTGTTGCATCGTTCGACGTAGCGCTGAAAGCCGGGGCGCGCCTCCATCGTGCCGAATTGCAGCCCCCAGCCGATTTGCGCGCCGATATAGACATCCGCCATGGTGAACGTCTCGCCCGCGATCCAGGCGTCGCCCTGCGGCATGCCCGCCTCGAGCGTGTCCATGACGCGCGCATGGGTGCCGAAACCGACTGTCTGGGCCTTGTCCTCTCCCGGTAGCATGTCGAGCCCCTTGAGCGTGACGGCCTGTTCGACCGGTCCCGCGCCGAAGAACAGCCATTTGTAATAGGCGCCGCGCTGCCCCGGTGGCGGTGCCATCCCCGCATCCGCAAAGGCATCTGCAAGATAGGCGCCGATCGCGGCGGCCTCTGACACGGAGGTCTGGCCGTGCACGAGTGTCGGCACCTTGCCCATCGGATTGGCGGCGAGGTGGGCGTCGGCGCGGGGCGCGTCGAAGTCGACATGCGAGACCTCGTACTCCTCGCCGATTTCCTCGAGCATGATGCGGGCGATGCGTCCGCGCGACATCGGGTTGGTATATAGCAACAGGTCTGGCATGGCGGGTTCCTTTCCGTCCGCGTTCATGTGCAGTCTGCCACGGGAAGCGATACGGACAAAGAGCGCGCGAGGGACGATCATGGACAGGCTGGTGAATACGATCGCCACCGCCGACAACTGGCTGGCGCAGGTGTTCCACGCGATCATGATGAGCATCGGTTTCATCGCGCACATGATCGTCGATTTCGTGTGGTGGCTGCCGGGCGCCGTGTGGTGGTTCGTGCAGTGGCTGCCCGCGCGGCTGACCGGCGCGAGCGACATGTCGCTGCCGGTCGGCGAGACCGCCGAGCGGGGGTTCGAATATCTGCAATCGGGGGCCAACGCGTTCTTCGACGGGATGTCGGACGTGTTCGGCGCCATCATCGCCACGGTCGAGGCCATCCTGATGCGGCCGCCGGGCGAGAACTGGATCAGGGGCCGCGGGTTCGAGCCGCAGTTCGAATTCTGGAACGAGGCGACGCATCCGTTCGTGGTCATCCTCGCCTTTGCCGTCATCGCGTGGATATTGCAGCGCAACTGGAAGATCAGCCTGCTGATCGTGGTCGGGTTCCTGTTCGTCATCGACCAGGATTACTGGGAGCCGACGATGCAGAGCATGGCGCTGGTCCTGACGGCGTGCATCGTGTGCATGGGCGTCGGCGTGCCGATCGGCATCGCGGTGGCGCACCGGCCGAAGCTGTATCGTGCGATCGTGCCGGTGCTCGACCTGATGCAGACCTTGCCAACCTTCGTGTACCTGATCCCGGCGATCGTGTTCTTTGGCATCGGCACGGTGCCGGGCCTGATCGCGACGGTGGTGTTCGTCCTGCCCGCGCCGATCCGGCTGACGCAGCTTGGCATCTCGTCGACGCCGACGCCGCTTCTCGAGGCGGCGCAGGCGTTCGGCGCGACCAGGCGGCAGGTGCTGTGGAAAGTGGAGCTTCCCAGCGCGCTGCCGCAGATCATGGCGGGGCTGAACCAGACGATCATGCTGTCGCTGTCGATGGTGGTGATCGCGGCGCTGGTCGGGGCATCGGGCCTCGGGGTGCCGGTCCTGCGGGCGCTGGGTCAGGTGAATACCGCGCTCGGGTTCGAGAGCGGGTTCATCATCGTGGTGGTCGCGATCATGCTCGACCGTATGTTGAGGGTGACGAAGACATGACCGCAGTCGAGTTCAGGGACGTCAACATCGTGTTCGGCGACCGCCCCGAGGAGGCGCTGCCGCTGATGGACCGGGGGCAGGACCGCAACGAGATCCGCGAGGCGACGGGACAGATCCTTGGGGTGCACGATTGCAGCCTGACCGTGGCCGAGGGCGAGATCCTGGTGCTGATGGGCCTGTCGGGATCGGGCAAATCGACGCTGTTGCGCGCCGTCAACGGGCTGAATCCCGTCGTGCGGGGCGATGTGCTGGTCAAGACCGGCGACACGATGACCAACGTGACGAAGGCCAAGGGCCGGTCGCTGCGCCATCTGCGGCAAAAGAACGTGGCGATGGTGTTCCAGCAGTTCGGCCTGCTGCCCTGGCGAACGGTGCGCGACAATGTCGGGCTCGGCCTCGAGCTGGCGGGGATGAAGGACCGAGCCCGCGTCGCCAAGGTGGATGAGCAACTGGCGCTGGTGGGTCTCGACGACCGGGCCGACGCGCTGGTCGGAGAGCTGTCGGGCGGGATGCAGCAGCGTGTGGGCCTCGCGCGGGCATTCGTCACCGACGCGCCGATCCTGCTGATGGACGAGCCGTTCTCGGCCCTCGACCCGCTGATTCGCGGCCGCCTGCAGGACGAGCTTCTGGACCTTCAGCAAAAGCTCAACCGGACGATCATCTTCGTCAGCCACGACCTCGACGAGGCGTTCAAGCTCGGCAATCGCATCGCCATCATGGAAGGCGGGCGCATCGTGCAGTGCGGCACGCCGCGCGATATCTTCACCCACCCCGCCAACGGTTACGTCGCCGATTTCGTCGCCCACATGAACCCGCTGGGCGTGCTGACCGCGCGCGACGTGATGCAGCCGCTGACCGGCCGTGCGGAGGGGCATGTCGGACCGGAGGTCCTGATCCGCGACGTGATGGAGATGGTCCGCGACGCCGACTATCCGATCGGCGTGCGCGAGAACGACGCCCTGATCGGCGAGATCACCAAGGAGACGGTGCTGGGCAAGCTGCTCGACCCGCGCGGACGCGGCGATATCGCCTAGCGCGCCGGCAGCGGGCTAGCCCTTGACCTCGTGCGGGGCGGGGGTGATGCGGCGCCGGGCCAGGGCCTCTCGCCAGGTGATGAAGGTGACCGAGCCCATGATGATCGCGCCGCCGAGCACGACCCAGGCGTCCACAGTCTCGTCGAAGACGAACCAGCCCAGCGCCACCGCCCAGACCAGTTGCAGGAACGTCACCGGCTGTGTCGCCGTCAGCGGCGCGGCGGCGAAGGCGAGGGTCATGGTGTAGTGTCCGGCGGTGGCAAAGCAGGCCACCAGGAACAGCCAGGCGACGTCGGACGCCGACGGCGTGACCCAGACGGCGAGCGCGAAGGGCGCGAGGCCGATGGTGACGGTGATCGACAGCATGCCTACGACGGCGAGGGCGGGCACCTCGTCCGACACGATCTTGGCCAGCAGGTAGCTTCCCGCGAACAAGAGGGCCGTGAAGATCATCGCGATATGGCCCGGTTCGACCGCACGAAGGCCCGGGCGCAGGATGACCAGCGCGCCCCCGAGCGCCAGCGCCACTGCGGCAAGGCGGCGCGGTGGCAGCGCCTCGCCCAGAAACAGGGCGGCGGCGAGGGTGACATAGACCGGGTTGAGATAGTTCATCGCCGTGACCTCGGCCAGCGGGATGCGGGCCATGGCGAAGAACCAGAAGATCACGGCCAGCGTGTGAAACAGGCCGCGCCAGCCAAAGATCCAGACCTGGCGGCGTGTCATGTGCGCGGCGAGGATCGGGCGGATCATCGGGATCAGGAAGACCAGGCCGAGCGCGTAGCGCAGGAACGCCGCCTGTGCGGCGGGAACGTCAGAGCCCACATGTTTCACGATGGCCGTGACGGCAACGAAGTTCAGCCCCGTGACGAGCATCCAGACGATGCCGATGATCGGGCGTTGGGGTGTGGCCATGGCGCCGGTGTGACAGGCAGCCCCGCAGGCGGCAAGGGCGGTCAGCCGCGGCGCATGTCGCGCAAGAGCCTGCCCCGCGTCCACAAAAGATGCGCGAGCGACAGCGTGAACACGAAGGTGATGAGACCGAGCCCGCGTTCGTAGATGCCGTCGATGCCCGTCGGCAGGAAGAAGAACCACGGCGCGGCCAGAAGCCAGGCGATCGAGGCACCCCGGAAGATGCGGCCGTAGGGTCCGTCGGCGCGGTCGGCGCCCTTGGCCATCAGCCACGGCGCGAGCAGGAACGCGGCCCCGAGCCCGTAGACGAGGTAGGAATGGATCACCATCCCGTCGCTGTCGTTGTCGCCATATTCGTTGCGTGCGCCCACGAGGAAGACGATCAGGCCGGTAAAGATCAGGATGTAGATCCCCGCGCTCCACCGGGTATCGTCCATATGGGCATGCGAGGCGCCGACGGCCCCCGCGATGAGCGACGCCGAATAGGCGTAGATGCCGATATCGACGATGAATTCGTACTTGCCGGCGCCGAGGTCGCTGATCGTGTCGGCGATCCAGTCATGGTTCGGCACGACGAAATCGGCGATCAGGATCGCGATGGTGAAGATCACCGGGCCAATGGCCATGATCGCGGCCAGCCCCATCAGGAAGCGCGGCTGTTCGGAGGCGGAGGGCGGGATGCTGCTGTGCTCTGTCATGCGACCCAAGCGCGCAGGCGGCGCAGGGTTCCGTCAGCCGTGCAGGACGAGGCCCGCCGCGATCCCCCACATGACAAACGCGATGCCGGCGTCGAGAATGCGCCAGGCCGAGGGCCGCGCGAAAAACGGCGTCAGCAGCCGCGCGCCGTAGCCAAGCCCGAAGAAGAAACTGAACGACGACAGGACAGCACCTGTGCCGAACGCCAGTTCCTGCCCCGGAAAGCGGGTCGCGACCGATCCGATCAGCAACACGGTGTCGAGATAGACATGCGGGTTCAGCCAGGTCAGCGCGAGGCAGGTAACGAGGGCGGCGCGCAGGCTCTGCGTCCCCTGCCCCGCCACATGCAACATCGAGGTGCCGCGCCACGCCGCCCGCGCCGCGAGCGCGCCATAGGCGATCAGGAACGCGGCACCGATCCACCGCATCGCGGGCGCGATCCAGGGTGCCGCGTCGGTCAGCAGCGCAAAGCCCGACACCCCCGCCGCGATGAGCAGCCCGTCCGAGACGGCGCAGGTCAGGCAGACGGCGAAGACATGCGCGCGGCGCAGCCCCTGGCGCAGGACGAACGCGTTCTGCGCCCCGATGGCGAGGATCAGCGAGAAGGCGAGCGAGAAACCGGTGAGGAAGGCGGTCATGGCCCGCGTTCTGATGGCGCGTGAGGGAGAGGGCAAGACGTTCTTTACATAACTGATCGGTTATATAATAGTGACGGCATGGATGACCCCGCCCGCCTCGACGCGATCTTTGCCGCCCTTGCCGATCCGGTGCGGCGCGGCATGGTCGCGCGTCTGGCGGGGGGTGAGATGGGCGCGACCGAACTGGCTGCGCCGCTCACCATCAGCCAGCCCGCCGTGTCGCGGCACATCAAGGTGCTGGAACGCGCGGGGCTGATCCTGCGCCGGGTCGACGGAACGCGGCGGCCCTGTCGCCTGGCCCCCGATGCGTTGGCAGGGATCGAGGCCTGGGCCGACACGATGCGGCGGACGATGGCCGCGAATTACGACCGTCTGGACGGTGTCCTGAGCGAGATGGAGGAGAGAGAGAATGACCAGACTGACCCTTGAGACGACAGGTGACCGGCAGGTGACGGTGACGCGGGCCTTTGCGGCGCCGCCGGACGCGGTGTTCCGCGCCCATACCGAGGCGGAGCTGATCCGGCGGTGGATGGTGGGGCCGGACGGCTGGTCGATGCCGGTCTGCGAGATCGACGCGCGGCCCGGCGGCGCGTTTCGCTACGGCTACGCGGATGCGGATGGTGGGCAATGGTTCGAGATTACCGGCACGTTCCAAACGCTCGACCGGCCCGGACGGATCGAGCATGTCGAGCGGATGCACATGCCAGATCCGACGCCCGAGAACGAGATCGTCACGACGTTCGAGCCGAAGGATGGGGGCACGTGGATGACCATGACGATGACACTGCCCGATGCGGCGACGCGCGAAGCGATGTTGGCAACGGGCATGGAAGGCGGGATGGAGATGAGCTACGCGCAGCTCGACAGGGTGGTCGGCGCAGGCTGACGCGACGCGTGGGCCGGAAACGGTGGGGTGGAACCCCACCCTACGATGGTCGCGAGGCGCGGCGCCCTGCCGGGGTCTCATCTTGCCAGAAATATCTCGGGGGAGCGCCGCAGGCGCGGGGGCAGCGCCCCAGCCCCCCTTTGGATCCGCCTCTCAGCCCGCCGAATAGGCGTCCATCACCGCGTCGTCGGCCTCGAAGTTGGTGGTCACGGTCTGCACGTCGTCGTCGTCCTCGAGAGTGTCGACGAGCTTCATCAGCGTCGTCAGGGTGTCGAGATCGACCGGCGTGGTGGTCTGCGGCTGCCAGACCAGCTTGGTCGAGCGGCTTTCGCCCAGGTTCTCCTCGAGCGCGGCGGACACGGCGGCAAGGTCGGTGTCGGCGCAGGTGATCCAGTGGCCGCCCTCGTCCTCGTCGCCGTCACCCTGCGCGCTCTCGACATCCTCGGCGCCGGCCTCGATCGCGGCCATCATGATGTCGTCGGGGGTGCCTGCGTCATACGAAAACACGATCTGGCCCTTGCGCTCGAACATGAACCCGACCGAGCCGGTCTCCCCGAGGTTGCCGCCGTTCTTGCCGAAGGTGGAACGCACGGTCGACGCGGTGCGATTGCGGTTGTCGGTCATCGTCTCGACGATCACCGCAACGCCGCCGGGGCCATAACCCTCGTAGCGGATCTCGTCGTAGTTCTCGGCGTCGCCGCCCTGGCTTTTCTTGATGGCGCGGTCGATCACGTCCTTGGGGACGGAGACCGACTTCGCCTCCTTCACGGCGAGGCGCAGGCGGGGGTTCTTTTCGGGGTCGGGATCGCCCATCTTGGCGGCGACGGTGATCTCCTTGGCGAGCTTGGAGAACAGCTTGGACCGCGCGGCATCCTGGCGCCCCTTGCGGTGCTGGATGTTCGCCCACTTGGAATGGCCTGCCATGACGGTCCCCCCTATTTCAGATGCCCGATATCCCGATCGGCGCCGTCTTAGCCCGCGCGCGCCCCGCCCCGCAAGGGGATCAGCGCCCGCGCATCCGCAAGACAACGCCCGCGACGACAGCGATCAGGCCGACCACGCCGGTGCCGCCGGCGACCTGCGCGATGCGGCGCATCGGATCCTGCCCGGTCGCGCCACCCGCGGGCGCGAGGTTCGCGTTGGTGCCCCAGATGAACAGCGTCGCGGCGAAGGCGAGGATCACGAGACCGATGAGGATGAAGCCGGTGGAGGAGCGCATGGAATGTCCTTTCAAAGCGGAAAAAAGAAGGGGATCACGAAGGAGGCCACCCCCGCCGTCAGCAGGTTGAGCGGGATGCCGACGCGCAGGAAGTCGGTGAAGCGGTAGCCGCCGGGACCATAGACGAGGGTATTGGTCTGATACCCGATCGGCGTGGCAAAGCAGGCGGATGCGCCGAACATCACCGCCACGACCAGCGGTCGCGGATCGACCCCGAGCGCCGCCCCGAGGCCGATGGCCACGGGCGTCAGGATCACCGCGACGGCGTTGTTCGACACCATCTCGGTCATCGTCGAGGCGAGCAGATAGACCGCGAGGATCAGCGCCCAGCCGGGCAGGTCCATCAGGTGCGGCGTCAGCCAGTCGACCGCGATCGTGACCGCGCCCGACCGGTCGAGCCCCGCGCCCACCGCGAGCATCCCGAAGATCAGCGCCAGCAGGCGCCCCTCGATGAAGCCGAACGCCTCGTCCGCGTCGATGCAGCGGGTCAGCAGCACGATGGCGACCCCGATCCAGGACAGGGCCGCGATCGAGGCGACGCCCAGCGCCGACAGGATCACGACACCGGCGAGCGTGGCCAGCACGATCGGCGCCTGCGCGCGGCGATAGGCGCGCGCGCTCGGCTGGGCGACGTCGACAAGGTTCATGTCGGTCGCCAGCCGAGAGATATCGCCCGGTGTCCCCTCGAGCAGGAGCGTGTCGCCGACGCGAACGACGATCTGATCGAGCTGCCGCGCGATGTTCTTGTCGCGGCGGTGCACGGCGAGGGTATAGACGGCGTAGCGGCGGCGTAGGCGCATGTCCGACAGGCGGCGTCCGATCATGCGGCAGTCGGGGGTGATGAGCACCTCGACGGTGGTGGTTTCCACTGCCGACACCTGGTCGACGCGGCGCAGCGACTTGTCCTGTTGCAGCGCCAGCAATTCGGTCATCGCCGTCCGCAGGATCACCCGGTCGCCGACCTGCAGCGTGACGGCCGAGAGGTCGCGGCGGAGCGAGCTGTCGCCGCGCACCACGTCGATCAGGCGCACGCCCTCGCGCTGGAAGAGCTGCACGCCCGACACCTCGCGGCCGATCAGGTTGCTGTCGGGGGGGATCACGGCCTCGGTGAAGTAGCGCATGCGCGACTTGTCCGACAGCAGCCCCGCCATGCTGTCGCGGTCGGGCAGCAGGTGACGCCCGATCAGCGCGAGGTAGGCGACGGCGACGGCGGCGAGGATCAGCCCCGGTGGCGTGATCTCGAAGATGCCGAAGGGCGCGATGCCGTCGGTCGTCCGCACGATGCCGTCGACGAGAAGGTTGGTCGAGGTGCCGATTAGCGTCAGCATCCCACCGAAGATGGCGAAGTAACTAAGCGGAATCAGAAGTTTGGATGGCTGAAGGCCCATCTGCTTGGACAGCCGGATAAAGATCGGGATCATCACCACGACGATGGGCGTGTTGTTGATGACCGCCGACAACGCCAGAACCGACAGGGTCAGGGTCACCAGCGTCGTGCGGGGGCGGACCTCGACATGCCGCGCGGCCTGCGCGGACAGCCAGTCGAGCGCGCCGGTCCGCACCATCGCGCCGACGATCACGAACAGCGCCGCGATGGTCCACGGCGCGGGGTTGGAGAAGACGGCGATGGCGTCGGCCTCGGGCAGGATGCCGAGTGCAAGCATCGCGACGGCGCCGCCGATGGCCGTCACCTCGACCGGGAAGACCTCGCGCACGAAGGCGGCGAGCATCGTGGCAATGACGACGAAAGCGGCGATGGCCTGCGCGTCGGAGGTGAGGGCGATGCCGAACATGGGTGTCCCCCGTGGGTGGGTCGTGGTCGAGTCTACGGTTTCTCGCAAGAAACCGGGCCGATATCTTGCAAGAAATCGGGGACCGGCGGAATTGACGCGCGGTGTGTCGCGAAAGGTCGGATCAGTCGGGGCCACCCTGCGAGAGCCGCCCACCCTGACGCACCGGTTCGGCGCGGGTCGCGCGGCCCGTCGTGTCGTCGGTCTCAACATAGAGGCCCGAAAGCGTGGCCTCGCCCTCGGCGGGGGTGAAGCGATCCTTCGGCATCTGGGTGACGAAGCGGCGCATCGGCTCGACCTTGTCCATGCCGATGACGCTGTCGTAGTCGCCGCACATGCCCGCGTCGGAGAGGTAGGCCGTTCCGCCCGCAAGGATCTGCGCGTCGGCGGTGGGGATGTGGGTATGGGTGCCGACGACGATGCTGGCGCGCCCCGCGCAGAAATGGCCCATCGCCATCTTTTCGCTCGTCGCCTCGCAATGCATGTCGATCAGGCTCGCCTGAACGGCGCCGCCCATCGGGTGCGCGCGCAGCACGGTGTCGACGGCCGAGAACGGATCGTCGAAGGCGCGCTTCATGAAGACCTGGCCCAGCACCTGCGCCACCAGGACACGCCGGCCGCGCGATGCCTCAAACACCCGCGCGCCGGTGCCGGGGGCGGACTTGGCGTAGTTCAGCGGGCGGATCAGCCGCGGTTCGGTGCCGATGAAGGACAGCATGTCCTTTTGGTCGAACGCATGGTCGCCGAGCGTCACGACATCGGCGCCCGCGTCGAACAGGCCGCGTGCATGGGCCGCGGTCAGGCCCATCCCGTGCGAAGCGTTCTCGCCGTTGACGACGACGAAGTCGAGCCGCCAGCGATCGCGGAGCGTCGCCAGATTGGCGGTCACGGCATCGCGGCCGGCGCGACCCATGACATCGCCGAGAAAGAGGATACGCATAGGCGGCGTCGTAGGCCGGGGGCGCGCCGGGGGCAAGGGCGGCGCGAGATCTCGGGGCAGGATGAGTTATTGTGACAAAGCGAAAGAACGGACGTGGCGCGCATCCCGCTGTTTCGCTTTGTCGCAAATACTCGAGACCGGCACGGGCGGCCGGGCGCACCGGTCAGGTCGGCACGATCACGCCCGCCTCGGTGACGATCAGGTCGAGCGGCTGGTCGGTAGCCTCGATCGGCAGGCTCTCGGCCTCCTGCGCGGCATAGGCGAAGCCGATGGCGGTGACGGGGCCGGCCGCGCGCAGGCGTTCGAGCGTGCGGTCGTAGAAGCCGCCGCCGTAGCCGAGGCGGTGACCCGCCCGCGTGAACGCCACGAGCGGCAGGATCAGGACGGCCGGGACAATCCAGTCGCCGGTCTCGGGGATATGCGCGCCGAAGGGGCCGGGAACCAGCGTGGCATCCGGGGTCCAGGCGCGGAACCGCAGCGGCAAGCCGGGGCCGTCGATCACCGGCACGCCGACGGGGCCGTGTGCGGCGGCCGCCTCCATGGCCGGGCGCGGGTCGATCTCGGTCCGGATCGGGAGGTACCCGGACAGCGGCGCCCCCCGATGATCGGCGATGACGCGGGAAAGGTGGTCGCAGGTGCCCTGCCCGTTCGCGTGCGCGTCGCGGCGGCGCGCGAAGGCGGCGGCACGGGCATCGGCCTTGGCCGCGGCGAGACCGGTCACAGCAGCAGCGTCGCGGCGAGGCCGAGGAAGGCGAAGAAGCCGACGATATCGGTCACCGTGGTCACGAAGGCACCCGACGCAAGCGCGGGGTCGACGCCGAATTTTTCGAGCAGGACCGGGATGCCGGTGCCCGCAAGCCCAGCGATCACCAGGTTGACCACCATCGCCATCGCAATGACCAGCCCCAACATCGGCGAGCCGAACCACACGATGCCGATGATCCCCATCACCACCGCGAAGATGCAGCCGTTGATGGCGCCCACCGCGACCTCGCGCCGGACCACGCGCCAGACGTTCGACCCCGTGAGGTCGCGCGTGGCGATGGCGCGCACCGCGACCGTCAGCGACTGCGTGCCCGCGTTGCCGCCCATCGAGGCAACGATCGGCATCAGCACGGCGAGTGCGACCAGCGCCTCGATCGTGCCCTCGAAGAGCGAGATGACGAGGCTGGCGAGGATCGCGGTCACGAGGTTCACCGCGAGCCAGGGAAACCGCTGGCGCGTCGTCTCGCGGATGCTGTCGGACAGCTCCGATTCGCCGCCGACACCGGCGAGGCGCAGGATGTCCTCCTCGTGCTCGTCGTCGAGTGCCTCCATCGCGTCGTCGATGGTGATGACCCCGACGAGGCGGTCGTCGTCGTCGAGAACCGGCGCCGAGATCAGGTGGTACTGGTTGAACGCGTAGGCGACGGCACCCTGTTCGTCCTCGACATGGAAGGTGCGGAAGCTGTCCTCGGTGATATCGGTGAGCTTCGTTCCGCGATGCGACGACAGCAGGCGCCCGAGCGTGACGTAGCCCACGGGCTTGGCCCGCGCGTCGATCAGGATGATGTGATAGAACTGGTCCGGCAGCGCGACGTCCGAGCGCAGGTAGTCGATCGCCTCGCCCACGGTCCAGTGGCGCGGGGCGCGCGCGACCTCGACCTGCATCATCCGGCCGGCGGAATGTTCGGGATAGGCCAGCGCCTTTTCGACCGCGGCGCGGTCGGACACGGTGAGAGCCGCCAGGACGTTGGCGCGCTCCTCCTCGTCCATGTCCTCGATCAGGTCGACGACATCGTCGCTCTCGAGGTCGCGAACGGCCTGGGCGAGTTCGGAGGGCGCGAGCAGGCGGATGACCTCGTCGCGCAGGTTGTCGTCCAGCTCCGACAGGATGTCGCCGTCCATCCCGCCTTTCCACATCGCCAGCAGCGCCTTGCGGTCGCGGGTGTCGATCTGTTCGAGCAGGTCGGCGACGTCGGCGGGGTGGAGCGGGTCGAGCAGCGCGTCGAGGGCGACCGCGTCGCCCGCCTCGACCGCGTCGAGCACGTCGTCGAACAGCCGCGCGGGCAGCGAGAAGTCGTCGTCCTCGTCGGGTTCGGTCCTGGGGTCTGGCTGTTCGGACATGGGGCCTCCGGGCGGTCGCGCGGACCATAGCGCATGGGGGTGCGGCGGCAACCGTGATGGCGCGCGGGGGCGATTTACCTTATTGCACGGGCGGCGTATCGCTGCGGGCATGACCATCGACATCCTCCTCGGGCAGACGCTGTCCTTTGCCGCCGATCCGTTTCACGCAAGCATCGCCGACGCGGTGCGGCACGAGACGCACGGCGCCGTCGCGGTGCGCGGCGGGCGGATCGTCGATATCGGGGCGGCGGAGGCGGTGCGCGCGGCCCATCCGGGCGCGCGGATCACCGATCACGGGCGGGCGCTGATCTCGGCGGGGTTCGTGGACGCGCACATGCACTATCCGCAGACCGCGATCATCGCGTCCTGGGGCAAGCGGCTGATCGACTGGCTGGACCGCTACACCTTTCCCGAGGAGATGCGGCTGTCCGACGAAGGATATGCCGCCGAGATCGCGGCGCGCTGCCTTGACCTGAACCTCGCCAACGGGACGACCACGGTGGCGAGTTTCTGCACCATCCACCCCCATTCGGTCGACGCGGTGTTCGCGGCGGCGGCTGCGCGGGGGATGCGGATCGTGGCGGGCAAGACCTGCATGGACCGTAACGCGCCCGAGGGTCTGCGCGATACGGCGAGGTCGGCCTACGACGACAGCAAGGCGCTGCTCGACCGCTGGCACGGGGTCGGTCGCGCGACCTATGCGATCACGCCGCGGTTCACGCCGACCTCGACGCGCGACCAGTTGCAGGCGCTGGGGGCGCTGTGGGCAGAGCGGCCGGACGCACTGATGCAGACGCATCTGAGCGAGCAGGTGGACGAGATCGCTTGGGTGCGCGGGTTGTGTCCGCGGGCGCGCGACTACCTCGATACCTACGAGGACGCGGGGCTGCTCGGTGCACGGGGCGTCTATGGCCACGCGATCCACTTGGAGCCACGCGAACGCGACAGGTTGCGCGAGGTCGGCGCGGGGCTAGTGCATTGCCCGACATCGAACACGTTCATCGGGTCAGGCCTGTTCGATATGGCGGGGCTGGCGGCGGAGGGGCAGCGGATCGGGCTGGCCACCGATACCGGCGGCGGGTCGTCGTTCTCGATGCTGCGGACGATGGCGGCGGCCTATGAGATCGGGCAGTTGCGCGGCGATGCGATCCACCCCGCGCAGCTTTGGTGGCTGGCGACGGAGGGGTCGGCGCGGGTGCTGCACCAGCAAGGCACGATCGGCGCGCTGCGGACCGGCGCCGAGGCCGATATCGTGGTTGTCGACCTCGCGTCGACGCCGGCGATCGCGCAGGCCGCGGCCCGCGCGGACGATCTTTGGGGGGCGCTGTTCCCGACGATCATGCTGGGCGACGACCGCGCGATCCGCGAGGTGCGGGTCGGCGGCGTGCCGGTGCCGCGCTAGCGCTCGGCGCCGACGATCATCACCCAGGTATCGTCCTCGCGCCCGATGCCGAAATCGACGGCGCGGGTGTCGAGGATGTTGGCGGCATGGCCGGGCGAGGCCATCCACGCATCCATGACGTCAACGTCGGTGGCATAGCCTTCGGCGATGTTCTCTCCGACGAAGGAATAGTCGTAGCCCGCTTCGAGCGCGCGATCGCCGACGCTGCCGCCGTCGCGGTCGGTATGCGACAGGTAGCCGTATTCGACCATTTCATCGGCATGGCCCTGCGCGGCGGCCGACAGGCGGATGTCGTGGCTGACGGGCAGGATGCCGGCGGCACCCCGTTCGTCGTTGAGCAGGAGCCCGAAGGCGACCTGGTTGGTGCCGGGCGATGTCGCGGGTGTCGACGCCGTAACCCCGAATTCACGGTCGGGCATGATGTCGACGGGGGCCGAATCCGGGCCGGCGGTACCGGCCGCGCCCCCGCATGCGGCGAGCAGTCCGCATGCGAGAAGTGGTTTGATTTCCATCTGGTCCTCATGTCGTTCGGCCCCCGCCGTGACGACTTGCTAGATCGGGAATGTGCTGCGATTTCGGCGCAAGTCGCCGCAAATCGGTCGCATTGTTTCGCGCGGGGCGAGATGGCAGGCGAGCAATGCCGGCGCGCGCCTTGCGGCGCTGGCCTTGCGTGGTGTCTGGCCGCGATCGGGGCCCAGATTGTCCGGGGCACGAAACAGTCTGTTTCGGCGCGTGGGCCGGCGAGAACAGATCGCCCGCCGCATGCGACAGGTCCGGCCCCGCGGCGCTGACCAGGCCGCCCGCGACCGCGATACCGGCCCCGGCCCCGGCCAGTCGGGTCATGCGGTCGTCCATTGTCGGGATGTGATCGGCATCGCGGATCGGGCCGGGGCGGTCAGTTGCCGTTCAGCGCATCCAGCGCGCGCGCGTGCAGACCCGCAT
>Ga0115567_10002671_pt1 | contig 17650 bp, 10 predicted proteins | sample COGITO_mtgs_1204_2_FD_88679 | JGI IMG/M metagenome (GOLD analysis project Ga0115567, IMG submission 88679) | Pelagic marine microbial communities from North Sea - COGITO_mtgs_120412 | ecosystem: Environmental > Aquatic > Marine > Epipelagic | place: Germany:Helgoland, sampling site Kabeltonne... | reverse complement strand
TTTTCAGGGCTGTCTTGGTAGATCTGAAGTCTAATTAAATTGCGCGAGAGCTGTCAGCCTGTAAAGCCGATAGACAGAATTTTCACTCTAAGTGTCCTGTGTTCCATTTGAACGAGCATGACTTTTGAAGTGTAAATGTTAGAGGAGGGCTTTATAAATGAAACATAATATTTATTCTTTGTTTTCTATTGTTCTCCTTATCTTTTTCTCAACAGTTTCACAGGCCGTTATGGTTGAGCCACTTGTGGGTTCAAAAGACAGCATTTTAAAGCCCGAAATCAGAATTCCTGACTACGGCTCCAGAGGTTGGAATTTAACTCTAAAACTTAAGCAACGAGCTGACCGTTGGGAAAACAGTTTGGAAGACAGTTTAAGATACAGAATTTCAGTAGATCCAGAATTAAACATGAAGCTCTCTGAATATTTCTTTTTTGATTTAAGAATGGGATTGGGCGCAACGCTAGGTAGTGTGCAAACACGGTTCGGTGATCTAAGGGCAAATAATTTTATTTTTCTAAGAGAGTCCTCTTTGTTTTTTAGAGCGGCCAACAAAGATAAATCTTTTTGGACCAAGCTATCAATAGGAGCCATCAATCAAAGTGAATTCCTAAATTTTTTCGACATCATGATGTCTCTAAGAGCTTTGCCGGGTCTAGAACAGATGTTTAAATATGAAAATAATTATTCTAAAGATAAGTCTTTTGGTTTTGATCTTAGATCTTTTCAAGGTGTTCCAGCTTCGCAGTCATTAAATCTAAACTTTAACGAAAAAGAAAACACTCCCTTTTATTTAAATGCAAATCTGGAGTTTTTTATAAAAGACTTAAATCCAAAATTTGGATACAGACTAGGGATCAACTATGGGTTATTTGACTATTCAAGTCTGCCGTCTGTGATTGCTAATGAGAGCAGGCTTTATGGGAACTCCGTCTCTGATTTCGGGCCAAATGCTGAATTCGATTATGACTTTAAGGGCTGGTACGCTGGTTGGAGAGCAGTTCTTAATGTACCGCAGTTTGAGTTTGCTCCTTATGTAAAAATTGTAACAAATACGGCAGCCCCTGATGGACAGAATCAAGGACAGATGGCGGGTGCCACTTTTCGTTACCATGACAAATATTTAAACAGTTGGTCACTACACGCGTTCACATTTTTTAATGAGAAGGATGCTAGTGTCGCCAGCTACAACTCAACGACTCTAGGCCACAACAACCGTGAAGGCTATGGCATAAATCTCGCATACAATATGAGAGAGAGGGGTTTAAAGTTTGAAGTACAATACACATATTCTGACATTATTGAGGAGAACGGGAATTTACAGATTCCATCTCACTTCTATGGGTTGCGTATGGAGTACCGAAATGAGCTTTAACACCAGAACTTTCAAAACTCTTTTAGCAGCAGGCTTGTTCTCTTTAACCTCAGGCTGCATCAGGTCTGATAAACCAAAAGATCAACTTAACCCCAATGGGGCTGTTACAACTAAAACGGTAGAAAATTTAAAAAATCTGCTCATAAAAGAAGAGCGTCAGTCGTCATTTTTCATCAACGGTGAAGCCAGCGGTAGAGTCGTGAGTAAAATCACAAGCAGAGACGGGGACTCAAAAGACATTAGAGCTTTGAAATATCAATTTGAAGTTTGTTTAGGAGACAGAGACACTCTAGGTAAACTGCAAAAGTTTGACTTTAAAATTGAAAGCTCTAGTGGTGAAAGCCCTGTTTACTCTTCAATTCAGACTACAGATGAAAGAGGCTGTTTGGTTTGGACAGAAACAGTGCCATTCGACATTGCTAAGCAAGATCCACAGCCCATCGTTTTTTTAAGAAAGATCAAATCAGTTGAAGGCAGCAGCAGAAATGGTGAAGCAAGCTTTTTGTTTCAAGTTTTCCCCTGGGCTTCAATTTTAAATCTGCAAAGCCACCCTGAGTTTTACCACTTGCGCGGGGACGAAAGGTACAACCACAGTTTACAAATTTTGAGTCTTTTAGAAGATGACACTTACAACCCTAAGGACATGCTTATGTCTTTAGAAGGTGAAGCGGGAAGACTTTTTGTAACCAGAGTTGGTTATGATCTTACGGCTTTTCCATTTTCACTTGTTAAAAAAGATCTTCAACCTACGGCAGCTGAAGTTGCAAATAAAGATTTTAAATTAAGTTCAGACCGTATACGCACCAACTATGTAAGCTTACCAGATGGTTTAGACGACAATGACTGGGATCAAAAACGTATTGCAAATGACTACCCAACCTATAACGATATGCAAGATATAGAGAACCCTGCGTTTGATGGTTTAAAAGTTAATTTAAATTTAAAACTTCAACTTGCTCAGTCCTATGAGGGCATCAACGGGCTTCAGCCTAGAGATGTGCGAAGTGGCAAATTCAAAGTTTTACCTTATATATATGCTAGTGATTACAACGCGGGTGGAGACAGAGTCTTGCTCAATCCTGAAATGGAAGCCAAAGAGGCTGTAATTGACCGAAAAGGTCACTTAAACGTTTTGTTTGAAGGCCTACTTCCTTTTGCGCCAACCTCTGGCCGAGTAGAGTTGGCGGTGCGTGTGGTTCCTATGGATCAAAACGCTTCAAAATACTCAACACTCGAAGAGATTTTCACTATAGGAAACTACGATGACCTTATTGGGACTAAAAGCAACCCAATGGAAAGTCCTAAACAGTATGATGGAAAATTTGACTTTATTAAGTACGCTAAAGAATCAAGCGGATATGATGAAGCGCTTTCTAACTCTTCAATTAAAGCAGCTGAACCATTTGAGTTTTCACTCGCAGCTGTAAAGCACAAAACAATTGAGGCTGGAGAAACGGCTAACAGAAGAACTGTAATCTACAACGTAAACACTTGCGTAAACACAATAAACTTCAACTCAAGAGTTTTAGAAGGCAAAGAGTTCGAGGTTTTTTCAAGACACTTCAAAACACCTGAAGCTGAAAAAACTGATGAGACACTCAAAGGCCAAACAAGAAACACCAATGTGTTGAAAGAGGGCATAGACTATAAAGACCTTAAACTTTTTGGAGACCTAGATGGTGATAAAATTAAAACTGACTCGAAAGGCTGTCTAAACTTTATTGATAAGATCAACCACAAATATTACCAGACTGAAAGATTGATCAGACGTAAATACTACATTCAAGCAAAAGACGGTCAGCAAAACTTCACCAAGGAACTTGTTCTTTACCTAAACCCTTGGGATGAAAAATTTGGTACACTTGGTACAGATTCAAGATCAGTGTCTCAAACATTTTTAAACGAACTTAATGACAGAAAAAAGATTGTTCCAAGATTTTTTATCAAAGATTTTGGTTATGAAACTTTAAGATTTAGATACGAAATTGATAAGAACATGAATCTTGATGTTAAAAAAACGGTTCTTATGCGCATGAGGCCACTTGTTCTTAGATACTCAAACGTTCTTCAAGGTATCAACTCAATACACGATTTAAGAGATGGTATTTACCTACTTAAAGTTGCTTATCAAAAAGACTATTTGGACCCTGCAGCGCGAGGTATAAGACTTAACTCGGCATTTGCTACAGATACGAGTGGAAATCTTATCGAAAGAGATGGCAAATACGTTCTTTCTCACGAACCAAAGCTTGAAAGACTTGCTGAAGATGGTGAGACGATTATTAGAACTGATATTCAGGCAGAAGAAGACAAAAATTACTCTACAGCTCAAGGCCAGCCTATTGATGGTTCTCAAGACGTGGTGCCCCCCTATGATCCAAGTCGTAAAACAGCTATCAGCATTGTTAAAAAGCTTGTTAGAATAAATGCTGGTAACGTGGTGACTCCAATTGAATTTAGTGTTGATGACTTAAGGCTTTTAAGAATCAGAGCGCAGTTTTTTGTTCAGATTGAACCCATCAACCAAACAAGACTACAAATTGTGAATATGGCTAGCCGTAAAATTGAAGAGGTTCTTGCTCTTGAAAAAGGACAGGTCACTGACATTGCAAAGCTTCCTGAAGAAGAGCAGCGAGAAATTATTCAAAAGAAAATGCACGCCCTAGACACTTTAGCAATGAACATTCCGGATAACATAGAGTATTCGGTTAAAGACCCCTCTGAGCTTTTAGCAGTTTTTGAAAACCCTAAAGTTATAGCAGCTTTTTCATATTTTATTCCTGGAGGATTGTTAAGTTCAGTTGAGGAGATGCTTAAAAGCGGTGACGCTAAAAACTACATTGGACCAGAATCTATTTTTCAAGCAATGAAAACTGAGAAAGACTTTGCTGATAAAATATCTGCTGCCAGTCAAAAAATTAAACAGCAGATCACTCCTAAAGCTGATGAGAGAAATTTTTCAATTAAAGAACACACAAGTAAAAACGGAAACAAATTTTCAGAGCACAACTATGATAATGATGCAGAGTTTAGAAGAATATGTGGAGAAACGCATTTGGGTTATGACTCTTGTGTGGCACAAAACACTAAAGAAAACCCTAACTTCGATGAGAATCTTTGTAGATGCTATGACAAATCTAGTGAAGACTACACTCCTTTGGCAACAGATGAAGGCAAGGGACTCTCTAAAATTGAAGAAGTTAAGCGTGAAATTAAAAAACTTCAAAATGAAACTAAGTTTGTAGAAGCCAAAGAGCTTGTCGAAGAGGTTAAGAAAAATGGTGCTAAATTTTTCGAAGGCATGACTTCTGAAGATGCGCTTGTGACTCTTTTGTTAAATGACTTTACACTTGCTCAGGCTGAGGCAGACATCAGCGACCTTGATCTACTAAAAGATGAAGTGATCAAAGGGGTAGATATTGAAGCTCGAACTTTTGTTGGACCACTCACATTCTTAAACAACAGCAACTCTGGCTCCCTTAGACCTACGGACAACCTAGATGAGGCGTACTGCATAACGGATGACTGTAACTCTTTGGGATCAGACCCGCTAGCAAAGTACGGAGCTATTCAAAACTTTGATTATGAAAGGTCTCCTTATCATGGATCGATTGCTCACTTCGCAGACGTTACTGTCGACGATTTTATAAATGGAACCACTGTTCCTGTCGGAAATAAAATCAAGTTGATTCCTTCTTATAAAGAATTTAAAGAAAACAAACAAAAAGTTGCGAGCGTTAAATCATTACTTAGTAATTTTGTCGAAGAGTACAACTTGAGTTATGTTTCTTTAAAAAACAAAAAACTTAAAAAGTTTGTATGTGACAATCCAAAAGAGGTGGATTTCAAAACAGGAAAATGTTTACAGGATTATAATAGAAAGCATAAAAGCACTCGTGATCTAATGTCTGATTTCAAAAAATATTCTAAAATTTCTGGAATATATGATTCCATTGTCAGAAATAATGGTGTTCATAAAAAGTTTAAACTAAACCCTACTCTAGATCTCAAAACTTTAGGTGATATTGTTAAAAAAGATCACGGCGGAAACTCATGTTCTAAAAAAGTAGTTCCAGCATCTTATGCTAAATTTTCTAAAAACGAGTATGCTAAATTTTGCTCGCTTATGGCGCTGGGTGTTTTTTCTAAGAACTATCATGAAATTTTAGACGATTATATTGATAAGGTTGAAAAAGGTAAGATGCCCCCTACAATGCGCAAAAGAAAAGATCATTTTAGAATGAATTCTTATTCGCCGAGTCCTTATTCTGATGATTTTGTACCCAATACGGTTGCCACTGCTAACAGTCTCTATAATGCCTGTCTTAAATTTGCTTCAAAAGGTGAAAGTAATGAGCCCCTTTATATAGAAAAAAAATACCGAATTGAAGAAACGGGGAGATACTATTATTTAGGTGGAAAATCACTAAACATCAGTTTGGGGCAAAACATAGGCATTTCACACAGCCAATCTGCGAACAAAACTCATAGCTTTAGCCCGTCAAAGTTTTTAACAGGGTTTCTACCTAAGTATTTAGATGCTTATGGCTACTCTTACAGTAGGGGCGAGGGTCTTAGCGCAAGTGAAGGCACAAGTGTCAGTCAGGGAACATTTTTAGTTATGCAAAACGCTGAGTTTGATGTTGAGCTTAAAAAGTATGAACAGTGTCTATCTATCAGATGGTCAGATGGATTCAAAAAAAGCTTTGAGGGAGTCTTTTACCGCAATGAATTTTTAACCAACGCCATGAGGTCTAACCTACATATGAAAGATGGCACTCATTATTCACAGTGGATGAATGATAAATTAAGTGAAGGACTTATGGTTTGTTCGGGTGACCTTGAAGAAACTCCCGTTGCCATTAGAGAAACTTACTACTATTTTACTCAGCATTTTACTGAAGGTGACATGCAGGATAGAGCAGACATTCACAACCACCCGTGGCTGCTTTCATTAAGAGGAGTGAGAGAATTTGAAACCTTTCTTGCTGCAACACATGCTGATCATGATGAAACTGAAGAAAATCCAGATGGAACATACGTTCACGCACATGAACTTATAGGCATGAACAAAATGTGGGAGAGTGATGCAGCAGCTTTGATGTCTAAAAATTTAGATGGAACTAGTTACGAGGCTTTTGATAAATACAAAAGAAATGGATGGCCCCTGACTCAGCTTGTACGCACTTACCGTAAGATCAGTCCGACATTTCCTGGGCTGTACACTCAGCTTAACAGGAAAGAGTATCAAGTAGACCAGTGGCCTTGGATAGGTTCTCAGGCGGGGGATAACTTCAGCACCAACAACTCTACTACTGAGGGCTTAAATTGCCATCAGAATGATTAATCTTAGTTTTTTACAAGCAAGCCAATCTGCTCTTCAATTTTACTTGAAGAGCCTTTTTGCATTTTGATCGACTCTTGTATTTCAAACTGGTCTTCTCTTAAGGCTTTTTTAAGCTTAACTAAAAACTGGTCGGCATCTTTGCAGACTTTTACAAATTCATAGGGTTTTTTTGAGTAAGTTTGAGCTTCAGAGTTGTTTTCGATTTTAGGGCCGGTCAGAACAGAAAGACCTTTAGCAAGAGGCTCCAGAACAGAGTGCACCTTGCCCTTAAAAGAGCCGCCTACAAATGCCACACTGGCTTCTGAATAAAGATCAAAAAGAAGACCTACTTTATCAACTATCGTGACCGTGGATTTAAAGTTCTGATCCTCGCTGTAGAGGCTTGAGGCTCTTCCTTCAAAAGCATGCTTGATCTCACCTATATGGCCTTCTGTAGGCTCATGCGGAGCTACAATAACCTTAGTGATGACACCTTTGTCTAACGCCTCGTTGAGGGGCTTAGAAATGACCTTAAGGTCCTCGCTCCAGACTGAGCCAAGAATTACAGTCGTGTCCGTTTCAGAGTTTAGACTTCTGTAATCTCTGGTTTCAATTTTATCAAAAACTTCGTCTATTCTAGGGTCACCATCAACAGTCAGTTTCATGCCGCCTGCTTTTTTGCCGACAGTCGAAATAAACCTGCCCTTATCTCGCTCAGATACAAAACTTATGTGCGACGTTTTTAAAAGAGTCATTGAGTAGTAAAGACTCTTAAAAAAATTGTTTTTTCCATTCTCAACTCTGGCGAAAACAAGACGAGGGATTTTTTTGTTTTTAAGCTGGTGAGCCAGCTCTGGCCAAACATCTGTTCGGGCAAAGAGAACAAGCTCAGGATTGATTTTTTTGATCAATGAAGAGACGGCGCCTTTTGCATCAAATGGCAGAGGCAGGTAGGCATCAATGTTCCCATCTTTTTCAATTGCATACACATATGAAGGAGAAGAGTAGGTGACAACTATTTTTTTTAAAGGTTGGTTCTTTTTAAGTTCCTTAATCAGATACTTCGCATGCTCAAATTCTCCAGAGGAGGCATGAACCCATAAAGTTTTATTGTTGTTGGTGTCTAATTCAAAATGGCTAGGACGTTTGGTGAGGTAATCACGGGTTTTTTTAGAAAAAAGCGCTGTGAAAAAATAGAAAGGGCCAAGCATTATAAGCAGTGAGCGGTAAATAAAAATCATGAAAGTCCTTTTCTAAGTTCTTCAAAAACCTCGTCCGCACTTATGGAGGTGAGGCATTTCTTAGTTTCTTTAATCTTACATTCACCACGTCCATCTTTACTACAAGGCTGACAGGTAAGATCCCTAAAAATGACTTTTGAGCTGTCTCTAGTCGGAAAGCCAAAGGCTGAGGGGCCCATTAGAGCCACAGCTGGAACTCCAAAAAAATCCGCCACATGAAGAACCCCTGTGTCACCTGAGATGAGTGCTTTGGCTTCTTTAATTACAGACACTGTTTCACTCCATGAGAGTTTGCCTGCCAAATTAGCAGATTTTGGAACAGCTCTTTGAAGTGAGTCAATAAACTGATCACCGGGACCGCCTAAGAACGCGACTTCATGAACCGTCTCCAATTCATCTTGAAGTTTTTTGGCAAGCTGGATCCAATTTTTTTCAGGCCACTTTTTTAAATCCCAAGCTGCTGAGGGAGCTAGAAGAATGCGGTTGGTTTTTTTTGCTCTATTTTTTTCTTTTGGTTGTGGTTTTAAATTTAGAGGGTCTAGAAAAGACACGGCACCTTTAAAAGGTTTGGGGAATTTATTGATTCTAAATTTGAAGAGTAAAAAACGTTTGAGTCTAAATTTTGAACGTTTCTTTATTCTAAAAAGAAATTTGGGAGAGCGTAGGCAGAGGAGAACTTTAAACAGAAGTGATCTTTGATTGTTGTGAGCATCGTAAACTAAATCATAATTTTGATCCGAGGCGAAGCCTGCAAGCCACCAGAGGTTTCCCATTGATGAACCTTTAGAGAGGCCTAAAACATTTGTAAAACCAAAGTCTCCACTTTTAAAAGCCTCCCTAAACTCATTTTTAGTGAGGAGATCAACTTGATAGCCCTGTTCTTTTAATGAGTCCGCTGCGAAGGCAGATTGCACAATGTCTCCAAAAGAAGAAAAGCGAATGATAAGGGCGTTTTTGTGAAACATAATATTTATTCTGTCCCTTTTTATTTGATTCTAGAATCTTTGAAAATCGTAGATTTATTTACATTCTGCAAGCCTTGAGTTGATAAAAAGAAGACGCTGTGGTTTTTTTAGGCTCTAAGTGGTCTAAAGGCAGAGGGGTGTCCGAATGAACGTTGAAACGCAAAAAAACACTGAAGTTAGAAAAGTTCCTGAGCTGGATTTGTATGATTATCTAGAGGGTGAAGGTGCAAAAAAGAAAAAGTTTATAGATCAACTTTTTCACGGTTTAAAAGAGTATGGGTTTGTTATTTTGACAGGCCATCCTATTTCTGAAGATTTACTAGACCGTGCCTACAGACTTTCTGAAAAACTTTTCTCGCTGCCAATGGATGTGAAAAAACAAAACTCAATGCCAGAAAACGGTTTTCAAAGAGGCTACACTCCCTTCGGAACTGAGCATGCTAAAGACAGCAAAGTTGCAGATTTGAAAGAGTTTTGGCACTTAGGCCGTGAGGGCTACAAAGGTTTAGAAAACCACTGGTTGGAAAACGAGAAGCCTGAAGGCATGCAAGATTTCAAAGAGTCTTTTATTAAGCTTTTCAATATGTTAGACGAAGTAGGTCTGTCATTACTTGAGGCTTTAACACCGTCACTAGATCTCCCCCAAGACTACTTCTTAAATAGAGTTGCTGACGGAAATTCAATTCTTAGACTTTTACATTACCCCCCAATCAAAGAGGGTGCAGAGAAGTCTGCGCTTCGTGCAGCTCCACATGAAGACATCAATTTGATCACTATACTCGTTGCTGCGACACAGTCGGGTCTTCAATTAAAAGACCGCGATGGCAAATGGCTTGATGTGAGTCCACCCAAAAACTCATTGATAGTGGACGCTGGGGACATGCTTTCTAGAATCACCAATGAAGTTATTCCCTCTACAACACACCAAGTGACCAATCCAGATAAGGGAAATGAGAGCCGGTACTCGATGCCGTTTTTCATGCACCCGAACTCTGATGCTTTGCTGGAGTGCATTCCTTCATGTGTTGGAGAAGGAGAAAAATATCCGAAAATTATGGCGGATGATTTCTTAAAGCAGCGTCTTAGGGAAATTGGCTTAGATGTCTAAATCAATAGACAATTTGCTCTAAAATATTTTCTTCTGAGTCAGGAAGATCGGAGAAAAAATCAATTCCAGTGAGCACTTCAAGATCATCAACAGATACAGAGTAGTCTTTGTAAGACCGACCCCTTAGACTTTTGTTGGGCAGTAAAAAAGCCATCATAAAATTTGATTCAGGAAAGTAGGCGATTTTATAATAAAAGTCGGGAATGGCCACGCCGCTTCTAAGACTTTTAAGATCACCCTTCAAGACAGGCGCAGTTATAACATAGGCGTCTCCATAGTCTAAAACAGTTTTCCTAAAACCGTACTCCAGTGCGTTCCAAACTCCTCTATTAAAAGAAGGTGATTGAGGAGACATATTTGTCATATAGAAGGTTTCAGACATGGCCTTATAGCTGATTTTCATGTCGGCCGCAGGCACTAAATGACCCCGGTCAAAACCGCTTTTTTTATAAGCTTTACTGCTTATAAAGGGGGTTACACTGTAGTCAGGTCTAAAGTCAGAAGTTCTTTTTTGATTTCCGTTGATACTTTTTTTTGTGAGAAGGTGAAATGTCCACGATGCTTGTTTGAACTTTGAGGAGTAACACAGAGAGTAGTGCTTGTAGTCTATGGGCTGTTTGCAATTGTTTAAGGGTTCAAACTGAAAAGCCCAAACTTTTGAAGAAGTGAAAAGTATAACCAATATCAAGGCACTTAAGTTCACACTTTAAATTTTGCACTTTAATATAAAAAATAGGGAGCTAAAACTCTAACAAACAGGTGGTTAGTCTAGCCAGCTTAGTTGCCGTACAAAGACTTTACACCTGTTTAGCAAGTGATCTTTTAGAGCTAAACTACACATGTTTTAGGAACAGCTAAGAGTGTTAGCCTGGGCTCTACTGGAATTTAAAACTTTGCTCATAGCCATGGCACCTAAGTTGCAAGTTAGACCAGCGGAGACCAGTTCTTATGAAAGCTTTTTTAATATTTATTTTATTTTGGTGTTTTTGTAGTAGTTCTTATGCCGTTTTGTGCTCTAATTTTATGAGTCCCGATCTGAAACCTCGGAGCCGTATCGCCGATAAATTAAAATCTGATATTTTAGAAGAGCGCATAAGTCTAAAAGAGGCTGCTGAAGAAGCTCTGGCAAGGCTAGTGGCCAAATCGCAGAGCGTTGATTTAGATCAAACCTTTGATGTTCTGCTTGTTGGTGCTGGGGTAGCAGAGCTGACAGTTCAAATGAGACTCGCAGATCTTGGAAGCCAGTTGAATGTTTTAACAATAGATGCGGGAAAGTCTGTGGCTCCTGTTTTTTCTGATTCAGGTAAGGGATTTTACCTTAACTCTACATCCAAACCGCCAACGGATAGTCTTTTTCAAAAGCCAGGCGAGGGTGATTTGAACCGTATACCTTATGCTCCCTTACAAGTTGCAGATGTTTCAGTCCGAAAGTATCCTGTTGCTGAAGAACTTGGTCAGGTCGCCACTATCAATAGAGGGTTTTACAGTGACAACCCCGTTTTGTTTGGTTCGCGGTTAATTTCATACACAGAAAAGAAAAATTATGTAGAGGTTAAACTTGCTGATGGCAGGTTGATCAAAACTAAAAAACTTGTTTTCACTTCTGGATTAGGAAAATCTGGAAAGCCAATTCTAGCGCCTGAAGCCCTGGACTTAATGGCAAAATACCCAAAAAGAATAAAAACCTCTGAGACAGTGAAAGAAGAGATTAAAAATGACCGAAAAGCCTTTGAGCAGTACATCGGAAAAACAATTTCTATTGTTGGGGCCGGAGACAATGGCAATGTAGATGTATCTTGGTTGTTGCGATTGGGGCCAGAAAATAGCTACGGCAGTGTTCCTGTTGGTGCAGGTGCTGTAAAAAAAATAATTTGGCATGGACAGCGTTGTGACTCTTGTGAGGACTTTGTGACCAAAAACAGATCAAGATATGCTGAAATTGGTCAAGGTTTTAGAAGTGGTACGATTCAGCCTTTACCCGAAAAATTATTTAGATTCACTGAATTAGATAATGGTAGATTTAAGGTGACTGCACCAAATAGAATGAAAAACAGTTCAGGAGAGAGTGACATCATCATTTTGGCATCAGGACTAAACCAGAGCATCTCTTCTTTAAGAAAGAGAGAGTCGTGGAAGGATCAGGATAAAATTTTAGCTGATCAACTTGATAGTTTTATCCAGGATGTTGAAAAAGATGTTAAAGTGAGTGGAGTTGGATTATCAAGGAGCACCTCTCAAGATTACACCATTCGCATTCCAAAAAACACAGGTGTAACTAGACAGCTTGTCACTTACACAAGTCCTGAGAAGCTTGTAAAGCCGGGGCCGACAATCTTTGATTTTATTCTTGATGGATTTTTTCAAAGTAAGCTCAAGCCCGGCCCTGAAGAGTTCGGTGACAATGTGGTCATCTCTTCACTGCCAAGCAAACGTGAAGACTTGGCTGATTTGGAAGCGCTCGAGTTGCGGTTTGATTTTAGCAGTGGCAAAGATGGGTTCTTTCGCTTAAATGGTAGTGATACAAGTGTTGTTCAAGTTATTGTAGCTGGCGTGAGCGCTGATGGAACAAGTCGTGATCTTGTCGAATTAAAATACGTTTATGATTTAGCTGGAGCCAGTGTAAATCCCGTATCTACAAATATTGAGCGTATACTTAAAAGACTGCCATTTTCTAAAATTTTCGATAATAAAATTGAACCTGATGTTGTGACAACAGATTACGAAGGTAGAGAGGTGAAATTAGGTTTTTCACTTTCAAGCGAAAGCAACGTAAATCCACCTAGAGTTTTTGCTGCTGGAACGGCTGCGCTGGAGTTTGGATCCTTAACTAGTGAACGTGAAAGAGTCGGGGTTGGTGCAAACGGTGTTTCGATGTTTCTGATTCTGCCTAGAACAAGTTTGTTCGTAGATAAAGTTTTGATTCCCAAAGATTAAAAATAAGCGATTCGATAGTTTTTTGATGGTCAGTCTTTAGCCTCTTCAACCGAGGCCTTCATAAGCTTAATCAACTCTTTTATTTTTTCGGGTTCAGCTTTACCAAGGTGTCTAAAAATCATTTTGCCATCTCCATCAAAAGCAAAAATTTCGTTGCCACTTGGTTTGAAATCTAAAATCTTGTGCATGTAGCGTTTTCTGTCTTTTAAGTAAATTGTTCTGGGGTACTTTTCTTGTTTTGCTCTAACAGCCCGTAAGATCAGAGGGTTTGGAATCCATGAACTTTTTAAATCAATGATGGCTACAGAACCAAAAGCATCACCTTCAAATTTTTGAGCTTTCAGCTCTTCAGAGGCTTCCATATTAAGCTCTTTTTTCTTGGGGCTGACGTAAAACAAAACGAAGGCTTTGCCTCTTAGTTTTTCTGAATCAAAGTCTTCCCCGTCTAAACCTCCATTAGGCAAAACCCAAGCTTGAGACAAAAGTGGAAAGATTAGAGTTGCGACAGCTGAGAGAAGTCTTAGTTTATTCATACTTACTATTGTAAGTATGATTTCCAATCATTTAAATGCTTTTCTTGAATTGAGACATAAAAAACCTTACCAACAGAGGAGACCTCGATCTTATCGACACTACAGATGTTTTTGAGTTTTTCTTCTAGATGAACGTCTGCATTTGAAATGAAAATTTCTTTTTCAATAATATTTGATGGTTTAAGTGATTTTATCTTAAGTTTAAGCTCGTTTAAACCCTCTTTAGTAAATGTACTGGTCAAAACAAAGGGGGGCTTTCTGCTAAAGGTCCGCTTTTCTGTTGGCCCTAATAAATCTATTTTGTTGTAAACATTTAAAATAATTTTTTCGTCCCAACCGAAAGATGCGATAAGCTCTTCAACAAAATTAGCTTTTCTCTCAAACTGTGAGTCAGAAGCGTCTATTACGTGAAGCAAAATGTCGGCATCTCCAGACTGTTCTAAAGTTGATTTAAAAGCATCGACTAAGTGGGTGGGGATTTTGTTTATAAAACCCACTGTGTCAGTCACAACAACTTCACCCAAGTCTTTTATAAAAGCTTTTTTAGTGAGGGGATCAAGGGTTGCAAAAAGCTGGTCTTCTACATAGGTCGACTGACCTGTTAGTGACTCCATTAAAGATGATTTGCCAGCGTTGGTGTAACCAATCAAAGCTACTTTTAAACTTTGACCTCTAGACTTAGAGGTCTGCACCCTATGCTTAGTTACTGTCTTTAATTTCTTTTTTAAAATGTCTATGCGTTCTCTGATAGTTCGCTTGTCTTTTTCTAATGCGGACTCCCCAGGGCCTCTTGTTCCAATTCCGCCGCCCAATCTTGAAAGGCTTCCGTGCCAGCCACCAATCATACGTGGAAGCTCATCCATCAACCTTGCTAGTTCCACTTGAAGTTTGCCCTCACTTGTCTTCGCACGTTTAGCAAAAATATCTATGATCACTTGGTTTCTGTCTGCGATCACAACGTCTAATTCTTTTGTGAGGTTTCTGAGTTGTACGCCAGAGAGCTGGTGGTCAATCACCACTGCAGTGGCTCCAGTCTCTTCGATCATTGCCTTGATCTCTTCAACCTTCCCAGAACCGATGAGCGTTCTAGGTCTGATCTGGTCAGTTTTTTGAAAGGTGGAGCCCACAACTTCCCAACCGAGGGAGTAGATAAGGTCTTCGAGCTCAACCAAATTGGATTTGATTTCATCAAGTTTTACAGACTTGTCACCAAAACCAACAGCAATCGCTTTGACATCAGTTAAGGCAAGATCAATAAGGCCACTACTGGGCATAGGCCTCATTCAAGCGGTCAACACGCTCGTGAATTTCTAAGGCGGTGAGAGCAGCAGCGTTTACAATGTCGTTCACTCCTCCAGTTCTTTGTACAATGTTTACAGGCTGATTAGCACCGACTAAAATGGGCCCGATCATTTCACCATCAGCTAATTTTTGTAAAAGCTTGTAGGCGATGTTTGCTGAATCTAGATTTGGAAAAACCAAGATGTTTGCAGCTTCACCTTTAAGGGAGCTAAAGCTAAAGAGGCGTTCGATGATGTTATCATCAACAGCAGTGTCGGCCTGCATCTCGCCATCAACTTTTATAAAAGGAGCTAGTTTATGAACAAGCTCAGTGGCTTTTTTCATTTTTGAAGGAGAGGCTCCTTTACCTTGATAATTTGTGTAAGATAAAAAGGCCACGCGTGGCTGCTGCTTGTAGCTTGATGCTATTTCTGCAGCATTGATTGCAATTTGCGCGAGCTCTTCAGCAGTTGGATCAATGTTCATTGTTGTGTCTGTTAAAAAGAGATACTTCCCATCTTTCAAGAATATATTTAAGCCAGAGATCACTTGATCTTTTTTGGGTCCAATAACATCAATGATGGGTTTGATCGAATGGGAATAGCTTTGCGCTGCACCTGATACAAGGCCGTCTACTTTTTCTTCATGAAGCAGCATAGCTGCGTAGTAGTAAGGGTCCTCGACTAACTGATCAGCTTCTGATTCGAGCAAGCCTTTTCTCTTTCTTAAATTGTAGAGCTCTTTACCAAATTTTTTTGTGCTTTTTGAATCTCTAGGATCAATGATTTCCACATTTTTAATTTTGGTAAGTTCGTTTTCAGCAGCAGCGGCTAAAATGTTTTTTTTGTTGCCAATAAGAACGGGTTTGGCAAAGCCTTCTTCCATAATTATTTGGCAGGCTTTCAAAACTTTTTTGCTTCTGGCTTCAGGAAAAACAATTCGTGGTTTCTTTTTGGTTTTCCTGTTTCTAGCGTTTACACGATTGATAATAGGACGTATGAACTCCAGTTTTGCGCCGAGAAAAGACTCAAGACTCTCAACGTAAGCTTTCATATTTTTTATTGGAGTGCGCGCAACACCGTCTTCCATAGCAGCTTTTGCAACTGCCGGCGCCACTCTTAGTAAAACTCGGGCATCAAAAGGTTTTGGAATGATGTAGTCAGGTCCAAAGTGAAAGTTTTGTCCATCGTAGGCTTTAGAGACCTCATCTGGCACAGACTCTCTCGCTAACTCAGCAATGGCATGAGCGGCGGCGTGTTTCATGTTTTCGGTGATTTCAGTGGCACGTACATCAAGTGCCCCTCTAAAAATATAAGGAAAGCCAAGAACGTTGTTCACTTGGTTAGGGTAGTCACTTCTACCTGTTGCAAGAATAGCGTCAGGACAAACTTTAAGTGCCAACTCTGGTCTGATCTCTGGCTCGGGGTTGGCCATTGCAAAAATAATGGGTCTCCCGGCCATTTTCTCAACCATTTTTTCTGTCACACATCCACCGACACTCACTCCGACAAACACGTCAGCACCGACTAGTGCTTCAGTTAAAGTTTTGAGTTTTGTTTTTCTGGCAAAAAATTCTTTGTATTTGCTCAGTCCGGATCTATCTGTTGTGATCACACCTTTGGAATCACACATCATCAGGTTCTCTTTTTTAACCCCCATGTCGATCATGAGTCGTGCGCAGGACATTGCGGCAGCACCTGCTCCATTAAAGACAACTTTGATGTCTTTCATTTTTCTATCAGTAAGGAGGCATGCGTTTATGAGCGCTGCTGCAGAAACGATGGCTGTACCGTGTTGATCATCATGAAAAACGGGAATGTCAGTTTCTTTTTTTAAGCGTTCCTCAATTTCAAAACATTCCGGTGCTGCAATGTCTTCTAAGTTGATGCCGCCAAATGTAGGAGCTAGAGCTTTAACAATTTTTATAAACTCTTCTGTGTCTTTAGTGTCGACCTCAATGTCGAAAACATTTATGTTGGCAAACTTTTTAAAAAGAACGCCTTTACCTTCCATAACGGGTTTACTAGCAAGTGGCCCGATATCGCCAAGTCCTAGAACCGCTGTGCCGTTAGAGATGACTCCAACTAGGTTTCCTTTAGAAGTGTATTCAAAAACTTTGAGTGGATCTTTAGCAATCTCTTTGCAAGGGCCTGCAACCCCAGGGGAGTAAGCCAGAGACAAAGCGTAGTCGCTGCTTACATCTTTTGATGAGTTCACATCAACTTTTCCTGGTGTGCCTTCTGAATGATATTTTAGGGATTCGCGTTCAATCTGTTCCATAATTATTTTTCCTGGCTATGATCTTTTGATGAGCAGTAGATTTGCTCTTTTTTTGCTCTCCAACGTTAAAGATCTAATCTTAGTTTTGTCTTGGCGTTTGTCACTGATTTTCTAGTTATTTTTGCAGCAGGTGTCGAGTGCTAAAAAGTGTGTGTCTAAGAGTCCACATTGACAAAAAAAAGGCTGAGTCTGAATATATACAGGTAATTTCATGAGATGTAGATCAACTAAAAATAAAATAGAGGCGGCGTTGTATGGCAAATAGGGAAGTGGTTATTGTTGAGGGTGTGAGAACTCCATTTGCTAAGGCTGGAACAGCTTTAAAAGACGTGCATGCAGCGGACTTAGGTAAATTTGCCGTCACAGAGTTGATCAACAAAACCAATTTAGATGTCTCATTAGTCGATGAAGTTTTAATAGGAAATGTGGGAACCCCATCAGATGCTGTAAACATTGCAAGAGTCATTGCTCTTAATTCAGGCCTTCCCCAGTCTATTTCTGCAGCTACCGTGCACAGGAACTGTGCATCTGCTTTGGAGAGTATTTCTGGTGGATACGAAAAAATCCTGTCTGGAACTATGGACTGTCTTATTGCTGGTGGAACAGAGAA
>Ga0115567_10002664_pt1 | contig 17678 bp, 14 predicted proteins | sample COGITO_mtgs_1204_2_FD_88679 | JGI IMG/M metagenome (GOLD analysis project Ga0115567, IMG submission 88679) | Pelagic marine microbial communities from North Sea - COGITO_mtgs_120412 | ecosystem: Environmental > Aquatic > Marine > Epipelagic | place: Germany:Helgoland, sampling site Kabeltonne... | reverse complement strand
TTGCCAACCGGTGTGTGCGAGTACCCACTCACCCTCACTGAATTTATCATTTTGTGACTTTTCCACTTGGCATACGGTAGCTCCCACCATTACTTCACCCACTTTCACTGGGTCGGCATAAGACTCGGCGTCACTCATGCGTCCACGCATATAGGGGTCAAGTGATAAATATATTGTACGAAGCAATACTTCTGAATCTTTTAAACTGGGTAAGTCGACTTTCTTTAAATCAAAGTTTTTGTCACTTGGCGCTCCGTTCGGACGAGAAGCGAGTACGAGTTGACGAGAAGTTGTAGACATAAAATCCTCCAAAAAATTAATCGATGATGTTCGCTGTAGCAAGAAATAAACATCGCAAATAGTGGTGTTAAAAACGTTAAGATTACATTATTACTACGCATGGCTACCTAAAGAGTTTGAAAACAAGTCAGGCATGCTTTTTTTAAGCGCGAAAAAAATAACAAACCTTAATATTAATTCTAGTTGTAAAAAACGGTGAATACTGCTTCTTTACGTCGAAACAAACATTTAACAGCTATTGTGTAAGATGCAATAGTACGTAAAATAGTGGCCACGATTAAAGCCCTATCGCAAAACGCTAGTGGCAATCATTCAACATTACATTAGGAATTTTACATGGCTGTGTTCGGGACTGTATTTATGCCGCAAATGGCATTGGCTACTTTTGAAAATGGAAAGTGGAGCGACACCCAAAACGTCGCTGCTGACAGCATTCAAATGCATCCCGGCGCGCACGTACTGCACTATTCAAGCACTTGTTTTGAGGGCTTGAAAGCTTTTCGTCACGCCGATGGTGGGATTTATACCTTTCGAATGGACCAAAATATAAAGCGTTTTGAGCAAAGCAGTCAATTGCTGAATTTACCTAAGATTAATCCTAAGCAAGTCGAGTCTATGATCCTTAATATCGTAGGGCAATACGCAAGTGATGTACCGAAACCTCCAGGATCTATGTACATCCGACCTACGCATATCGGTACTGAAGCCTCTATCGGTAAAGCGGCGGCGCCATCACTAAGCTCAATGTTATACGTCTTGTTGTCGCCTGTTGGAGACTACTTCGCTGGCGGAGCAAAACCTTTACGATTGTTATTAGACGAAACCGGCATGCGCTGTGCTCCCCACATGGGTATGATTAAAAGTGGTGGTAATTACGCCAGTGCATTAGGTCCTATTTTGAAAGCTAAAGCTGATGTTCAAGCCGATCAAATACTATTTTGTCCAAACGGAGATGTTCAAGAAACTGGAGCAGCAAATTTCTTATTAATTGACGGTAATGAAGTCATCACCAAAGCATTAGATGCTAGTTTCTTACACGGCGTTACGCGAAACTCTCTTTTACACATTGCAGCCGATTTAGGCATGACAATAAGCGAGCGCAATATTAGCGTTGATGAATTACTTGAAAGAGCCGGCAAGCCAAATGTGGAAGCGGCTTTATCAGGCACTGCGGCGGTGCTTACTCCCGTAGGCACTTTTATACATAAAGGCAAGGAACATCGAGTAGGCTCAGGCGAAGCTGGACCACGCACCATGAAATTACGCCAAGCATTGAACGATATTCAATGGGGTAAAGCTGAAGATACGCATAATTGGCTGGTAAAAGTTAATTAACGACTAATTCAGCGAAGACGCAAAATACATCTTAGTTCAGTGTTTAACAAGCCTTAACACCGTTTTTTCAGCGCCGCGCTTTACAAAAGCCGCTACCTTGAGTCTTTTAATCTGTATCGATGCGCTTATTATTATCGTTTTTTAGTTTGGTAAGTGGATATTCTTAGGTTTTAGTTCGCTGTCACAAGGAATAAATAAGAATCGCCTTAAGCCACTTACTTGCGACCACGTTTTTTTACTGAGGTTTTCAATAATAGAAAAAGTCAAAGTAGCAGGGCCCTTTTTTAAGATCTGCTTACCTATTAGCTGGGTCATGTTTTCGTTTATCATAAATGTGGTGGAGGTATCCTGAATATCAATTTTCGCTTTAAATCCAACTGCGTTTGTGTCCCTAAGCTTTATGTATATGTTAAAGCAAGTTGAGCTTTGCACGTCAATATTATATGTCGCCGAGTCGCCCATAACTTTCATGTTACTCAACGTATGTGCTTTGCTAATGGTGTTGCCTTCAGTGGATACAGGGCCAAATCCATTAACCACCGATACGCCATTATCTTCATTGATTTCATAGATAGGCGTTTTAAAACTTTCTTTATCTGTTTTGAAAGAATCAAATTGTTCACTTAATTGGGCCTTCATTTCATTTGCAAGCACTGGGTGTTGAGCAATAATATTGACCCTTTCTAAGGGGTCATTTTGCATATCAAAAAGCATATAGTTATCGACAGGCATTGGATACGTTTCGTCTTCAGGGCCGTGATTCAACAGCAGTTTATATCGATCATTACGAAAGGCCGTTGGTTGTAAATCTACGCTTAAACCTGCTCTAGCTTCAATGTCAAATGGAGTCCATTGATTAAAGTTTTTCTTGGTAGAAATAACGTCATGAGAGCCGAGGTATATTGAGCGCTGCTGCTCGCTGGAAACATCTCCTTTTAAATAAGAATAGAACGATACACCGTCAATAGGCTTATTGCCTGCAGGTACTTCGGTGTTAGTGATGTCTAAAAGTGTAGGAACAATATCTTGCACATTCACAAAGCGATTGACCATGCTAGGTGAAAAGTGCTTTGTGAATGATATAAATAATGGCGATTTAACGCCGTTTTGCCAACTTTGCCCTTTGTTCCCATTCATTTTGCTGGGATTACGCTCTAGCCATTCAGCTTTCGTCATTGCACCAAAGTTACTCGAATCCCACCATGGCCCATTGTCGCTCATGAAAATTACAAGTGTATTATCAAGCAAATCGGCTTCTTTCAAAAAAGTCATTAGTCGACCAATGTGGAAATCCATCTCACTGATCATGCCATACAAATTGGCGATTGCAGGGCGCTCGCCCTTCGCCAAATATGGCGCTACATATTCTTTGGGTGCTAGCCAAGGCTCGTGTGGCGCTAAAAAACTGACATAGGCAAAAAAGGGCTGATCGGCCGCTTGGCTTTTGCGCATGAAGTTAATTGCGTAGTCGCTTACTACCTGCGATACCCACTGCTCATGCTCAACATAGTTGTTATTAAAAAAACCTATACTATTTTTATGTCTATATAACTCAGCGTAATAAGACTCGTCAAAGCCTCTATCCCACGGTAAGTAACCATCTGTTTTACCTAAATGCCATTTGCCCCATGTACCTGTGGCATATCCATTGGTTTTCAGCATATCGGAAATAAGCGTTTCGTCTTTATTCAAGTAGTCTCTGCCGCCGTGCACTCCCGACACACCGGTTCGGTAATAGTGTCTTCCCGTGAGTAAAGATGCTCTTGTGGTTGCGCATACAGGGCTTACTGAAAAATCACTGAAGCGAACAGACTGCGCGGCTAATTGGTCGATGCTTGGGGTTTCGATTATCGGATTACCATGCACAGACAAATCGTCAAAGCCTAAATCGTCGGCGCTAATGAGTAATATATTAGGCCTCTGTTTAGAATCGGCAAAGACGAGGCCAGACGCTGTAAAAAATACAATAAAAGCGAGTATTATCTGCTTATGATTAAGCTTCATTAGTTACCCTATTTACGTAGTTAGATGCCATAACAGCCGCTGTTGCAATGTGATATAGCGAGCTTGAGGGAGCATGACTAGCGCATGCTTGGTTATTTACATCTAACTGGTCGATGTACCTGCCGCTGAACGCTTCAAGCAAATTTGGCTGATCATCAGAAATATCGCCTGCTGCAATAGTACGTGGTTGATGAAAGTAATGTTGAAACAAGCTATCAATCCCATCTGCTGCTTGCCCTTGATAATACGCCTTGTTGCTTGGCGTAAATTCAGCTTGCGCAACACTTGCTTTTATAAATTCAGTTATTGGCCAAAGTCGCTTGCTCGATTTAATGACAGTACCATCAAGCGTGACTTCATCAAACACCAATTTCGTATTCTTAGCAAAGCCAATTTTAACGGCCTTCGCATACAAATTATTGCAATAATCGTCTACTGGGGCCTGCGTAAATTTTTGATACCATCTCAGCAGCCAAATCCACTCAAACATGTGCCCTGGCTCAACAATAGTGCCCAACCTGCCCTCGTTAAGTGACCAATCGTGATTAAAGAACTCTCTCACCACGTAATTTTTTGGATCGTAAAAAGCACTTTCAAATAGCGTAAATATTTGCCCAGCCCGTGCCAGCCATTTTGCATCAAGTGTGAATTCGTAACAGGTTAAGAAGGCCTCGAAAAGGTGCATATGCGGATTCTGTCTTCTTACATCGCATGTATAATTACCTTCAGACCAACCGCCGTATTGCGCTTTGAAACTTACATCTATGTACGCGGCAATTTCTTCGGCTTCTTGAATAGCTTTTTTATCGTTAAACACCTTGTATCTATATGCGCTTGCCAAAATAAAAAATGCAAAGTCGTAGGTGTCGTTTTTGCTATCTAGAATTTTTCCGCTAGTGGTAAGCAAGTGAGCATACCCGGCCGACTGCTGAGTGTTTTTAGCATTCGCATTTAAAAATTGATTGATGCCAAGCACCTTTTCTTTGGCGTTATGCATCCACCCCATAAGGTAGGCAGAACAAAAAACAAATATTTGCCTAGATTGCACCCTAGCTCTTAAATTTGCTGAATAGTCGGGCACGCCGGAGGGGTCTAAGCATTCGAAAGCCGACTGATTTTCAGGATTAATACCAATACTCGACCAAAGCGGTATTGCCTTACTCTTCATCCAACTTTCAAGACGGTTAGTTTGTTCAATAAAATATTCTAAGTCAGGCATAGTAATTGTGTTTGGAAATGATAATATAAATGTAACCCGTTACATTTATATTATCAAGATATAGTTCCCTAAAAAACCTTTCTAAATAAGATATAAGTCAACTTAACTAGCGTTTATTAATAGAAATGAAATATCGAAATCGCCCATTCATAGAACCGGTTACATTTTAAATGAGCTCGTAAACTGTTCCTACGCAATAGAATGGCTTTAAACGTAAGCCTTGATATTGCACCTATGTTCAACTTGTGATTAGTTTAAATTAATATCCCTGCGCGTAAGAAGATTTACGTGGACCCTTCCTTGACTTATGAGGTTTTCTTAGTCCAATAATGCATAAGCTGGCTACACTAACCTCACAGTTCAATGTATACTCGCGCTATCCTTATTGGAACTGAAGCTTTCATTATAAAGACTGCAGCGCATTCACATTTTAGATTGCGCAGAATGAAGGTTTTGACGAAGGAATTTAAGCGATGAGAGTCAGTTAGTGATGAAGTTTCGCAGGCCTAGTGAGCGAAGGTAATCAAAAACCGGTACTTACCTGACCTTGTGAAAAAACAGGCTAATATCACCATGCAATCTCGTATTACCAAACTTAAATAGCAATACCACTTTACTGGAATCAATAAACATGAGTGATTCACATCCAAAAAAATATATTTTTTTGGAGCCTTACGAATATAGTAATCAGTTCATCGATGAATTGAAATTAACTTTCATTGCGCTTGGTTATAAGGTTGAACCTTTTAAATCTATTGAACAATATGCCTCAGTCCCAAAGTCTTCCAAGATTGCGGTTATTAATTGGCTTGAAGACCAGCCCTCATACAATCAATCACATTTTCAAGCATGGCTAGATTTTTTACGAGTTATAAAAAAAGCTCTGCTTATTAAATTGAAAATGAACCGAGTAATATGGATCCAGCATAATTTCAGACCGCATAATCGCGAGTACGGTCAAACAACGTTTCACTTTACTCAAACAATGTTCTCTTTTTTGAAATTCAAAAAACTGGTGATGGAAAGGTCTGCAGTAGGTGACAACATTACTCATCCACTTTATCTTTCAGACAAACAGAATGATCGTTTACAAACTCAGCTAAAATCTTTCGAATGTGAGGGGCAACACGACGTTTTATTTTTTGGTGCAATTAAAAAATATAAAAATTTACATGAAATATTGCAGTACTGGCCTGTAGACCTCACCCTTCGAGTTATCGGTAGTGCTGAGTCTCAAGATTATGTTAATCAATTGCGCGAAATAGTAGCGAGACGCGCGCTGAGTGTAGTCATAGAAAACAGATTTATCGAAAGTGAAGAGTTGGACAATCTCTTAAAGTCTTATAAGTGGGTGTTAGTACCTCATGCAAATAACACAATGGTTGCGAGCGGCAGTTTCTACCATGCTATTTCTTATGGCTGTAACGCTATTTGTAATGCAAGTGAATTTGGCTTACTTAAAAGTAAGCAACATGAATTTGTCCAAGTCATTGATCAACAAACATTTTCCAATGGCTTCTTAGAAAAGCACTTTGTGCCTAAACATCAAGTATTGGCGCAAGTCCTTGAACACTACGGCGAGCAAGTGAGACTTGCACAATGGGACAAAGTCTTAAACGATTAATTTTTCGAACTTGCAAAAAGGGATACAGATTAAAAAGACTAAACAGATAAAAACCATTTATTTAGCCTCTGAAAGCGATATTTATTAGCTTCAGAGGCTTGGTCAAGTCAGTTCAACTTAGAAGAATTTGTAAACGTTATCTCTTGTACGTTTTCAACCAAATGAGATTTTGGAAAATCGTTTGCCCACGTTTTATGAAAATTTCCGACTTTCCCCCCTCGAGAATCAAAAACATAATTTTCTATTCCTAGTAAAGTACTTAAGATAAAAGCGTGCAGTCTGTCAGTCACTACAATGTCGCCTAAGCTCAACAACTCTATGCCTCTTTTCAAATTATCCTTAGCATAAGCTATTCTGACCTTTTCATAGAAAGGTTGAATAAACGAGGTGGTGCTTGGATACTTTCTAATTGCTCTGCAAAAAATAGAATTAATAAAGGTTTTTATCGGTGCATGTTCCACAACCCAGTCGTCGATTAGGAAACTTAGCTTTTTATCATTCAATACACTGCTAAGTTCTGATGACTTGTCATTTAGCCTCTCTTTGTCGACTCTTAACAAACAAAAAACATCTTTATCTGATGACGTTCGGACTAATTTCTTCATACAAAATGCCATGTCGGGTGCCAACCTTACATGACATTTAAAATTATCTAATGCAAACTTTTGGCTAGATGTGTCTCTCACAATTAATGTGAAATCGGTGCAGTTGTCAATCGCTACTTTGGTTTCTTCCAAAACTTCTACAGTGTCAAAATGAATACTTTGCGGAAATTGAATTAACAACTTATTTGGAAATTGCCTCATTATATCTAAACGGATTTGCTGATGCCGCATCCATAAATCGCCGAAGTTACCCCCGCCGTGAAAAAGTAGGCAATCAGCATTTTCAAGTAAATCATACTGGCCGCTTGAATAACTGCGATAATCAACGATGTTAATCACCGCGTTTGGAAAGTTTGACTCTAAGAACTCAAGTTCGCCAAGAAATATCGCGTTATCTCCAACGTTTGGGTGATCAGGAACATCAATAATAACAAATTTTTTTGTATCCTTTGGTATCAAGTCCATAAGTGTTGAGGTTATTTGCTCTTTCAAACTCATCAATTTATCCTTTTACTTTTGATCATTATCAAACGTTTCTATTTTAAGTGTAATATAAATATAGCTTCTAGCTAATCTGAATTTCATACTGAGTTTTAGAGAAAAATAAAGTTTCTTATACGCTGATAATAAACAGTCGATATTTCTCTAAATACTTATTGCCGTAGTATGAGACGCCTATAAGTCTTGCCTAAGCTTTACATTTTTCTTACTGCTCAGCTCGATTTTCAGCTTCAATAAACGAACAGACTTTTTAACATATTTTACGCGTGAAAACGTTGGGTTTAACTTTTTTAGAAACCAAAAAAGCAAAAACAGCGCTTTAAAAGTTGCCGTAAATGAATATCGACTTTCTGTATTGTTATACACTGTTTCAATTGAATCTTCTGTGGCTCGCGGTAAAGCGGTTAACAAGTTGGATTTTATTGCTCTGACCGCTGTAGCATTTTGTTTGATGTTGTTCTGAGATGTAATGCTTCCTGAATGTATACGATATTGAAGAAGCGGACCTTGTAAAATACCAACTTGCGTAATACCAATTAGCCGAGTCCAAAGTTCAAAGTCCTCTGCATTTTTGTACGACTCATTATAATAGATATCGGATTTCTTCAACTTTCTCATATCAAACATTGCAGTAGGGTGGCATACCGGACACCCGAACAACAACTCTACTGACTCTAGCATATAGTCTGTTGTAGGAACGTTTTTATTAAACACCTTGTCATCTGCGTCAATGTATTCAAAACCTGTAAAAAGAACACCCGTATCAGTATTTTTTTCTAAGAAATTGACCTGCGATTTTATTCTATCGAGATGTGCTATGTCATCGGCATCCATCCTAGCAATAAAAGCACCGTTACTTAAATCTATACATTCATTTAGGGTTGAAATTAATCCCTTATTTGGCCTTGACCTGAAGACAATTCGATCATCATCGTATGAAGAAATTATAGATTTAGTGTTATCTGTTGAACCATCATCTATAACAACTATCTCCAAATTTTTGTGCGTTTGGGATAAAATACTTTGCAAAGAAGCAACTATGTAATTTTCCGCATTGAAGACAGGAATGATAACTGATACCAGAACCTCATTGTATTCCATAATAAATTTAATTCCTTACTTTTCAAAATTCGCTTGGCTGGTATGTACAATTGTTAAGAAAAAACGCTAACTCTATTATTACTTTTTCAAAACACTAAATAAATCCGTGCTTACATGTTTTGAGTGTTTGTAAAAGACAGTAAACATCAAAGCGCAATAAGTAAAAACGCCTAGCAGAATCTTTAATATCAAAAGTGAAAACATTGTGGTTTCTAGGTCGGCGTATTTAAAAGTAATGAAGCTGACTATGACCATTACCACCGACGATATTAGAGCGGGTAAGCTCGCTAAAAATACCTTTGTTAAACTAATGTCTACTTTAGACTTTACCAAACGAAATTTAATGATGACGGTTACAATCGTAGATAAAAACAAACCATAAACAGCCCCTTCTACAGAGTGTAAAGCTCCAAGCGTGATTAATATAATGTTTGAAAGCATTGCATAAAAATTAAGTTTAAATACTAAAGCTGTGTGCCCTCGTGCGACCAACATTGAGGGGAGAAACCAACCTAGTACATTTGCAGATATTGTAAAGCATAGCACTCTTAGCAGTTCTGCACTCACTTCCCACTGTGCACCGAAAACAATGAAAACGACTTCTTCTGCAATTGCAGCAACTCCAAAATATAGGGGCACTATAAGCACTGATGCAATCTTTACTACTCTTATGTAAACATCTGACAGGTTGGTGTTTCTGCTAACGCGAGAAAATGCAGGTAATAAGGTTGCATTTAGAGGCGTCATAGTTACCTCCGAAAGCATTCTGCTGGCTCGTTGAGCAACTGAAACAAAGGCAAACTGAGCGCTTCCAAGCAAGAACGCAGTTATAAAGTTTATACTTTTACTGGAAAAGAAATTAAGACATGTAGTATAGAAGAGCGGTAGGCCAAAATTTAAGATAACTTTTACGTGCTTTAATTTAATTACGGTCATTGGAATAAACTTGTCGTATAAAACAAACAAAACTGTGGTAATTGTGGTCTGCAACAGCTTACCAAACACTACGGCCCATACTCCGTATCCTTGGAATACCATAAATACTGAGGTACCTCCGCCAATTGTAGTACTTACCGCATTTACAACAGCTATAGGCCTATATTGAAAGTTTCGTTGCATTCTTGCTAAGCTCACCAACGAGAGTGAATTTATTATTGGAGCCAAAGCTAAGGAAGCTAACATCATGCCAGAGCCAGTGTAAAAAAAGTTATTGCTTATAGGGGCTATAATCAACGCTAGGATCATCGCGAAAACAATAGAAATCAGCAGTAAAAACCAAAAGCAACTGGAAGCCAAGCGATTGCTCCATCTCGACTTCTGGATAAGAATCTGATTGACCCCAAAGTTGCCAAATAAAATGACCATTTCGGTCATTAAGAAACAAAATGCGATTAATCCAAATTGTTCGACATTTAAAATTCTTGCGAGAAGTGCATAAACAATGAGGGACGAAGCTTGGTTAAATATGTTGAGAAGAACATTCCAAAACGTTCCAAAAACTGTCTTTTTTGCAGTTGTCATTAGTACTACTTTTTAATTTCAAAATAATGGTGAATGTATCTAAACCGTCATTTGCAACTAGACGTTGTAAATAGAATTTGCACTTTTCATTCACAAGAGGAATTTTGTAAGATACGAAAGTCGTTGGTACTTTATCGATAGAGATAACGAATTAATGTGCAAAAATTTAAATCGTATTAATATAGCAAATTCCATCATATTTGCGAAACATTTAAATGCAGTAATGTTCTGAACAACCAAAATTTTATCATAGGATCCGCGCCTAAATTGGAAGATTCAGCGAGTCGGTCGGGGCTGATTAAATAAACGCCCAGTTTTGGTATCAATTCTGCTGAAGTTGTCATCTATTTTAGTATTCACTGTGCTGGATGACGAAAGTAAAAAACACCTTTGCTCTGCTCTCAAAATTTTGATTTTGTTATATTAAAGTTTAATTAACTGTCTACAACCTTGAGGTGTGGGCTATAACTGTCCTTTAGTACGGTTTTACTTTGACCCTATTGCTATCGAGTTCAAAAATAGCTTAAGCTATTCACTACTTATTACCTCGCTACAAAATTTTTCGCATTTAATTTACCCTAATGAACACAAGGAGCGTGTTATGGCGGTCAAAAATTGTTACTTATCCAATGTAGTTGCCTTTTTAATCATTTGCTTTGCGCTTACTACAGATGCAAGCCCGTTATCGGGACAGAAAACTACAGCGGTGCAGTTAGCCACCGTTTACACTAATCAGAATATTCAAGAATATCTGATTAGTGAAAAATTTGATGGTGTAAGGGCCGTGTGGCGTAACAAACAATTGAGAACTCGTTCAGGTAACCTTATACATGCCCCGCGCTGGTTTGTTAAAAACCTTCCCGATGTGTGGCTTGATGGGGAGCTGCGGTCTGAGCGAGGTCATTTTGAAGATGTTGTGTCAACTGTGACTAAGGACAAGCCAGTAGACAGCGAGTGGGAAAAGATAAAGTTTATGGTGTTTGATGCCCCAAACTACGAATCAACTTTTCAAACAAGAAGTCAATTTTATACCGAACTCATACAGAAACTTCAGATTAAGCATTTAAAGGCTACAGAACAGTTTGTGGTGACTAACAATAAAAAACTAATAAGGTTGCTAGAAAATTACACCCAAAATGGTGCAGAAGGATTAATGCTACATCGAGCAAATGCAATGTTTGTAAACGGTCGCAGCAGTAATATCCTAAAATTGAAAAAATTCATGGATGCTGAAGCAAGAGTTGTAGCGCATTTACCCGGAAAAGGTAAGTACGACAGCTTGATGGGGTCAATTATGGTGGAATACGATTCCAGTGATGGTCAACTTTTGAGCTTTAAAATAGGCACCGGTTTTAGCGATCAAGAACGAGAGCATCCGCCTGCTATTGGCAGCATAGTTACTTTTCAATATCACGGTTATACAAAACGAGGGGTCCCTCGTTTTGCGAGTTTTATGCGTGTACGCAAAGAACATTAACATCAAATAAATGTTTTGATTGATGCGCTCAACCTGCTATTAAACTGTTTTCAAATTTAATGTGACCTTTTTGCACCCGCCCTCGTCTAAATGAATAAGAAACGAAACGAAGTGGAGCTACATCGCTTGTTCGTTTCTCGCGCGTCTAGAAGAATCTGCACACATGGCAGGGAAACTTTTTAGACGTTGTTGGCCAGCCATTCAACACACATGCTATAGACTGCTACATAAGAAAATCATAACAATTGCGCAGCAAAACATGAATGGCTGGTTTTTTTTCAAAAATATCTATATCAAAAAATATCTATATCAATTATCCATTCCACATAAAGAATTCGCGGCAAAGTTACCTTTGCCGCGAATTTTTTATAAATCACTGGGCTTTTATTTCAAGCGCGCTTAACACTTAGCTTAAACGCCTAGATTAAGAATCACGCGGCCTTAAGCGATTCTTCAAATTGCTTAGTAAAACGCTGTAATTTATTTTGATTAATAAATTTAGACACTTTAGTAATATACTTCTCGCGTTCTTCAGAATACTCGGTCAAGGTTTGTGCTAAGGCAATGCCGGTTACTTCACCGTCTGACTTTCTAATTTGAGCGCGTTTGTCTCTGAGCTTTTGATAAGCTGAATTAGTGTTTAAATTTTTCAAATACCCGCGTACGGCAGCATTTACTGATTTAAACTTCGCAACTTCATGAGCTTTACCTGAGTCTCTTGACGATGGCACCATGCCGCATCCTTTAGAGAAGCACCACTGACCAAACAAGTTATTACCTTGCTTAGAAAAACGCGACGAACCCCAGCCAGACTCTATAGCTGCTTGCGTTAATGCTAACGATGGCGGAATAATGTCTACCCGCTCAAGAAGCTGTGTAATTGTATTTTTGTTAATGGCATCATCCGCTCTGTAGTACTTGGCCACATCACTAATATATGCCAATTGCTTAGGCGCTAAATCGACAAAGGGAATATCGTTAAGCGCAATCAACGCACTGCGTAACTTCATTATATGCTGATTTTCTTCTTCAATAATGGGATATAAAGTGGTGAAGAAAGTTTCTTTCTTTTCTTTTACATCGGCTATCTTTGCAAAATCTGGTAACTTGCTCAATGTATTCGCAGACTTTGCCTCAATTCTAGGCATTGTTGGATCTTCTTGACCGGTGAACTGATAGGCGACAATGGCAATCACTACGACTACTACACCTACTATTGCTAGCGTTTTCGTTGTTGTCATGTTTCTTCCTTACTTTTTGATTTATCGTTATTTTATTGTTCGCGTGCGACATCAGACATCTTGTCTAGCGCGCGTTTATACTTCATTTTTACCGTACTTAATTTCTCATCTACTATTTGCGCTATCTCAGCAAACTCCAAACAACCCACAACTCTAAACACAACAATAGATCGTTCTCTAACGCTCAAAGTATTTAGCCATTGTGTGACCTGCTGATTGTCCTCAGTTGACTCAATAACACCTTTTGTATCTGCTACCTCTTTCGCTTCATTAATATCAACTAATTCTAGCTGTTTTTTGCGAAGTCGAGTAACTGACAAGTTGTATGCAATCCTATATACCCATGTTTTGAAACTAGAACGAGCTTCAAAACGCGATAGTTTATTAAATACATTGAACATGGTGTCACTAACCGTTTCCTCGGCCTCTTCAACAGACCCCAAATATCTAAAACATATTTTGACTAAGGGTTTATGATAGCGATGAAAAAGCACCTCGTAGGCCGTTGTCACATAAGGAAGCTGCATTTGTGCAATGCGCACTAATTCAGCATCCTCATATTGTGATAACCGATCAGAGACACGATTCGTATCGTGCTCTGCTAGTTCCATGGTGTTTAGTCTCTTCTATTTTTTTGTTTTCTTAGCATGCTTTATCATGGTGAATTTTTGCGTTAGCAAGTCTTGATTAGGAATGCTCAACTGTTCTCCATCTTTGTTCTCTATAAGGGTGTTAACCGTGCTCACCGTTACTACATTACCAACAAAATCATTAAAGTTAATTTCATCTCCTGGTGAAAGCTGTTCTCTAGCATATATACCCGACACTACGCTGTTAGCGATGTTCTTTGTGCCTAAGCCCAAAGCAAGTGCCATGGCAATACCAAGACTGGCAATAAGCACGGTAAATATAGTATTTAACAGTGCTGTTTCTAGCTCAAGTTGTCCTATTACTAATGAAAAGGTAATGAACAACACAAGCATTTGCAACACTCTACCAGCTGCATTGCTGTATTCCACACCCATGTTATCGAGTGATTTCTCTACTTGAGTTTTACCTGCTCCGGCAATAAAAAGACCAATAATGGTAATAACCAAAGCGCCAAATAATTTAGGCAAATAAAGTACAAACTCATCTAATATGGTTGAGAATCTATCTAAGCCTAGCATATCTGCAGCAGCGACTAAAATAATTAGAGTAAAAAAGACATGTAACACCATGCCTACAATTTCTGAGGGCGAGGAAGTAATACCCACCGCTTTTAGAGCCTTTGACATGCTTAGTTTATCGCATAGTTTGTCAAAGCCGACCTTCTCAATAATCTTCGCTATCCATTTAGTCACTAGTTTCGATATATAAAAGCCAATCGCTACCACTATTATAGTGGCAATTAAATTAGGCAAAAAACTCGCTATTTTTGTCCAAAAGCTAGATAAAGCATTGCTAAAGGAAGTTGTCCAGGCACTTACGTTCATATTTTTCTCCGCTATTTATTTATGTGTGTTTTAATTATTTATTATTATGTTTATTTGAGGGCTCATCAACAGATTCGCGCCCCGTCTCATCTTTACTTGTGTTACTACTTTCTTGGTGAAGCTCGTATTGCCTTTTAGCTGAATAAGCAGAGGCACCGAAGCCAAGAAATATTGTCCACAGCCAGCCCACAAAAATGCTAGCTATATCTTTTGTTGCAACTGACATATGGGTTTTAGTTAATACTTGCGTTAGTTTTTCATGTTCATTTGAGTAATTAGGCTCGTTTGACCAAATCGCTTTGAGCTTATCCTCTTCAACACTCATTTATTTCTCCTAGCATAAAAAAACGGCCTATTTTACTAGGCCGTTTTATATTTCTTAGTTATTCACTATTAAGATTTCAACGCGTCTGTTCTCTGCACGACCTTCAGCGGTTTCGTTTGAAGCTACTGGCTTCTCTTTACCAAATCCGTTGGATGTTACGCGACTTGCGTCTATTTCACTTACTTTAGTAATGAAATTAGATACTGTTTCAGCACGCGCTCTTGAAAGCTCTAAGTTTAATTCGGCACTACCAGTTGAATCAGTGTGTCCAGATACCACAATTTTAGAGTTTGGGAAGCGCTTAATTGCTTCGGTGATCTTGTTCAGCATTACAAAATTAGATGATTCAATTTCGCTACCGCCCGATTTGAAATCAAAGCCTTGTGCACGAATTAGTACGTTGTCTCTTTGGCGATAAACGGTTGCTTCATCTTCTGAAAACATCGACTGAACCGCAGTAAAGCGCGCATCATCCGCTTTTTTAGCGGCTTCTACTTTCTCACGTGCAGCTTCTACTTTTTCACGCTCCATTTGTGCAATCATTAATGCATCCGCTTTGTCTCGCTCAAGTTGGCTGGCGCGCGTTTGTGATGCAGTCGCTATTTGCTGCATTTCCAACTGCGTGCTGGCAACTTGTGTCATAAGCGCTTCGTTATCGCTCACTACCGAAGACACTTGTTGACGCAACTGCGCAACCACTTCTTTATTCATGTTGTTAAACTGTACTTCGCTATTAATAGGCGCCACAACACTGCTTAACTGATCTTGGTACCATAAGATTTTTTGTTCTTCGTCAAAATCAGCATTATCGAAGTATGAATCTATGTCGGCAATACCTTCTGCACGCTTAATCAACCAGATAGCGCGGTTTGAATGCACGTTAGCTTTAGCAGTATCGGTTCTGTTGGCTTCAAGCGTATCTTGGGCGAGTTTAAGTTCGTCTTTTGCTTGAGCTACCGTTCTTGGCGCAATATCATCCAAGTCACGTTTTTCTGCATCGGCAACGGCTTTTTTAGCAAAGCTCAGCATATTCTTTTTAAGCGCGTTCAACTCTATTGCCAAATATTGATTTTTTATCTCTTCAATATCGCGTTTTGCTCGTGCTTCATCACCAATTTCTAATTGAGCTATGGCTTTTGCAAGCATTTTTTCAGCATCGTCAAATTGATCGGCGGCCACTGTTTTTGCATTGACCTGAATTGCTTTTTCGCGTGCTGCCAATACATCTTCAAATATATATTTTACTTTACTTGACTGTGCACGAGCCGCATTAACTCTTGCTACCGCTTCGTCTGCTAGTGCAGTTGCCGAACCTTTACCCGCCTTCGCGTCTCTTAAGGCGTTATCATAAACTTTATTCGCTTCTTTCATTTGCTCTGGAGAGAAAAACGCTAGATCGTCTTGTTTAGCTTTATTGATAAGTGACTGAGCCTCGCTAACAGTAGGATATTGCTGGAAAACAGCGTCGTTACTCAATTTCGGGTTTGATGCACAACCGGCTAATAGCGCTGCCGCAAGGCTTATGCTTATAATCGACTTTCTCATTATGTGACTCCTTGTTAATCTGCGCTAGTATTAGCGTTATGGGTACAGACGATGGCACTAAAGAATTAGTCACAAAATATTAAGATTTATTTCGATCCCTCACAGCATTTGTATTTTTTGCTATTTTTCTATACCTTAACTGGTCGGATTAACCCTTACTAAGTGATAAATAATGATCCCAGCCATGAACAAAATGATGACCTTCGTTGCACTAGCATGCTTAGTAGGTGCAAGCCACTTTGCGCTTGCTCGCCCTGCACCTTTAGTCTCTATTCCCACTCACGATGGATTTTTCTCACTACTTGCCAAACACTGCGGTAAGGCCTTCGAGGGTAAAGTAGTGTTTGATAACGACCCAAGCCCAGCCTTTTCAAACAAATTAGTGATGCACGTTCGTGAATGTAGCCAACGTCAATTACATATTCCATTTCACGTCGGCGACGATGCTTCGCGCACGTGGATAATCACCAAAACGGGCAGCGGACTAAGCTTAAAACACGACCACAGAGAAAAAGACGGTAGCGACGATAAATTAACAATGTATGGCGGTCATACGGTTGATGCTGGATATGATCATATGCAGTCCTTTCCTGCAGACCAATACTCTAAAGAGCTGTTTGTTAAGCAAGGCATTGCTCAATCAGTAGGAAATACGTGGCAAATGTTTGTGTACGAAGACACTTTTAGCTACCGCTTAATTCGGCAAGGGCGTGAGTTTCGGGTTGAGTTTGATTTAACTAAGCCGGTTGACTTACCTGCAACACCTTGGGGTTATGAAGACATTACAAGCCAGTAATAAAACACCTGCTAATAAATTAATTATAGCAGGCGTTTTTCATGTTAAGGCTTACTGAGTATTAAGCTGTTCTAAAGACAGCACGCCCATATTATATAATGTGAAGCCATAAATATCGGCATATTGCTCTATAGTTTTGCTAATGGGCGTACCAGCACCGTGCCCTGCATCGGTCTCAATGCGAATAAGGGTTGGATTATCACCTTTTTGATATTGTTGCAGCATAGCGGCAAATTTAAATGAATGCGCTGGCACCACGCGGTCATCGTGATCGGCGGTGGTAACCATAGTGGCAGGATATTCAACGCCTGCTTTGACATTATGCACAGGTGAATAAGCTTTCAAGTATTTGAACATTTCTTCACTTTGTTCAGACGTACCGTAGTCGTATGACCAACCTGCACCCGCGGTAAAAGTATGGTAGCGAAGCATATCAAGCACGCCTACTGCAGGTAATGCTACTTTTGCTAAGTCGGGACGTTGAGTCATAACCGCACCCACTAATAAGCCACCGTTTGAACCACCACGTATGGCCAAGTATTCACTGCTTGTGTACTTTTCTGCAATTAAGTACTCGGCGGCCGCTATAAAATCGTCAAACACGTTTTG
>Ga0115567_10002659_pt1 | contig 17684 bp, 15 predicted proteins | sample COGITO_mtgs_1204_2_FD_88679 | JGI IMG/M metagenome (GOLD analysis project Ga0115567, IMG submission 88679) | Pelagic marine microbial communities from North Sea - COGITO_mtgs_120412 | ecosystem: Environmental > Aquatic > Marine > Epipelagic | place: Germany:Helgoland, sampling site Kabeltonne... | reverse complement strand
CCGAATCGGCGATCAACGCGTGGGAGGTCACGCTGCTGAACCTCGATTTCCTCAATGAGGGTCTGACCCTGCGCATCAACGCGGTGTCGATCGTCGGCTCGGCCATCCTGCTTTGCGTCTTCATCGCCCAGCACAAGGGCATCTCGGCGGCGGCCAAGCTGCAGACGATCATCGGCCTCGCGGTGCTGATCCCGCTGCTGATCGTCGGCATCGTTCCGTTGCTGACGGGCGATGTGCTGGCGTCGAACCTGACGCCGCTGGTGCCTGTCACGGGCGAGTGGAACATCGAGGGCACGACGCTGTTCCTCGGCGGTCTTTTCATCGCCGCATGGTCGGCCTACGCGTTCGAGACGGCGATCTGCTATACGTCCGAGTTCAGGGATCCGCAGCGCGACACCGTGCGCGCGATCATCGCGGCGGGCGTGATCTGTGTCGTGGTCTATACTCTGGTCCCCCTCAGCTTTCAGGGCGTTCTGGGTGTGGAGGGCATGCTTCAGCCGGGCATCGTCGACGGCTCTGCCGTCGCGGGCGCGATGGCGGGCATGGTCGGCGGCGGCAACATCATCGCCAAGGTCATGGTGATCATGCTGTTCCTCGCTCTCGTGCTGGCGATCATGACCTCGATGGCAGGCTCTTCGCGCACGCTTTATCAGGGGTCGGTCGACGGCTGGCTGCCGAAGTATCTGTCGCATGCCAACGAACATGGCGCGCCGACGCGGGCGATGTGGACCGATCTGGGCTTCAACCTGATCCTGCTGCTCATGTCGGACTATCTGTTCGTCCTGGCGGTCTCGAACTGCTGCTATCTGGTGTTCAACTTTCTCAACCTGCACTCGGGCTGGCTGCACCGGATCGACAACGCCAACGTGCACCGCCCGTGGCGCGCGCCCACCATCATGCTGTGGATCGGCGGCAGCCTGGCCTTCGTCAACGCGATGCTGCTGGGGGCGGGCGCGAATGTCTGGGGCGAGGGCACGCTGCGCTCGGCCATCATCGCGATCGCGATGATCCTGCCGGTGTTCTGGTATCGCCACTACATCACCGACAAGGGCAAGTTCCCGGCCAAGATGCTTGAGGATCTGGCGGTCGGCGGCAATACCGACCTCAGCCAGCGCAAGGCGGGTATGCTGCCCTACATCACGCTGGCTGCTGGCGTCGCGGTGGTGATCGTGTCGAATCAGGTGTTCCACCTCTAGGCGCACCGCCGCAAGCAAATGCCGAAGCCGCCCGCATTCATGGGGCGGCTTCGGGGCGGAAATCTGCCACTTCCAATTTTGCCTTAAATGAAAATTTGTTTCTTGGTAGTTGAGTGGAATCCCATTTGGTGCTACCGTTAGAATCGACATCACGAAAGGATGAGCACATGTGCGGAATCGTAGGACTTTTTCTCAAGGACACATCGCTCGAGCCCAAGCTGGGCCAGATGCTGACCGATATGCTGATCACCATGACGGATCGCGGCCCCGACAGCGCGGGTATCGCCATCTATGGCACTGAACACAAAGGCAAGGTCAAGCTGACCGTGCAGTCCGATCACCCTGACCGCGATTTCGAAGGTCTGGACAAGGACATGCACAACGCGCTGGGCGGTGACGTCACCGTCCGCGTCAAGGATACCCACGCCGTGATCGAGATCGACACCGCATGGGCCGCCGCCGGTCGCACCGTTCTGGCGGATCTGCGCCCCGACGTCCGCATCATGAGCACCGGCGATTCGCTGGAGATCTACAAGGAAGTCGGCCTGCCCAAGAACGTCGCCGCCCGCTTCGACATCTCGTCGATGACAGGCAGCCACGGTATCGGCCATACCCGCATGGCGACCGAGTCTGCCGTGACCACGATGGGCGCGCACCCGTTCAACACCGGGCGCGACCAGTGCCTTGTTCATAACGGCTCGCTGTCCAACCATGCCAGCCTGCGCCGCAAACTGCGCAAGGCGGGTATGCATATCGAGACCGAGAACGACACCGAAGTCGGCGCCGCCTACCTCACGTGGAAGATGCAGAATGGCGCAACTCTCGGACAGGCTCTGGAATCGAGCCTTGACGATCTCGATGGCTTCTTCACCTTCGTGGTCGGCACCAAGGACGGTTTTGGCGTGGTGCGCGACCCCATCGCGTGCAAGCCCGCCGTGATGGCCGAGACGGATCAGTATGTCGCCTTCGGGTCCGAGTATCGCGCGCTGGTGAACCTGCCCGGCATCGAGCATGCCCGCGTGTGGGAGCCCGAGCCCTCCACCGTCTATTTCTGGAGCCACAACTCCGCTCCGACCGCAACCGAGAAGGCCGCATAAATGCAAACGTTCGATCTAGAGGCGCAAGGCCTGCGCAACCTGAACGCGGCGCTTCAGTCGCAGTCCAAGGACACCAACCAGACGGCATGGGAAATCGTGAACGCCAAAGGCAGTCACGCCATCGCCGTCGGCCTTGATGCGCCCATCGAAGTCACCGTCAAGGGCTCTACCGGCTATTACTGCGCCGGCATGAACAAGCAGGCGACAGTGCGCGTCCACGGATCGGCCGGACCGGGCGTGGCCGAGAACATGATGAGCGGCATGGTCATCATCGACGGCGACGCCAGCCAGTATGCCGGCGCTACCGCCAATGGTGGCACGCTGGTCATCAAGGGCAACGCAAGCTCGCGCTGCGGTATTTCGATGAAGGGCGTCGACATCGTCGTGCACGGCAATGTCGGCCACATGAGCGCCTTCATGGCGCAGTCGGGCAATCTGGTTGTCTGCGGCGATGCCGGCGACGCGCTGGGCGACAGCATCTACGAGGCGCGCCTCTTCGTGCGCGGCTCGGTCAAATCGCTGGGCGCGGACTGCATCGAAAAGGAAATGCGCCCCGAGCATATCGAGATCCTGAAGGATCTGCTGGAGCGCGGCGAATGTGACGCGAAACCCGAAGAGTTCAAGCGCTACGGGTCGGCCCGCAAGCTTTATAACTTCGACATCGACAACGCTTACTGAGGGGGGCGATATGAAAGACGATCACAAGGGCGCACCGCGCACGGTGCCCATCCAGTCGGCAACGTTCTCGAACCCGACCAATGCCGAAATCCGCCGCGCGGCGGCCACCGGCATCTACGACATTCGCGGCGGCGGCTCCAAGCGCAAGCTGCCGCATTTCGACGACCTGCTGTTCCTCGGCGCGTCCATCTCGCGCTACGCTCTCGAAGGCTACCGCGAGAAGTGCGACACGAGGGTCGTACTTGGCACGCGCTATGCCAAGAAGCCGATCGAGCTGGACATTCCGATCACCATCGCGGGCATGTCCTTCGGTGCCCTTTCGGGCCCCGCCAAAGAGGCCCTCGGGCGCGGCGCGACCATGGCCGGCACATCGACAACCACCGGCGACGGCGGCATGACCGAGGAAGAGCGCGGCCATTCCAACAAGCTGGTCTATCAGGTCCTGCCCTCGCGCTATGGGATGAACCCCGATGACCTGCGCCGCTGCGACGCGATCGAAGTCGTCGTCGGACAGGGCGCCAAGCCGGGCGGCGGCGGCATGCTGCTGGGCCAGAAGATCAGCGACCGCGTGGCAAAGATGCGCAACCTGCCCAAGGGCATCGACCAGCGCAGCGCCTGCCGCCACCCTGACTGGACCGGGCCCGACGATCTGGAGATCAAGATCCTCGAGCTGCGCGAAATCACCGGTTGGGAAAAGCCGATCTACGTCAAGATCGGCGGTGCACGTCCCTATTTCGACACCACGCTCGCGATCAAGGCCGGCGCGGATTGCGTCGTTCTGGACGGCATGCAGGGCGGCACCGCCGCCACGCAGGACGTCTTTATCGAGAACGTCGGCCAGCCCATTCTGGCCTGTATCGGTGAGGCGGTTCGCGCCCTTCAGGACATGGACATGCACCGCGAGGTGCAGCTGATCGTGTCAGGCGGTATCCGTGGCGGCGCAGACGTGGCCAAGGCGCTGGCGCTGGGCGCCGATGCGGTCGCCATCGGCACCGCGGCGATGATCGCGCTGGGCGATAACGACCCCAAGTGGGAGGCCGAGTACAACGCACTGGGCACCACTGCGGGCGCCTATGACGACTGGCACGAGGGCAACGACCCGGCGGGGATCACGACCCAGAATCCCGAGCTGATGAAACGGTTCGACCCGATCGAGGGTGGCCGCCGCCTGAACAACTACCTCAAGGTGATGACGCTGGAGGCGCAGACGATCGCCCGCGCCTGCGGCAAGAACCACCTGCACAACCTCGAGCCCGAGGATCTGTGCGCCCTGACCATGGAGGCCGCAGCAATGGCCAAGATCCCGCTGGCAGGAACCAACTGGTATCCCGGCAAGCCCGGTAGCAGCTACTGAAGCACTCAAATGGGGCGCGGCACAGATTGTGCCGCGCCCTTTTTGCTTTTAGCTTCCCAAAAACAAAATGATAGGGACACCCGAATATGAATAACGATCCTTTCGCCCAGACCTCGCAAGTCAATCTTCAGGATTGGGGCAAAGAGCGCGGCATCAAGTACTTCATGGTCAACTTCACCGATATTCTGGGCATGCAGCGCACCAAGCTGGTGCCGATCCGCGCCATCGGTCGGATGCAGGAAGGCGGTGCCGGTTTTGCGGGCTTTGCAGGCGGCATGGACTATACGCCCGCCCATCCCGACATGCTGGTTATGCCCGATGCCGATTCGGCGGTTCAGATCCCGTGGCAGCCCGATATGGCCTGGGTTCCCGGCAACCCGGTGATGCGGAACGAGTATTCCATGCAGGCGCCGCGCAACGTGCTGCGCAAGCAGATCGCTGACGCCGCCGAGCTGGGACTGCACTTCAAGATCGGTGTGGAGCCCGAGTTTTCGCTGCTCAACAGGGATGGCACGGAGGTCGCCGACAGTCTGGATACCCGCACGAAGCCCTGCTACGATCAGCAGTCGATGATGCGCAACTATCACGTCATCCGCGAAACCAGCGATTATATGCACGAGATGGGCTGGGGCTGCTACCAGAACGACCACGAGGACGCCAACGGCCAGTGGGAGATGAACTGGGATTTTGACGACGTCCTGAAAATGGCCGACCAGCTCAGCTTCTTCAAATTCATGATAAAGCATGTCGCGGAAAAGCACGGCATGCGCGCCAGCTTCATGCCCAAGCCGCTTCCGACCCTGACGGGCAATGGCCTGCACGCGCATATCTCGGCGTGGGACGGCACCGGCAAGGATGCCAAGACCAACCTTTTTGCCGGCTCGGGCGACACGCCCGCTGGGCGGCACGGCCTGTCGGAAACCGCCGCGCATTTCCTTGGCGGTATGCTCAAGCACGGCACCGGCATGACCGTCATCTGCTGCCCGACCGTCAACAGCTACAAGCGGATCGGCGCCCCCAGCACCGCGTCCGGTGCGAGCTGGGCCCCCAAGAGCATCACCTGGGCGGGCGACAACCGCGTCCACCTTGTGCGCGTGCCGGGCGGCGGCCGGATGGAGCTGCGTCTGCCCGACGGCGCGACGAACCCCTACCTGATGCCTGCCGTTATCATGGCCGCCGGCCTTGACGGTATCCGCAACAAGATCGATCCCGGCGAAACCCATGACATGGACAAGAGTGTCGATGCGGACAAGATGGTGGAACCTGCGAAACTGCCGCAGAACATGCTGGACGGGCTGCGCAGCTATGAGGCAGACACCCAGCTGACCGAGACGATGGGCGAGGAATTCTCGAAATCCTTCCTCAAGCTGAAGCATCGCGAGTGGGAAAGCTACATGACCCACTTCACCCAGTGGGAGCGCGACAACACGCTGGATATCTGATCGGCGCGCAACGTCGGATCTTGAAACGCCCCGGTCCGTCCGGGGCGTTTCGCGTTTCGGCGCCGGGAAACGTGGCGTGCAAAACCAGTCCCGGGGCATATCGGCCCGCAACAACAGGCCGATATGCCAGACGGATCAGGCGCCCTTGCGCATCTTTGATGGCGCGCCTGTAGACATATCCGTGCCGATATACTCCTGCCCCGCCTCTTTCCACGCGGCCATGCCACCCTCGAGATGAGCAATCGGCGCGATTCCCGCCTTCAGGCACGCGGCTGCCGCCTTGCCCGACCGCACGCCCGAGCCGCAATGCAGCACGATGCGCTTGGCCTCCTGCCCAGGCAGGTATTCGGGACGGAACTCCTGCAGCGCCAACAAAAGCGCGCCGCCGATCCGTTCCAGCGCATGCTCTTGCGGGGTGCGCACATCGATCAGCACGATGTCGCCGCGTGCATTCGCGACATCGGCAGCGCTCCACAACTCGACGGGTCCGTTTTCGGTTTCTTCGGTTTTCATGGTCTGCTCCTCTGGTTTGGCCTGCTGACGTCACTGCGCAAATTCGCCATTTGCGCGGGCATCGCTTCGTGTAAACTGGGGGCGGATGACCCGAAAGGAAACCCCCATGTCGCTGGCGCAGACAACCGCCGCCTTCTCCGCCCAGACCCAGATGAGCGCGACGGTCCAGACCGTTGTCGACACGCTGTTCGGGCGCATCCGAAGCGGCGAATATGCCGAGGACGAGCGTCTGCCATCCGAGCGGACGCTGTCCTCCGATCTGGGTGTTGCGCGCAATACGGTTCGCGAGGCGCTGGAAGTGCTGGAGAGCCATGGCCTCATTCGTCGCCGCGCGGGCAGCGGCAGTTTCGTCAATCCCCAGACCGGCGCCGCGCCCGCCACCTCCAACAGCGAAATCGCCGCCTCGTCCAGCCCGCTTGATTTGCAGGTGATCCGGGGCATCCTGGAGCCGGATATGGTGCGCCTCGCGGTCGTCAACATGCCGCCGCGCGACATCGAGGCGCTGGGCGAGATCCTGAGCGATATCGAGGCCGTGCACACCGATTCGAGCGCCTTCGTGCGGCATGAGGAAGCGTTCTATCGCAAGATCGCGGCGGGCACCGGCAATCCCCTGATCGCAGGCTGCTATGATCTTGTGATCGACGCGTGTCGCCAAAGCTTTCGCACAGCGCAGCTGCGCCGTCACCTGACCCCCGCCCGCATCGAGGCCTACCAGAAGAGGTATAACAGCCTCTTCAACGCCATCGCCGCACGCGACACGGACGCCGCCGTTGAGTTCATCAAACTGCATCTGATCGAAGAGCAGCGCCAGCTTTTGCAGGAAGGCTGACGGCAGATCGCGCCGGAGGGCAAAAAGACCCCTTTTCCGGCCCTATTTTCTTGACTCAGGCCGATACCGCCGGTTCAATTGGTCCATACCAAATGAACCAAACGCAAAACCGGTTTGAACCAACGGGAGACTTCAATGAAGAAACGTATCGCGATCCTCGGCGCCGGCCCCTCGGGCCTTGCACAACTGCGCGCCTTTCAGTCGGCCAAGGAAAAGGGCGAGGAGATCCCCGAGATCGTCTGCTTCGAGAAGCAGAACGATTGGGGCGGTCTGTGGAACTACACATGGCGCACCGGTGTGGACCAGTACGGCGAGCCTGTGCACGGCTCGATGTATCGCTATCTGTGGTCCAACGGCCCCAAGGAAGGTCTGGAATTCGCTGACTACTCGTTCGAGGAGCATTTCGGCAAGCAAATCGCCAGCTATCCGCCCCGCGAGGTCTTGTTCGACTATATCAAGGGCCGTGTCGAAAAGGCTGGCGTGCGCGATCTGATCCGCTTCGAGACCGTCGTGCGCCATGTCAAGAAAGAGGGTGACAAGTTTCAGGTCACTGTCTGCGACTTGCCCAAGGACCACGTCTATACCGAGGAATTCGATCACGTCATCTGCGCGACGGGCCATTTTTCCACGCCGAACGTGCCGGAATTCAAGGGTTTCGACAAGTTTCCGGGCCGCATCCTGCATGCCCATGATTTCCGTGACGCGATGGAGTTCAAGGATCAGGACCTGCTTTTGATCGGCACGTCCTACTCGGCCGAGGATATCGGCAGCCAGTGCTGGAAATACGGTGCCAAGTCACTGACTGTCAGCCACCGCACCGCGCCGATGGGATTCAAATGGCCCGACAACTGGGAGGAAGTCCCGCTTCTGACGCATATGGACGGCAACACCGCCCACTTCAAGGACGGCACGTCCAAGCACATTGATGCGATCATCCTGTGCACCGGCTATCAGCACAGTTTCCCGTTTTTGGTGGATGGGCTTTGCCTGAATACCGCCAACCGTCTGGCGACTGCCGATCTCTACAAGGGTGTCGCGTGGGTGCACGATCCTGACATGTTCTATCTGGGGATGCAGGACCAGTGGTTCACCTTCAACATGTTCGACGCGCAGGCCTGGTGGGTCCGCGACGCAATCATGGGCAAGATCCAGATCCCCGGCAAAGCCGATATGGAAAAGGATGTCGCCGACCGCGTCGCGCTTGAGGACGAAGGCAAGGACGATTATGACGCGATCGCGTATCAGGCCGACTATATCAAGGAGCTGATCGACGAGACGGATTATCCCAGTTTCGATGTCGATGGCGCCCGCGATGCGTTCTTCGAGTGGAAGGGCCACAAGAAGGCAGACATCATGACCTTCCGCAACAACAGCTACAAATCGGTCATAACCGGGACCATGGCGCCGGCGCACCACACGCCGTGGAAGGACGCGATGGATGACAGTCTCGAGGTTTATCTGCAGAACTGAGGTCGTCTTTTAGAGCGTTTCACGAAAAACCTCACTCACTGTTTTTTTTCGCGAAACGCGCGCAACATTGAAGTGGAGCGCGCGTTTCACGAAGACACGATCAAAGCGCGGTGGCATGGCCACCGCGCTTTTTGCATATGGGCGACTGGCGTGTCGTCAGGCATCCAGTTCGAGGCTGCTGTAATGCGCCGCGATCTGGCCCGGCGTGGTGAACCAGGTCTCGGGCCCGGCCTGTGCCTTCAGCCTGGACAAGGCGCGCTCCAGATGCTCGAACCGGTGCGCCTGTCCCATCAGATAGGGATGCAGCGCAATGCCCATGACGACGGGTCGCTGCGCACATTCGCGCTGGTGCAGCGCATAGGCCGAGCGGATCATATCGGCGAATTCGGCCCCCTCACGGCGACGCCCGATGATCTGGGGCACGTCGTTTATCTCTTGCGGGTAGGGCACGGACAGGATGCGGCTGCGGCTTCCGTCCTCGCGTTTGGTGTCGAACCAGACGGGCTGTTCGTCATGTGCCCAGTCCATGAGATACGAATATCCCGCCGCATCCAGCAGGTCGGGCGTGTGCACCGACTCCGAGATCAGCGGCGCCAGATATCCCTCGGGCCTCTGCCCCGTTTTCTCGGCCAGCCGGTCGCGCGACTGCGCCAGCATCCGCGCCTCGTCCTCGCGACTCATCTTTCCCGGCTCGGTCGAGTTGGTCCAGCCATGCGCGACGATCTCATCCCCGCGCGCGACAAACGCCTCGGGGATCTGCGGGGCGTGATCGCACACCGCGCCGTTCAGCAAGCCAGCGGCAGGCAGATCCAGCCGGTCCAGCAGATCCAGCATCCGCCACAGCCCCACGCGATTGCCGTAGTCGCGCCACGCATGGTTCAGAACATCGGGCGCGTGGTTGGCCGAGGCCAGAACAGCGCCGCCCGGCTCGTCGAAGGCGAACCATTCGATATTGATGGCAATGTAAACGGCCAGCCTGCCACCGCCCGGCCACGAGAAATCGGGGCGCTGGATGATCGGCGAATAGCCATACCTGTCATGATGCGAAAGCGGGTCTGTCATGGGCCAAGATACCTGCGTTGGGACTTCGCAGGTCAAACGGCTGAAAGCTATTATCGTTCCGGCAATTGCGCCGGGTCAGGGATGCGCCAGACGCTTGCTGTGCTCGCCCACCACCGCGCCCTCGTTGACCAGCGCCAGCGCAACGCGGCGCAGGGTGGCGCGCATCCGCTCGACATGGGCGCCCGAATGACCCAGATCGGCCAGCGCGCGGTCCATCAGGGCCAGCCAGTCCTCGGCGTCTTTTTGCATGATCGGAATATGCTCGTGGATCAACTTGACGTTCATGTGGCCGTGCAGCTCCTTGTAATGCTGCCGGCCCCCCAGAAACCCACTGAGGAAATTGAACTGCTCCACGCGCGTCGCGGCGATGCCGTGACCGTCCATGTGCAGACGCACGATCTGCGCGCCCTCAGGCCGCGCCTCGACCAGATCGTAGAAATGCTCGACAAGGCGCCTCAGCGCATCTTCGCCACCAAGCTTGTCGAGCACTGTCTCTGTCATGATCGCGGGCGTTCCTTTTTGGGATCGTATGCCGCGAAGGGTACTATGGTTGCCGGCAGACGTTTTTGATGTCCATCAAGTTTGCCGACTTCCACTTCGGTCCCGAATTCCGCATGAGTCACGTCGACCCGCGCCAGCGCGATGTTCTTGCCCAGAAGGGGCGAGATCATCGACGACGTCACCTCACCGATTTGGGCGCGCCCGATATGGATGCAATCGCCATGGCTGACCTGAACCTTGCTGTCGATCTCAAGGCCGACCATCTTGCGCACCGGGTTTTCCTTGCGCCGGATCAGGGCGTCGCGCCCGATGAAATCGTCCTCCTTGGATTTCAGCGGCACGGTAAACCCGACGCCCGCCTCGAAAGGATCGGTCTGGTCGCTGAAATCATAGCCGGCAAAGATCAGCCCGGCCTCGATACGCACCATGTCCAGCGCCTCCAGACCCATCGGCTTGAGCCCGAATTCCTGCCCGGCCTCCCAGATCGCCTTGAAAATCTCGTCGCAATCCTTGGGGTGGCACATCACCTCATAGCCCAGCTCGCCGGTATAGCCCGTGCGGCTGACGACAAAGGCTGTGCCCGTCTCGTCATGCAGGCGCGCAGGGGTGAATCGGAACCAGCCCAGCTGATCGAATTCGGGGTTATGCGGAGCGGTCCAGACCAGTTTGCGCAGCAGATCGCGGCTGTTCGGCCCCTGGACAGCCACGTTCTGGAGCTGGTCCGTGGACGAGCGGATGAGCACTTTCAGCTCCAGCTTTTCGGCGATCTCGCGGATCCACTCTCCGCCATAATCCGTGCCGCCGATCCAGCGGAAATTATCCTGTCCCAGCCGGAATACGGTGCCGTCGTCGATCATGCCGCCATGCTCGTAGCACATCGCGGTATAGACCACGCCGCCGACCGCCAGCGTCTTCATGTTGCGGGTAAAGACATACTGGCACAGCTTTTCCGCGTCCGGCCCGAGGATCTCGAACTTGCGCAAGGGGCTGAGGTCCATGATCGCGCAGGCCTTGCGGCAGGCCCAGTATTCCTCGATCGGGCCCGTCTCGGCAAAGCAGCTGGGCAGCCAATAGCCGTTATACTCGATAAAGTTGCGGGTCAGCTTGGCGAAATTGTCGTGAAATCCGGTTTCTTTGGTCATTTTCGCCTCTGAATTGGGTGTCGGGCGGTAGGCTACCGACCGGCTGAATTTCTCGGTTCCGCTATAGGTGCGGATATGAATATCTGTGGGATTCCAGCCATTTGCGGCGGTCGTGTCGTCGGGGCAGGCCGAACTGACACAGACGATATCCGTCAGCGCGCGGAGCAGCACATAGTCGCCCGGACGCGACCACGGCTCGTCCGTGTACATCACGCCGTGGTCATCGATGCTGGTATTGAAGAAGAAGTTGATCGCCATCCAGCCGCGCCGCGCCGCAACGTTGTAATCGGCCAGCGCAGTGTTGAAATTGGTCGAGCAGTTGACATGGCCGGGATAGCCGATGTCGTTATAATACTTCTCCGAGCAGGCCATCGCGAAGGCGTCGTGCCGCCCGCAGGTGTCCTGAATGACCTCGACCAGCGGCAGCATTTCCTGATCGTAATATTTCGCATGCAGGCCCGGCATGGGATAGGCATGGCCCATGAGGGTGCGCGTCGTCGTCACGTCCAGCGCATGCTCGATCCCCTTGTCCAGTTTGGAGGCCGAGAAACATTCGAAATCGGTGCATTGGCGGCCATCGACATCCTGAATCTGGATGTAGTCGCCCGCCTTGACGAAATAGGATTCGGCGGTGGCGCTGTGCACCCGGATACTCTGCAGCGGGTCAGCCAGCGGATCGGGCAACTCGAACTTTGCCAGACGCTTGATGACCGCGCGCGTGACCATCACCGTCAGCGGCGTCACCGTGTCCTGCGCCTCCAGATCCATCGCGCCGCCGGGGGCCGCAACGATCAGCACGCCGTCCCGCTCGACTGAAAAAGCCTGCTCTGCCTTGGCGGGCGTGCCACTGTCCCAGAACCGATGCGCGCGCGCCTTCGACAGGTCCAGCCCGCGTGCCTCCAGCCCCATGCGCAAACCGCGCAGGGACTGGTCGCTGGCGTTCAGCAGGGCCTTCAGGCCGGACGCATCGCTATTGGCCGCGCCGCCGACGATGCCGGGATCAATGCCCCCCTTTTCGTCAGCGGCCACCACTTCGCAGGGTTGGCCACCCTCGTCATTGGTGATGACAAAGCGATCGCCCGCCTCGATGCGAATCAGGATGGCGCCGCCGCCTTCGACCACGTAGCGCTCGGTGCCCGGAGGCATCGAAAACACCCGCGGTTCGATTATTTTACTGGGCCGGGGCGGACCGGGCTGGACCCTTGCGTAGATATCATCGAGCATCGCGACGTTCCCCCTGATCATGCAAAGATTGCATCTGTGGAATAAATATTTAACCTCCAGAATAACGACGATATTCCCACCTCGCAACAAGAGCCTGCACATTTATGAGCGATCATCGGGTTAATTTTGTCGGCTGGACCCTGTTCCTGATGTCGGCCGTCGGCTTTTGCATCGCCAGTATCGGGCATTTCAGGGCGACGGTCGGCGCTGCGTCCTTCCTCGCCTTATGCTTCGTCTTCAAGATTCCGTTCTTTCGGGCACCGCGCTGATGGGATCGCTGGTCTTCGGCCTCATTGCCGCGCTGTGCTGGGGCATACACGACATCTGCGTGCGCTATGTCTCGCAGCAGGGCGGCATATTGCCCGCGCTGGCGACCGTGCTGATCATCGGGACGGTCATCATGATTCCTCCTGCGATCCTCACTGGTGACTGGGCCGATATGAGCCTGCTGGCCTGCGGTCTCGCGGGCGCCAGCGGCATTGCCTTTACGCTTGCCTATGTTGGCCTCTACAAAGCGTTCGAGATCGGCCCCGTACGCCTTGTCGCGCCCATCATCGGCGCCTATCCCGTCCTCTCGGTCGGCTGGGCCGCCGCATCGGGGCAGGCCGTTGCACCGGATCAATGGCTCGCCGTCGGCGCCGTTATCGCGGGCGTCGCGATCGTCGGCCTGCTGACGGACGAGGCGGCCAGCGGCGGGAGCAAGCGCAAGGCAATCCTCTGGGCGCTGCTCGGCGGCGGCGCTTTTGCCGCGACATTCGCACTGGGCCAGGCCGCCGCGCACGCGGGCAGCGAGGTGCCGGCCATCTTCGTCACGCGCATCGTTGCTGTGGTGCTCGCCCTTACGTTGCTGGCGGGCACGGGCGGCATCCGCTGGCCGGCCCCTTCGGCGCTGCCGCTGCTGGCGCTGATGGGGGTGCTTGATTGCCTTGCCCTCGGGATCGTCATCGCCGCCGCCAGCATGGCGCGGCCTGAATTCGCATCGGTCGCCGCCTCGACCTTTGGCATGATCACCGTGATTCTGGCCTGGGCCATCCTGCGCGAGCGCATGACACCGGGCCAGTGGGCCGGTGTCCTCGTGACGTTTTCGGCCATCGGATACCTCGCCCTCTGACGCGATTATTCGCTAAAGGACCTAGCCCGAACCTCGCACCCGGCGCCCGCTCAGATGCCGGGCGTCCAGTTGCGCTGATCCGGCACGAAAAGGCGCAACGCATCGCCCAAGGCCATACGCCCTTCGCGTTCGACCCAGGCAGTGACGCCCCTGCGCCCCTTGGCGGCAGCCTTGAAAGCGGGGCCCCGGCCCGGATGATCCTTGTCGATCTCCCGCGCCGGGTAAAGACACGGGCGGTTCTGCATATCGATCACTAGCGACGCACCGTCGGGCCCCTGCAGGCGGGCGGATGGCGGCACGTGACTGAAATCGGGGATGCCCTCGACGACCATCGACGCGCCCAGCCATGCAGGATCGATGTCGTCCAGCCTCATGCGCGCAGCGATCAGGGCCAATTCCTCGGCCGACAGAATGCTGATCTGGCGCGTGTTGGCAATTTCGGTGCCCTGCCTGAACTGCCCTTTGACACGCACGCAGGAGGGGCGCGTGCGGCCCGAATGCATCTCACCCGCGATGCCTGCAAAGCTGAGTTCGACGCTGGATCGCGGGACCGAGCGGATATTTTTGCGCTCTTCAGGCACTGTGCCCAGCCATGTGATGCGCGCCGTCCGGGCGGTCAGTTTGAGGGCGGGCATGGGCGGGCTCCGGTCGTGGGTCAGGATGCAAGCGCATCTTGCCGCCAGAACTCGGTCTGTCAAATGCTGCGATGTGATGGCCTCTATCAGAGGCGCTCATCAGACCGTGAGCGTGAAGAAGAGCCGACGGAACGGGAAGAGGACACTGCCGTCGGCGCGGACCGGATAGGCGCTGTGCATGACTTCCTCGTAGCGTGCGATCAAGTCCTTGCGCTGGTCCTTGTCGAGGGCGTCCAGAATGGGCCGTGCATAGGTGCTCTCGGTATAGCGGCGCACTGGATGACTGCCCGCCTCCGCCGTAAGCCTTTGGTAATATTCTGTTTCCCACATGCGAAAGCGGCCCTTTGGCGCCAGCATCGCATCATACTCGACGGGCGGCAAAACCCCCGGCCCCTGCCCGGTATCGACGCGCCCGGCAAAAAGATCGTCCGCCAGCGTCAGCCAGACCCGGTGTGACGGCGCGTTGTTCTGATGCGGCAACTGCACGGCCAGCGTGCCGCCCTTGCCCAGCATCGCGGTCAGGCGCGGCATGAGCGACGCATGATCCGGCAGCCAGTGCAGAACCGCATTCGAATAGATCAGACCCGGCGCACGGCGGGGATGCCACTCGGCGATATCGGCCTGCCCGAGGCTGGCATAACCGCGCGACTGGCGCGCCTTCTCCAGCATGGCAGGGGAGGCATCGACGCCGATGACATCGCGCCCCATCGACCGCTCGGCAAGCGCACCGCCCATCTGGCCCGCACCGCAGCCCAGATCGACGATATCGCCAGCCCCCATCTGGCCCACCGCATTCAGCAGGTCCATCGCAGGGCGCAGGCGCAGATCCTGAAACCGCGCGTAGGCGCGCGGGTTCCAGTCGGCGCGGGGCGGTGCAGCCGTTCCCGTCACGCTGTGGGTTCGGGCTCCATCCCGCCGCCATCGCCGCCGCGCGGCGCTTTTGGCTTGGTCTTCGGGATCGCGGTGACCGAGGGCGCGCTGCCGATGTCCGGGCCTTGATCATCGTCATTGGACTGGGGCGGCTCGCCGCGCGCGACGCGCTGGATTTCCTCGCCGGTCAGCGTCTCGTATTCCAGCAGACCCTCTGCCAGACGCTCCCACTCGGTCTTTTTCTCCGTCAGGATCCGGTGCGCCGTCTCATACGCCTCGTCGATCATGCGCTTGACCTCGGCCTCGATCAGCTCCTTTGTCGCCGCCGAGATCGAGAAGCTGCCAGCGCCGTTGCCCATATAGCCCTCATGCGCCTGCTGGTAGTCGATATTGCCGACCTTGTCGGACATGCCCCAGCGCAAAACCATCGCGCGGGCCAGACCGCTTGCCTGCTGAATATCGCCAGCGGGGCCGTTGCTGACATCATCCTCGCCGTATTTGAGAATCTCCGCCGCCTTGCCAGCCATCGTCATCGCCAGCTTCTGCTCGCATTCCGAGCGGTGCCAGTTGAGGCGATCAATCTCCGGCAGGCTGACCACCATACCCAGCGCGCCACCGCGCGGGATGATCGTCGCCTTGTAGACCGGATCGCATTTCGGCAAGGACAGGCCCACAATCGCGTGGCCAGCCTCGTGGTAGGCGGTCTTTTCCTTCTGGTCCTGAGTCAGAACCATCGACCGGCGCTCAGCGCCCATCATGACCTTGTCCTTGGCCGTCTCGAAATCCTCCATCGCGACAAAGCGGCGGCCGATTCGGGCGGCCATCAGCGCGGCCTCGTTCACGAGGTTCGCCAGATCGGCACCGGAAAAGCCGGGCGTGCCGCGCGCGATGATGCGCAGGTCCACATCCGGGCCCAGCGGCGTCTTGCGCGCATGCACACCGAGAATTTTCTCACGGCCCTTAATGTCGGGGTTCGGGACCGTCACCTGGCGGTCGAACCGGCCGGGGCGCAGCAAAGCCGGGTCCAGCACGTCCTTGCGGTTCGTCGCCGCGACGATGATGACGCCCTCATTGGCCTCAAAACCGTCCATCTCGACCAGAAGCTGGTTCAGCGTCTGCTCGCGCTCGTCATTGCCGCCGCCATAGCCCGCGCCGCGGTGACGGCCAACGGCGTCGATCTCGTCGATGAAAACGATGCAGGGCGCGTTCTTCTTGGCCTGCTCGAACATGTCGCGCACGCGGCTTGCGCCGACGCCGACGAACATCTCGACAAAGTCGGAGCCGGAGATGGTGAAGAAGGGCACGCCCGCCTCACCCGCAATCGCGCGCGCCAGCAGCGTCTTACCGGTGCCCGGAGGACCGACCAGCAGCGCGCCCTTTGGGATCTGACCGCCAAGACGGCTGAATTTCTGCGGATTGCGCAGGAATTCGACGATCTCTTCCAGCTCTTCCTTGGCCTCGTCGATGCCCGCCACGTCGTCAAAGGTCACGCGGCCCGATTTCTCGGTCAGCATCTTGGCCTTGGACTTGCCAAAGCCCATCGCGCCTCCTTTGCCGCCGCCCTGCATCCGGTTCATGAAGTAGATCCAGACGCCGATCAGCAAAACGAATGGCAGAAGCGACAGAAGGAAGGTCTGGAATCCCGACTCCTGTTGCGCCTTGGCGGTAACGGGGATGCCCTTGTCGATCAGGGTCTGGGTAATGTCCGCATCGGCTGGCTTGACGGCGACGTAGTCGCGCCCGTCCGACTTGCGGAACTGGATGCTTTCGCCATCGAGGGTCACGTTCGTGACGGCGTCATCCTTAACGGCGGTGACAAATTCGGAATATTTCACCGACTGGCTCTGAAGCGCGCCGCCAGAGCCGCTGAAGAGGTTGAACAGCGCCAACACCAGCAGGAACAGAACCAGCCAGAAGGCGATATTGCGTGCGTTGCCCAAGGAAACTCTCCTAACATTCGGTTACCCACGGACATATCACGCGGGCCTTGTATCTTAAATAGAGATCGTGGCCTCTTCTTCAATGCGATAATAGCAACGCGTGCAAATCACGCAGGTCTCGGCAAGGCCGGGCGGCGTAGTCGCGCCCGTATCCGGCAAGCGGTGCGGCGATCAGCGTCCCGCCCCGCCAAAGGGCCGGCGACGCGTCGAGACTGTGCGCAGGCAGGTTTGAGAGGCGCCAATCGGCACATTGCGCGCGCCCCACAGGGCCAAGCGCGCCGATATATGAGCCGGGCACCGCCGGGCCCGTCAGGCGCCAGCGCCCGTCCCAAACCTCGCCGAAGTTTGCGCGGGCGCCGCGCGCCGCGGCATATTCGCGCGCCAGCCGGATCTGCCCGCCTGCTTGCGTGATGCGGCACCCCGCAAGCGTTCCGCCCTGCCCGGCGGAAAGCGCGCCCAGCAGCCGCGTCACATCGGGGCCGCGTGCCCGCGCGCCCGAAATCCAGGTCAGCGCTGCGCCAAGGATGCGGCGCGCCATGTCGGGACGCAGCGCGGCCAGCCCGTCGGCCTCAAGCAGCAGATCCCCCCGGTCCTCTGCCGCGATCCGCACCGCCTCGATG
>Ga0115567_10002658_pt1 | contig 17686 bp, 17 predicted proteins | sample COGITO_mtgs_1204_2_FD_88679 | JGI IMG/M metagenome (GOLD analysis project Ga0115567, IMG submission 88679) | Pelagic marine microbial communities from North Sea - COGITO_mtgs_120412 | ecosystem: Environmental > Aquatic > Marine > Epipelagic | place: Germany:Helgoland, sampling site Kabeltonne... | reverse complement strand
GTTTCGGTTTCTTGTGGATACGCGACTGGCTTTTTTTGCGCACCTTTTGTATTCTTTTCCTTGTGGGTTTGCATCTCGCGCTCGATCATACGCGCGGACCATTTTTCAGCAATGATTTTCGGTAAGAGTTCCTTCACAGCCGCCTCGTCATAATCGATCAGTGGTCGGGCTTGGCCTTCGGTAATGTCACCGTGGGCAATTGCCTCTTTGACAATTTTTGGTAAGCGCATCAGGCGTAGTTTGTTACTAATAGAGCTAATGGATTTCCCACCAACGGAATTTCCTATTTCTTCTAGGGTCATATTAAATTGATCACGAAGTTTTGCATAGGCTGTTGCTGTTTCAAGTGGGTTGAGGTCGTGCCGTTGCAAGTTCTCAATCAGTGCCAGCTCAAGCTTGTGCTGGTCGGTCAATGTCCGTACAAGTGCTGGTATTTTATCAAGTCCCGCCGCTGTACTCGCCCGAAATCGTCGTTCACCAGCAACAATTTGATACTTACCACCCCGCGAGGTTACGACGATCGGCTGCAAGACACCATGCTTTTTAATAGAGTGTGTCAGCTCCGTCAGTGCTGCTTCATCGAAGCTTTTTCGCGGCTGATCTGGGTCGGCTTCGATTTCAGTCAGCTTTATGTTCCGCAAGTCACTGACTTTATTGTCATCACCGGCTGTTGGATCAAACGATTCATCAAATAAATCGGTAGGTATCAGTGATTCAAACCCCCGTCCCAGTCCTCTTGAGCCTTTTTTCATACTCATATACCTATCCTATCCATTAGTTCCTTTGTCAGCGCTTTGTAGGCGCGTGAGCCCTTCGAAAAGCGGTCATAGCTGCCAACTGGTACGCCGTGGCTTGGCGCTTCAGCGAGGCGAATATTTCGCGGTATAACGGTTTTAAAAACTTTCCCAGGGAAATGCTTTTTGATCTCTTCATGAACTTGCCCGCTCAGCGTTGTGCGGCTGTCGACCATCGTCGGCAACACGCCTACTAGATCAAGTGTCGGGTTCATGTTTTTACGGATCAACTTCATGGTTTCAAGCAATTGCCCAAGACCTTCGAGTGCATAAAACTCAGCTTGTACTGGCAATAGAACGTGGCTTGAAGCAATCAGACCGTTCACCGTCAAAATACTGAGGCTTGGTGGACTATCGATAACGACGACGTCGTAGCCTTCGGTGTTTGCGATGGCGTTTTTGAGGCGAGTAAACCGACGTTGAGCGTTAGAAAGCTCCACTTCAGCGTTCGCCAGCGTCGGCGTAGCAGGAGCGATTGAGAGATTTTTGTGTTTTGTCTTGAGTATCACCTCTTTCAATAGCTTTTCTTCTTTTAAGACGTCGCTCATCGTGCCGAACTCAAGATTTTGTTTGTCAAAGCCAAGGCCGCTTGTCGCATTACCCTGCGGGTCAAAGTCTATAAGGAGTGTCCTCTTTCCGGCTTTCGCTAAAAAATACGCAACGTTCACTGCAGTCGTCGTCTTCCCGACGCCACCTTTTTGATTGGTTACCGCTATTACTGTCGCCACGTGTTTATTCTTCCCTTATCTTTACCCTATTGTAGCATGAGCAGAAATATAAAAGGAGGGCGCTACCCTCCTGATTATTTCTGAATTTATTTCAGAAAATAACCTTCCACCCGCTAAAGCTCGTGCGTAGCACTCGTATCGTGTGCAAACGAGACGTAGTCGAGCTTCAGGGGGTGAAGTGAAATTTCGAATTCACTTCGAAATAAAACGGAGGGGTGAACCCCTCCTATTTTATTGTACCGATTTGAATTCGGCTGTATTTCTGCCGGTGACCTGTTTCGGTGTGGACGCGTTTTTTCGCTTTGTAGCGAATCACACGGATTTTATCACCTTTTACGAGGTCTTCTATTACGGTAGCTTTAATGCTTACACCTTTTACCAGCGGCGTCCCAACGGTTGTTTTGTCTCCGTCGATGAGCAGCATGGCGTCAAGAGTGAGCTCTTTAGTTCCTTCCGGGAGGAGGTCCACCAGGAGGGTCTCTTTTTCGGTGACAATGTATTGTGAGCCACCAATCTTAACGACTGCTTTCATATGATTCCTTTAAGTTATTTTATGATCAACTCGAATGATTGTAACAGATATGAGAGGTTCCTACAACTATGATCCTAGGCCAGCTTGCCATACGTTCGAGCTATATAATCATACATAGCCGACAGAACCCGATAATCCATTATTTGAACAAGCAGTGTTATACGTAGAGCGCAGCGTACGCGAGATCTTATATCACGTAACAGTCTTACGCATATATCTTGATTCAGTGTAGCTAGTCATGGTTGGATTATTGCCATATCCTAAGTGCGTATAGAAGCCCTGAGATTCCTCGTAAGCGAGCATTCCCACATAGTCGTGCGATCTAACCCGAGCCAAAGTTTCAGCTCGGTTCAGTAATGCGCGACCCGTACCTGGAATCTTTTTTTGCTGATCTACCGCAAGTAGATCGACCCAGGTGTAGGTGCAGTCATCATCCGTACGAACCGATGTCGAAATAATACCGACAACCGTTGATTCTAAGTCGTCACGGATTGCCACTTCAATAGCACCCCCCTCTTCACGATAAAAAGCCAAATCATTGACAGTATCTAGATCGAGGAGTGATGGATCACGTTCGTCTTTAACATGTATGAGGGCAGACAAAAGCATGCATGCTGCAGCCAACTTTTCTGGAATATCATCGTGAGATACGAATTCTGTCGTGCCGTGTAACGATTCGAGGGGTACAAAGTTCATGATACATATAATAATTTTTTTACGTGAATTGTCAAGTGGTGTACGGCCTCGCTACGCTCGTGCTTAGTGCCGTATCTTTAGAAATGAATAGCTGCAAGGCGTCTGGTCCCATAAACAAGCGACTTATATAATTAATTATATAAGTCGTACAGAGTATAATTCAAAGGCTGAGCCCGCCCCTTGCATCAGGAGCGGGCTCAACTGTACGGAGGGGCTAGGGCATGGTGGTGTGGTTGGGAGAAAAAGACCGTCTGATCTGGTCTAGCGCACGTATCACATCCTGGGGAAGTACGTTGCTAGTGACCAAGGTCTCGTACGAGGTTCCCCTGGCTATCCTCCGTCGCATCACGCGACGAAACCAGCTCGGTGATGTATTGTACTTCAACGGGAGTCCCCCGTTGTTGAACTCTCTATCTAGCAGATCTTGGAGCCGCCATCGTTCGAGTTGGGGGATACGACCCTTGATTCGTGCCGTGTACCTTCCACGTGCGTACACAACTGCAAACTGCTTGCTGTCCATTGCTTCCTCTCGACACCGTGCAAGAGCTATTCTTGCATCAAGATACTATACCATATTCGTTACGTAATCTTATAGGTTCTTGGCAACAACATTATTCGCGTGCAACCATCCATCAACATTCCCCGCATCGAGATAGTGCCCTTTTGCTTCGCCAACAGTAATAGTTCCGCCGCCGTCAACGTACGCATTAATCGCGTCTGTTACTTCGAATTCACCTCTTGCTGGGTTTACCGGCAATGTCTCTGCGAGCGCAAACAGCGCTTTATCAAACAGATAAAAGCTAGCGTTGTTGAGGTTGCTCGGCGCTTCTGCTTGAGTTGGTTTTTCAATAATCTGGACAAATGCGTCGCTGGAATCTTTCTCAATAATGCCGTATTTTGAGACGTCTTCTTGCGGTACCGGTACACCCAGGAGTCCGGCTGATGTGCCCTTTTGATGTACTAATTCCATCAAATCAGCAGCATTCGAACCGTCGTCATCACGCAAAAAGAACTGGTCGCCCATAATCACCAGCGCTGATTCATCGTCCTCGATGTAATGATTCGCAAGCCCTACGGGCACGCTGGTGCCGTACTTGTCGTTACTCGGTTGCGTAATGAAGTGAATACCGACACCTTCGAGCGGCGCAATAAGTGGCAACTTGTCCTCTTTGCCTTTGCGCACTAAATAATCTTTCAGCTGAATGTTCGATCGGTAGTAGTTTTGTATCTGTGTACTCTGCTCGCCGACCACAAAGTAAATATCGGTAATGCCAGCTTTAATAACATCCTGCACAATGTAGTCGATAACTGGCCGCGTACCGATAGGTAGCATGCATTTCTCGATTGCTTTAGTAATCGGGAGCATCCGTGTGCCCCATCCTGCGACGGGAATAATTGCTTTGGTAATCTTCATGACTCTAGTGTACTAGATTTGCCCGCCGCCATATAGTGCTAGCAGCACGAAGACGAATGATGTCATACTAATGGCCTTATACATACCGTGGTGTTTTCGCCAGGTGGTTTGAACATACCGTGGCATAAATTTGCGGTATCGATGCGCCGAAAACGCCACAAACGCGCCGCCAAGTAGCAGCACAATCGAGCCAATCATCGCCGGTGTCATCGACTGCACGCCAACGCCAATCCGTGATACGAAACCGAGCGACTCGGTGGTCGATGCTAATACCGTTTTCGGTGCAGTACTTGCTACAGCAGCGCTAGCAGGATTTCCATACAACGCAACGACGACCGTGGTGTCCTCGCCATTTAGCGTGCCGCTTCGCACTGCGAATCCAACATCTTTATAGCTGGTGTTGAGCAGATTGTCACGGTGTTCGTTCGAGTTCATCCAGGCCTTTACCACACCGCCAGACGTACTAAACCCTTTCGCCAAGTTTTCGCCAGCATTTTGGTATGCATAGCTAGACGAATCGAACCATTTCCACGGCGTCGTACCATTTGGTGCGGTGTGCGCCCAATACTGCTGCGCAAACATGTCGTTGGCCTTTAGTTGTGCGGCTTTGTTGAGTTTTTGGTTCAGCTGCAAAGCGCCCTCACCCATCCCGACGCGTTGACTGTTCGTTTCAGCTAGTAGCTGGCGTTCGCTGACATCAGTCTTCACGCCGAGCACTTTACCGGTCTGAGAATAGTTATAGCCCAGGTTCATGAAGCCAATCGCTAGTGCCAAAATGGCAAGCCCATAGTGACGTGTGGCGTGCGGCTGATAGTTGTTTTTGGCGTGCGGAACCAATGCATGTCGAACAATACGCGTCGCAACCGTATGTTTTGGTAACGGTTTCTTTTTTCTGGTAGTGGCTCTAGTGGTTTTTGTTTTTGGCGCTGTTTTCATGATTTCTCTTACGCTTGTTGTAGAAATAGTATATCACACCGCTATAAAAATCGACCGCTCCCCTAGCGAGGAACGGTCAATGTATTTATTAAGAGTGTTTATTAAAGGTTTGCGTCTTCTTCGGCGTTTCGTCGTCGTGCAACCAAGAACCACCATAGTGCTGCGAGTGCGCCAAGTAGCAGTAGAATCCAGTACCATGCGATGCCAAAGAGCTTCCAACCCTCAGGGCTTTGAGCGACTGCTGCACTCTTGACGCTAGAGTCTGTAGACGGGCTTTCTGTACCCAGTACATCCCCGCTAGTGTCGTCGTCTGTCTCACTCGAATCTGTCGTGCTCGGTGTGCTGCCGAAAACGCTTGCTGCACCTGTGTTGCTCGCTCCTGCTATGCCTTGGTTAAAGGCGAGTTGAGAAAGCGGAGAAATTGTACCAGGCGTAGAGTTGCTGCTTTGGCTGGTTGTGGTGCCTGAGCCATTTGCAGGGGAAGACGGGTTACCGTCACCACTACCACTACCCGGATTCGATGACTCTGGCTGAGCTATAGTGAAAGCCACCGTTTTCGGGTCACTTTCATTCATTGCTGTATCAGTTGAAGTGATTGTTGCCGTGTACTTACCGTCCGCTAACTTGCTGGCTGTGACGCTCCAGTTGCCACTATTGTCAACTACTGTACTCAACGTTTGACCACCTACTTTTACCGTCACAGTCGCACTTGGCTCGCCTGTTCCGCTAAATGTTGGCGTAGTGTCTTTTGAAATTGAGCCGTTTGATGGAGTAGTAATGGTAAAAGCTGGTGCTGCTGTGTCAGCTGGTTCAAAGTCGTAAGCAACATGTGTATTAGCACCGCGTACTACAACGTTGTCGAAGTACCCCGCAACATCTTGATCATTCGATGACGTGTCACCAACATTAATTACGAACGCACGGATCTCTGCGTTAGCTGGTAAGTCCGCAGGTCGGGCTGGACATGGCGTTGCAGTACGATTTCGCACGCTGTATGAGCTTTGCGTATCGAATACTGCCGTGTGCCAACCTGTGCTTCCGTTGCTCGGCACTACATTGTAGACACAATCCCCGTAGCGATTACTATCGTCGAAGTTCACATACACGTTTGCATAGAACTCGTTAGCTTTACCTGTGGGTACTCTAGCATCGAGTCGATAGTCATACGAAATATCGTATACATCTGAAACCTTTTGTTGGACAAATAACTCGCCAATGAATTTATCGGAAGGGTTTGCACCGATAGGTTTGACATTCAAGGAACCAGTACCGATGGTTGCCTGGTCAGTGTTAAATTCATATGGGCTTGAGGTACTCGAATCTCGGTTAAATAGCCACTTACCAGTATCATTTTCGCCCGATGCCGTATCGCCACTCACTGTTTCGGTCGATTTTGCTGGTGGAGCTGTTCGGAGTGTGTATACTCTATCATTAGCCCTACCAGGAAGACCGCTAGGTCGAGAGCTATACTGGCCATTTGTGTCGGTAACCGAGACGTTTTTGGTTGTGTCATCGACGTAGATGTCTGCACCTGCTTCAGAATGTGTACTTGTTCCGTTGACTGTCAATGCAGCAGGGTTTGTTGTAGAGCTTATGTCTACATCGATTCCGCCCCAAGTATTATTTGAAGTCGTAATACTACTTACTGTAATGTTTGAGCCATTTACAACTAAACCAAATTTGTCGTTATTGTTAGTAGTAACATTATTGAGCGTAGCTGTTGCCTTAAAAGTATTAATACCGTTCAGATTAGTGCCACCAGCACCATCGCCAATCAAGTTTTCGATGACAACACCAGTAGCGTTGTTGATCTCAATAACAGAATTATTTTTATCACCAGAATCATATATTATTGTGGTTGAGAGTGTAAATCCCGCACCATTGATCGTCACTGCTTTGGTAACACCAACTTCTAGGTTAGCCGTGATGTTACTCACTAGTGTTACGGTTCCGCCATCAGCGACAGCGTCTAATCCTGCCTGAAAACTTGCGTAGTCACCGACTGTGCCTACTGTAACACTTGCAGATTTTGCACGATTTTGAGCGCCTGGTGTGCCTTTGTTATTACTGTTTGGGGTAGCTTGGTTTGTAGGATATGAATCCGTAGTATTCTTTACACCTGTGACAGTGCCGTTCTCTCGAACTACTTCCACCGATTTACCTGCGCTAGAACTAGTGTAAGTGAACTCATCTACGAGTTCAGCGCTAGTGTTTTTGAGCTGCAGAGTTTCACCAGTATTAGTGAGTGTAATCCCCGGTTTCACATCATCACACACGGTTGTTGCTTTTGCATTACTACATATGACAAATAACCCATTAGCAGGAATTGATTTGTTGGCACTTATTGTCGCACCATCGATGGTCCAACCTGAAATATCTACTGCGACATCGTCGTCATTCTTTAATTCAACCCATTCACCATTGGCATCTGTGATCGAAACAGGATTTGGCATCACCTCATTGATGACAGGAGCAGCAAACGCCGATGGTACGTTGAGCGCAACAAGTGGCTGAATAAACAGTGCAAATACAGCAACAAGCGCTCCAGTTAATTTTGATACTTTAACTCTTGAGCCTCGCAGTTGTAACGCCATTGTTGTATCCTCGTATGCCCCACTCCACATGGGACAATTAATAGTTTGTCCCTATTATACTCTCGTTCTAACTATTGCAAAACAGCAGCGGTATCACCTCTGCTGTAGTTCGTCGATTTTGTCATGGTCTAGGCCATAGTAATGCGCAATTTCATGCCACAAGGTGCGTTTGATTTGCTCAAACAAGCTTTGTTCGTCGTGCACAGTTGCTAAAATATGATTCTTAAATAAGGTAATTTTTCCGGGTAATAAACCATTCTCGTTTCCTGTCTGCATAATTCGCGGAACGCCTTCGTACAAACCGAGTAATAAATTGTTTGGCCGAAGTTTTAGCTTCACCCGTTGCTCGTCGCTCGGTGCATCTTCCATAACAATCGCCACGTTATGCATATCTTTAATATACTCCTGCGGCAGCTCGTCCATCGCGCGAGTAATCAGTTGGTCAAATTCTTGGTTCGTTAATTCTTTCACTATATTTAGTATAGCACATCCAAAACATGTTTCAGGGGGTGTCGGCTCATACCAGACACCCCCATGTTGAAACAGGAGGAGGGATCGCGTCATTCGCTCTGGGCGTCGAACAACGTGATCTCGAGAAGCGGCTTCATCACACAGAAAAGCTCCAGGGGTTCATCTAACTTCTCGGGATCATCCGCTAGATCGCGGAGTTCCAAGATTTCACCGGGAAGCTGATTCTCGTCACAACCAGCTTTCAGACAGATCATTCGGAGTCAACATCTCGTCTCCGAACGACGCATCACGCTGTCGCCAGCACGCCAGTATTGTTCGCGAACGCTCTCCAACACCTGCGAGACGGCCGTCATCATTGAATCTGAAAGTTGTACGTACAACGCTCTCACCTACTCTCTGTTCACGGGAAAGGACATACCTCGTGTGTATCTGTTGATAATCGAGATATATCTTTGTTATACTCTTATGTTTGTTTCTTGTCAAGCAGCAATTTTCTACCGTATTAGCATTCGTCATTGGCTCAGTTCGAGCACAATGAAACGTTAAACGTGTGCTGATCAAAAATCTTATGCGTAGTATACTGCTTCTATGCAGTCACGAGACGTAACCTTAGGTAAAACGACGATCGAAAACGGAAAATGCGTGCTTTACGTAATGAGCCGCGACCAACGGGTTAAGGACAATCATGCGCTATTGCTGGCGCAGCAGCAGGCGCTCGAAGCCAAGCTACCACTTGTCGTAGGATTTATATTGCTTGAAAAAACCGGTCATCGAAGCCGCGAGCATTTTGCGTTTATGATTGATGGGCTAAAGCACGTCAAAAAAGATCTTTCTGAGTTAAACATTCCGTTTATTGTCAGGTCAGGTAATCCAGCCGTGGAAATAGAACAATTAACGGATGACTTCTCGCCGCAAACGATATATTTTGATTTTAATGCCCTGCGCGGACCACGAACTACGCAAAAAATGGTTGCAAAAAACGTAGAGTGCTCGGTAAAAGTCGTCGATACGCATAATATTATTCCCGCCTGGGTACTTTCCGACAAAGAAGAGTTCGCTGCGCATACAATTCGTCGCAAGGTACACAAAAATCTCGAAACATGGTGCGTTGAACCCGAAAAAATGACAAAGCATCCGCATGATCTTCAGCAGCCATTCAATTCCCTCACCTGGAAGGAATGCGATGCGATTATACAGAACATCCCGTCGTCCGGTATCGTGCTCGATTTTGATAGCGGCGAGGCTGCTGCTCACCAGAGGCTGAGTGATTTTTTAGAGGATATAAAACGCTACGCAGACGGGCGAAACGATGCTACTGCCGGCGCCCAAAGCGAGCTGAGCCCATACCTGCATTTTGGTCAAATATCAAGCCTCCGCGCAACATTAGAGTGTATAAAAATTTCCGACGAACCACCGTTTCTATTTCGGTATCCAAACCTCGCAAAATTTGAAGGCACGCCGACCACACAAGACGGCATCGATGCGTTTTTAGAAGAAATCATTGTCCGAAAAGAGCTGTCCGACAACTACTGCTTGTACCAGCCACACTACGACTCGCTCGATGGCGCCAAACAATGGGCCAAAGATTCTCTTCAAAAACACGCAAGCGATTCGCGAGATTTTTTGTATACCAAACAGCAGTTTGAAGCTGCTGATACTCACGACAAACTGTGGAACGCAGCGCAAAACCAGTTGATTAAATCCGGTAAAATCCACGGCTACCTACGGATGTATTGGGCCAAAAAAATCCTCGAATGGTCGAGAAGCCCCAGTGAAGCCATACAGATCGCTATTTACCTGAACGATCATTACTCTATCGACGGCGGTGATCCAAATGGCTACGTCGGCATTATGTGGAGTATCGCCGGCATCCACGACCGTGCATGGTTCGAACGTTCCGTCTACGGTAAAGTTCGATACATGGCCGAAAGCGGCGCTAAAAAGCGATTTTCTGTTGAAGCATACACAAGCACTTGGAGCTAGTCCTCCTCGTCCAGTTAGTCTATTTTAGCCCAGTATCCATATTCAACATTATTTAGTTCCAACTGGTTTTTCAGGAACCACGACCCATAGTAGTAGGTACGGAATTAGTCCCGGTAGCCCACCAGGCAGCAACAAGACGACAAAAATGACACGGATTATTGTTGGGTCGATACCGAAGTACTCGGCTAATCCACCACACACACCACCAATTTTTCGGTCTGTTTTAGAGCGATAGAGGCGCTTGGATTTTATATCGTTCAATTTATCTGTATACTCATGTTTCATAATTCGCTCCTGTTGTATATGTATTATTTACGGTTTGTAGTAGTTGGCTCAATCGAGTACTGTGGTTTGCGGTACCCGTGCGTCATCGTAACGACGAGCCCGCCGACACCGATAGTAATGACAACGAAATAAACCAAAATATTAAGCAGTGGTATTGCTAATGCGATAGTCAGCAGCGCTGCTCCGGCAACAATCAGTAGTACTATGTTGTGAATCACTTGGCCAAACAGTGCTCTTGAAAGATAGTAGGCAGCAAATGGAAATGCCAGCACATTCAAAACGAACAGGGCTGCGAACAGCATGAGGCCTAATGGCAAGCCGACACCCGTCACCATGAGCAGTAGCGCAAATATCGGCAAGCCGAAGTTTACGGCGACGCCGCTCAGTATGACCAGCCCAATCTTACGTTGTACTAGGCCGAATGAACGCTCCAGATAGCGCGGCGCCACGAGTGCAACGACAATCGCCGTTACCATCATTGCGACTGCGATGAACAAGAAAAGATTCAAAAGAACACTTGCCGTGTCGTCGCTGTTATTTGTTGCAACTTGGTTGAATTTCACATCCCCTCCGACGCTGCCATCAGAAAACTGCTGACGATTGCTGCCATCGTACTCCAGATTACCCTTGATCGCAGGTTGCGATGAAAGCTGCAACGAATCGGTCGCTACACGCGCACTTCCACCTATGACACCGGCGATTTTTATGCTGTCTCCGCCAACGGCAAGGTCACGCGCTACGGAACCATCGATCATAAACGCCTGGGCAGCACCGTTTACATCACCGCCAACGGTTGCACCGCTAGCGAGCGTTACATCTTGCCCAAAGCTGGTGAAAGTACCACCCACGTCGCCAGACACCGTCACAAATTGACCAGCCACACGAACATCCTGTGCGACTGTTCCCGGTACCGTGATCGTTTGTGCAGCACACAGTACGTCACCTTCAACTGTCCCGTTTATCTGAACTGTTTGACCAGCACAATATAGATCACCTTTTACGGTTCCATCGATGACAATGTCTTGACCAGCCGCATAATACGACCCGTTATGCGTTTGGCCTTTTGCGAGCATAACAGTGCCGTCTTCGTTAGCGATAAATTTCGATTCGGCTCGGACTTGCGGCATTATCGCCACAACCGCACCAAACACGACAAGTGCTGCACCTAAAGCTAGTATATGTTTCTTCATGCTCGTCACCTCCAATATACCTCAATCATACGACTTCACGAGTCATGAGACAAGTAACGCGACTATTTTAGCGATTGCTTGACCATAGATTCGTTTATGCCGTTCGTCACGTCGTGAAACTCGTATTGCTCAAACATGGCTTTTGCACGGCCAGCACGTTGACCACTCATGCAGTACACAATGATTGGTTGGTCTTTCGGCAGTTGCTCTAATTCTTGAGGGATTCCGCTGGCGATGCCGTCGAGCGGAATATTGAGTGCTCCTTCGGCATGACCTGCCATGAATTCGGCTGGTTCACGGACGTCGATAATTACTGGCTTCATGCTTTTTTCAGATGTATTGATAGTGTTTCTCCTTCAACGTTAACTGTTTCTTCGTATTCATCACTGAGCTGAGCTACGTGCTCTGCTAGCGTTTCTTGCGCAATTACATCGCTGTGTTCGTCGATTGCGTATTGCAAATCTTGGCTAGAAGTTTGCAAGGAAAGTTCTATACGATCGTCGATATTTAAGCCGGCTTTTTTACGCGCAGATTGTACGTGACGGATGACTTCACGCATCAAGCCTTCGCGTTTCAACTCTGGCGTTAGTGCTTCATCGAGCGATAGCTCTTCGGCAACCTTTACTGCTTTGACGTTTAGTTCGTCTTTCAAAATCGATTCAAAATCGATATGCTCTCCGAGTGATGGTACGCTGACACTCGCAAGTGGCTGGCGAACCTTCAGTTTTGCTCGTGCTCGTGCGCCCAAACCTTGGTTAACGTACTCACGAACAGTTTCCATTTCATTCATCACTGCCATATTCACCGCTCCGGCTGGTAACCAATCCTTTAGGTGAACCGATTCAGTGTCGCCAATCAGCTTATCGTGTAGTTCCTCTGCCAAAAACGGTGTGAACGGTGCAAGAACGTACGCCAAACGAACCAGTACATAGTGCAGTGTTTTATAGGCCATTTCTTTATCGCCGTCATCTTCTGACTTCCAAAAGCGACGTCGGCTTCGGCGTACATACCAGTTACTGGCATCGTCGAGGAATGGCAAAATAGGGCTCATGGCGTTCGGGATGTTGTACTCGTCCATATTCTTTTCGACCTGGGCGACGAGTTGATGCAACCGACTAATAATCCAGATATCGAGTGGGTTTTCGACTGTCTCTAAAGGATCTTCGAGCTCACCGGTAAACTCCCAATTGTCTACTTCTGCGTACATCGTAAAAAAGTCGTACATGTTCCAGATCATACTGAGTTTACGGGCTACGTCACCGACATCTTTGTCTTTCAAGGAATAATCTTCCCCGTTGAGCACCGGGCTCGAAAGCAAGGTAAATCGTAAACTGTCTGCCGAGAACTTGTCCATCAGCTCATTTGGGTCGGTGTAATTACTGAGACTTTTGCTCATTTTTCGACCATCATTTCCCGCTAATGTGCCGGTTGTAATGACGTTTTTAAATGATTTCTCACCAAATAACGCCACACTCATGGCATGCATGTAGTAAAACCAGGCTCGGACTTGGCCGATGTACTCGACAATAAAGTCGCCGGGGAAATTGGCTTCAAATTTTTCTTTGTTTTCAAACGGATAGTGGAACTGTGCAAACGACATACTTCCCGCTTCGAACCAACTGTCCATTACTTTGTCCGTACGAGTGTACGTTTCGCCGTCAATGTCGAAGGTAATATCATCGACCCATGGACGGTGATAATCATCGAGTTCTACGCCCGAGAGTTCTTTGAGCTCGGCATAACTACCTATAACTCTTACTTTTCCACTTTCGGTTTTCCATACTGGCATTGCCGTCGCCCAGAAACGATCTCGACTTATGTTCCAGTCTGGTGCTGATTCGACGGTTTTAGCAAAACGGCCGTTTTTGAGGTGTCCCGGAAACCAGGTGATGTCTTGGTTTTTTTCGAGCATCGTGTCGCGCTGCCCGTCGATGTCCATGAACCAGCTCGGGTGCGCTCGGTACATCAGCTTTGTGCCACAGCGGTGACAGTGCGGATAGCTGTGCCGAATATAGTCGATCTTCCAGACGATGCCGCGCTCTAGAAGGTCTTTTGCAATGGTTTTGTTGATTTTCCATACATTCTCGCCTTCCCAATCACCTTCAGTGAATACGCCATTTTCGTCGATAACGTGAATTGCTGGGAATCCTTTTTCTTTGGCAAGCGCAAAGTCTTCTTCGCCATAGGTTGGCGCAAGGTGGACGATACCGGTACCTGATTCTGTTGTTACGTAGTCTGCCGCCCAAATTTTGTGTGCGTTTTCACCACGATCTTCGAACAGTGGCTGATAGCTTTCACCGACCAACTCACTACCCTTAAATTCACGGAGTACTTTATGCTCTAATACGTTGTGTTTTTCGTCAGTCAGAACTTTTTTGATAAGCTCTTTTGCAAGAATGAGCGACTCACCACCTACTTCAACCTCAACGTAATCGACATCGGTATTAACAGCAAGTGCGGTATTCGCCGGCAACGTCCACGGTGTCGTTGTCCAGGCGAGTACAGTTCGTCCATCTTGAAGTTTAAACTTTACATACACACTTGGGTCGGTCACATCTTGGTATGCACCCGCGTCCATGGTCACTTCAGCTTTCGAGAGTGGCGTGGCATCGAGCGTACAGTACATGAGCACTTTTTCGCCTTCGTAGATTTTCTTCTTGTCATACAAGTTTTTAAACGCCCACCAGACACTTTCCATGTACTCTTTGTCCATGGTCTTGTAGGCACCCTTGAAATCAACCCAACGACCAACGCGGTCGACAACATCTTCCCATTCGCCACTGGTCTGCACCATGTTAGCGCGACAGGCGACGATATACTTCTCTATTCCATATTCCAGCACTTCTTCACGACTATGAATATTGAGCTTTTTTTCAGTGTAACGCTCAGCCGGCAAGCCGTGGCAGTCCCAACCCCAAACACGTTCAACTCGCTTACCCTTCATGGTTTGGTAACGAGGTACGGCATCTTTAACGATAGAGCTCAGCAGCGTGCCGTGATGCGGATCACCAGAGATAAACGGTGGCCCATCGTAAAACACGTATCCATTGTCTTTTGAACGGTTCTCTACCGATTTTTCAAATGTCTTATCGAGTTTCCATTTCTGCACCCATTCTTTTTCGTACTCCAGTGCTCGTCGTCGTGTATTTGCTTTAAACTTCATCATCTGTCTCCATTATATGCTTATTTGGGTCGAATGCTGGGCCACATGGAACAATTAGATCCAGCTTACCCTCCCATCGAAATCGTTCCATTGGTTCTAAGTATACGACATCTCCAACAGCAATGCTTTTACGACCATGTTCCTTACATTCTATCGTTCCGTTCCCATCGACAACCACTACCATTTCGTGAGCTTCTTGGTTGTAACTCCATCCCGTCTCTGGGTACTTTCCTCGGATATAGATTTTTGCCACGTTCAGTTTGTCGGTTTCTGCGTTGTACTCTCGCCCCCAACACGTATCACTATTACGAAACTTTAGCCCTTCTTTGTCTTTTAAAATTTTCATGTAAATTTACCCTCAACCCACTCATCACCAAAACATTCACGACCAAGTGATTCAACGTGGACTGCGGAGCCTTGAGCATTCGCCTCATTTTTCGCCCCCTCAATCACCATCCACTGCAATTTTTCTTCACGTACATTTCTCAGATATTCAAGATCCATTGTGTAAACGCCTCGTTTTGCAAGGGCAGTTAAAATACGATTAAAATACAGCTCTTCTTCAGATTCTATGCTTCCACTGTCTTCTAAAGATAATAAAATTATGCTGTCAATATCTGTAATTCCCAATAATCTAGCAGTTGTTGCAATATCGCTGACCTGCTGGTGGTGGCCAAGAGTATCGAAATATTCTTTATTTAACACTACATTCAAACTAAGAGCAGCGAGCTTTCGCTGAACAGCATCGAAATCTATAACAAAATTGGGGTTTTCTATGGCCCAGTTTGGGTCCATCGGTTCTGTTGTCGCGCTACCATTCACTTTGAATCTCCTTTTCGAATCATATCCATTACCGTCAGTGGCGTATTATTGTGAATCGTTTCACTCCCAGGGACGTATTCGAAACCTAACTTCTCATAAAAGTGCTTCGCACGTTCGTTATAGACCACGAGCGTTACCTTTATCTCATTATTTCTTCCTAACCAATCAAGAGCGAGATTAGCCAGCTCTAGAGCAAGCCCAGAACCATACGCAGATGTATCAATATACAGTCCATTCAGTTCAAAGGTACCATCTCGTTTTCGACTATCTACAAATCCTACAATCTTTCCAGCTTGATCTTTTGCGATCCGTAGAAGATAGTCTGGGTTAGTCTTACCCTCTCTGATATATGCTGTTCGCTTTGCTATCCCATCATTGTTCGTAAACTTTACGACGTACTTTTTAATAAACGCCAGCGAAACACCGGCTTCTTCATTTGGATACACATCAATCCACGAACGGGTATGCATCTCAGCGAGGCCTCGCGCATCGTCAATATTCGGTGATGTAATTATAAACTTCGACATTTGTTCTCCAATTAAAAATTCCTGCCTAGCTACTGGATCCCACGTATGGGAGGTACCATCCAGTTTCTAGTCAGGAATGTATTAGATTCAATCGTAGCACTTTTTTGTTCGCTATATCGCTGCGTTCGCGCTGGGTTCTAGTAAGCTTCCGCTGTTCTTCCCTGAACTCGTGGGTGATAGCCACTCAGATGTCTTAATTTTATTTTATACCACATGCCTTGTATAAACAAATACCTCCTCTATTGAGAAGGTATTTGAAGCTGAATGTATAAAAATTCTAGTACAAGAACACGCCGGTTCTGTACTGTTTTGAGTAGTTTTTAACGTAAGCTTTGAGTACAACTTTCTGATTCTTACCTACATTTGCTCCACTTGCAATACTAGTAGTTTTTCTAGGCCCGGATTTGTTGAAATCTACAGATTTCCACGTACCATTCACTTTTTTGAATGTACGTTTCGTATAGGTGATCGGTTTAGCTCCACCTTTAGTTGTGATAGCGAAACAATAGTTCTTTTTATTACTTTTGCTCTGATAAACAAATAGTCTGTCACCTATGGTTTTACCTTGATATTTTAGACGCTTATTTTTCACTAGATCGTAGGTGCTGGTTGAGCAACCAACGCTCGCAGATGCTGGAGTTGATGCAGTACCAAGAACTATAGTTCCTAAAAGGAGCGGAACTATCATAATTGCCGCTAGTAGTCGATTATATCTCATATTTCTCCTCATGTTCTATCCATAATCAGTAATTATATTACTATATTATGGGTATTTTAGCAAGTTATTAAGATTATTTTGGAGGGAGAGGTACAAAAATGCTTGTCCGCTTTTTGTATGCAGACCAGCCCTTTCGGCCTTCAAAACGCTTTTCGCTCATTTTGACGCCCGAAACGAATAGGAGAAGGTACGTTATTAACACAGGAGTAACTATCCCAATCCAGCCATACATCGTTGAAAGGCCTATGACGAATATCCCCCACCACATGGTAGATTCTCCGAAGTAGTTGGGGTGGCGAGTATATTTCCAGAGACCTTCAGTCATAAGCTTGCCTTTGTTCTTTGGATCGGCTATAAATGATTTTAGCTGAGCATCACCCACGGACTCAAAGACAAAACCAAACAACCACATCGCTACACCTACATACACAATCGGACTAATAGATTGCTCAGGCGAGAAGTTAACATGAATGACTGCAATAGATATCACCGTTGCAAGTAGGCCTTGAGTCAAGAAAATTCGCACGTAGCTGTTAAGAGCTGCGTTCCCTTTCCACTTCTTGCGGAGATCAACGTAACGCTTGTCTTCGGGGTGTTTTAGTAGCCGCCGGACGATGTAGTATGCCAATCGAGCACCCCATATAACTACTATTAGCGTTACCAAAGTTTGAGCATTGAAACCGACAGAAAGCCCGGTATTATTGAGCGAAAAGCTAGCAATAGCTGCAACGATAAACCCACCACCCCAGGCGGCATCGACAATATCCATACGCTTCAATATACGAGATAATACAAAGATAATTGTCATGAATACCACCACTGCGCCAAGTACG
>Ga0115567_10002657_pt1 | contig 17690 bp, 22 predicted proteins | sample COGITO_mtgs_1204_2_FD_88679 | JGI IMG/M metagenome (GOLD analysis project Ga0115567, IMG submission 88679) | Pelagic marine microbial communities from North Sea - COGITO_mtgs_120412 | ecosystem: Environmental > Aquatic > Marine > Epipelagic | place: Germany:Helgoland, sampling site Kabeltonne... | reverse complement strand
TGTGCCTGAAAAGGAATGCGTGGCTCTCACGGCGTCGGTCAAAACTGAGGTGGTATCGGTTGTGGTTTCTGCTCCGGCTAACAGCCAACACCCTCACCCAATCCGTACATTCGGTAGGCGAGAATGGCCCCCAAAACTGGGGTGGCCCCTCGTGCGCTACGCATATTGCTATAGCTAGGCACAGCTTCGTACCCATCCGGGGTGTGGTTGCACCTGCAGAGCCTGCGCTCGCGCGTCGCAGCCGTCCGCAAGTGCGAGCGCAGGCATCATTGCAACCACGCCGTCGGTCACCACCTGGAACAGGCCCCGCCAGCGCGAGAGAAGCGCGCCGTCAGTGCGTGTGAAAATCACGAGACCCGCGACGCATCGCGCGGGCAGAGTTGCAGGGCAGATCATGCGGAGCAGGCGTGGGGCGCGGAGCGGGTGCGACCGGGAGGCGCTCGAGTAGCACTTGGAGCGAGGCGTCGGGCGATGGCGCGGGGGGTGCCCAGGCGTAGTAGAGCAGAAACTCATCACTTGGGCGCACACCGTAGTTGAGATGCACTTCCCCCCCTGCATGTACCGCGTAGTCTAGCACCAGCGCCACGCACGGTTCCTCCCCAGGCGCTGCAGGCTCCTCCAGCAGGAAAGCCGTCGCAGCGGACCTGCGACCGCGCGCGCGCTCGGCTTCAGCCGGCTTCAGACCGATTTCAGGGCCGCGTCCTATTGACTATCTGCGCGTCCTATTGACTATCTGCGCCGCATGCGGTGCCCTCGAACGCCATCGAACTTGCAAGGGCAGAGCACGTGGGTCAGACAGGCAGGGGCGTGGGCAGGGGGACGCGTTCCCGCGATGATTTGCCATGTCGAGCAGCGGGACGAGAGCGCGCAGCGACGCCTCTTCTGCGCCCGCGCCAACGTCGGCGCGGCTGAGCGCGCCCGCCTCCACCGCTTGCGCCAGTGCTGCTGCACCGGCTTGTTGGGAGCACCAGTCCTCTGGTCCGAGGCGCACCGTACGCGACTGGAGGGTGCGGAGAGCCCAGAGAAACTCACTGCGTGAGGGGCCCGCTGCGGCGACCGCGGAAGGAAGCTGCATGTGCACCAGTGAGATGTCGTCGAAGAGCCCGTGTTCCCAGAACTCAAGTGCCTCGGCCTCCTGCTGCAGAGACGGGTCCTGCAACTCACGCAGCGCCGCCTCGTCCCAACCAGCTGGCACGGCAGGAGCAACCCTACGAAGCGGAGCCGTCCATCAGCGGAGACAACCATGATTCGCGCATGGGCTTGCGAATTGGTTCCTATAGGGAGACCGCGGCCACAGTGATAGGCTGGAAGGGGGGGGTCGGGGGGGGGATTACGGGTCGAGAAGGGCGATGTACGGTGCAAGACTCGAGCGCGCGCCCGCCTTTCGCTCAGCCGCGAGATTGGCGGCGAGGCGCGCCTGATCAGAGTACGGTGAGATCCCTGCCCTACCACCCCGCGATAGATGTTGCGGGGTCTCCGCCTATTATCTGGAACCAGGTGTCGGGTCTGGACCTGCCATGGCAGCGCCCACCAGGCGTGCAGCGCCTCCGGTGAAAGGCCCTCGAGGCCGCTGCCAGCCCGAGGCAAAGAGGGATCAAGCAGACACAACGACAGTGGTATGCGCAAAACCGTCGTACCAGACAGTATTTCGCGGCGTGCTGCAACTCCCCGCAATCCTGAAGGCGAAACATCCAAGGCTAACCACGATGTATCCACACCGTTCCGCGATAACCACTTGTCAAAATGCTCCCAACGCTCCGTCTCCGCCTCACCCGCAGCCGTGTTACTGCATGCATGGGGGCCGATGTATTTTACGTTGCGCCTCCGAATACGTTTTCCGAAGGCTAGCCTGGACGGTGGCTTGTCGAGGCGCCCAGCAACACACCCAGCATCCCGGACAGCCCCACCCAGAATTGGCATCAGAGGTGGCGAGAATGCGAAGCCGCAATCCAAAATAGTAGCCAGAAGGGTTGCAAGCGTAAGACAGCCCCCGGTCAAGATGCTGTATTGGAAATGCGGCACTTTCATTGCTGAGAGGGCCGTGCCCTGCTGAAACCCTCTCACGGCTCACCGTGTTCGCAGCTCGATTTTCAAGAGGCGGGCTCGTCTTTTTTGTTTTGGAGATCCCAATCTGGAACAGCATCATGTTCGGGGCGCTCTTCGACAAGGTGCAGCGCCCCCTCCTCAGCATTGAAGAAGTGGCGCTACTGCCCGCTTGATCCTGCAGTCATCGTGTCGCCTTTGAAGGCGCCTGTCTTCCGGCAACTCGTTTGACTCACCTCGTTTGACTCCCCGTATGACGGAGCACCATCACCATGTGCTGAGTTGCCCGTGTTGACGCGGGATGCCCGCGGGAGAGTATTTGCTTCTGACGCGGGAGTCCCGTGGTGTTCAGGCGCCTGCTGAAACGTGCGATCGCAACCGCAAGTTCGAGCAGCAGCTCGAGCTGGCTGGGCCGAGCATGGCATCGATGGTCAAGCAGCTCAAGAAGACCTTACAGGAGCACTGCTAAAAGAGTGCATCACATAGCTTTGCGCAGAATTTCATTGTTTCGGTGTGCAGTGGGTTTGTACCACGCACAAATCTCTAGAACTCGTTTCCGCACGCATTCGCGAGAGAGGAGATATATTGGTTACATGTACAAGACACCACTGGTCAAGCGCCCTCGCAGAAGTAGTTTATTTCCCCCGCGAAGCCACAATCATTGACGATCACAATATCCTCGGTGTACTGCTTCGGCACGCTCGTAGGTGCAAACAGTGCATGGACTGCCTGCCGCCCCACTTGTTGTCAGAAATAGTGTCGGCCAAACTCTGGGGACAGTGGCTGCAACATGCATCAGGGCTTAAATGTATCTTTCGCTCAGGGCGTTCACGCCCAGTGCGCACCCATACTTCCGAACGAAGGCCCCGCCCGATGGTGACACGTGGAAAGCGAGTCGGTGAGGTGATAAGCCAGGAACTTGCCTGTTGGTCAGTGCAGCCGGGAGCTCCGTTGTCCCTGGATGGACCCTCGCCGCCGCGGTGCACGACGAGCGACGAAATCAACAAAATCTCGTCGTCGTACACCCGAACTTTGGCCTCCGCTTGAATGATGCCCTTACCAGCGCGAACAGCTTTGTGACTGCCAGGTCGTATGTAGAAGTCGCGGTGTTTCCCTGTTACTGGCTTGATGGCTGCCCAGCACTCGATATCGGTCGCTCCCTCGTACATGTCGTAATGCGATGGTTGCGCTGGCGCACCCTGCTCTGTACGCAACTTCCCACACTTCAGCTCTGCTGGCAAAATCCGTGCGTGCACCCCAAGTGCTCGCACAATGCATTCCCGCATGCGCTTTGCCGTCTCTGCGAGCGCCTCTCCCAGCCTGCCACCAGCATCGCCAGGCACGTCCAGCTCAGACGGGCTTCGGCCGTTAAAGTTCTCTGCGGTGACCGCTAATTCCATAGCTTGATGACAAGCTCGGTCCTGGAATTGAATGAAGGTGGGGGGTCCCGCACGGGTGAACTCGCATACCAATGCTTCAGGCGGACTTTGCCTCTCTCACGAACCAGCACCTGCAGCCGTCCGGGTGTCCCAGTCTCGATGCTGCCAGTCTCAACGTCGCGCCGGGAGTTGATGATGTGTTTTTCCCCTTGGAGTGGCCCTTCTTTCCTGCCACACGCGACGCCACACCAATTACAGTCACCTGTTGATACGATTTGCTGCTGCAAACAGATTTGGCCACAAGTACCTGAGCAGCCAATCGAGCTCGTCATCGTGTTCGGCCGGAATAATGACGCCGCCGAGCTCCCGTAGGCTTCGTAGAACGCCGTCCGCGTCTTTGGGCGGCTCAAACACTCCGCGGTGTGCCTGCACCCCAGGGACCAGCCTCAGCCCCGGATCCACGCAGGCAAGGGTGTGCGTGGCCATTAGTCCACCCCCGAGCTTTGGTGTCCACGGACAAGTGGGTGTGCGAGAGGTCGGTCAGCTAAATGGTGCGACTAAGGTGATGCAGGCGAGGCACAGGTGCCAGGGCAGGAATCCCAGAACCTTTTTGGCGGATTGAACCTCCACAAGCTTGTTGCCACCGATCTTCAGCTCGAGAGGGAACCTACAATATGTATCCAAAGGGCCAACTGCCTCCCACTTAACTGGAAACGGCAATCCCCCCATTGCAAAGGGGTACTTGGGTTCGAAAGTCTCCCCGGCCGGCGTGTCTACATCGCGTGGAGAAACCATGTGATCAGGTCTTGTTCTTCCGGCGCTGCCTGCTGCACCACGGCTCCCGCACGGACCAGAGCGTCGTTCAATGATCTGTGCCCAAGCAGAAGTTTTGAGATCCGTTCCGGGGCTGCGCAGACGTTGCTCGACCTTGTTGCGCGGAGCTGGCCGCCTATCTGACCATCGCCGTGGGAGGAGCGCAAACTGCTCCTTGCCGATCCCCAGACGCTGAACACGGACGGGGATACCCGAACGGGTTGGTGAAAGTGTCGAGACTGAACTGAATGGTGAGCCGCTGCGCGGGGAGCGCACTGGCGATGCCAGGCTCTCCTCCGACTCGTCCGAGCTGTACACACGCTCGCGAGCCCGTACTGCATCCCGTGGCGGCAATTCGCCAGCAGCATGGGCTACGTACATTCTGACCCAGATCTTTGCAGTGGCTTGTACTGCAGTCCCACGGCGTTCTGCCTGCCGAAAGAGAGCTTGGCCGCAGGAGCAATGGCTTTCAGAGACCTTGCGCCAAATATCGGCCACTTTCGAGTGAAACATGTGTGCGCAACACACTTTCTGGTAGTCTTGGCGACGTGCTAAAACCTAAAAAGTGATTTCGAAAGTCGACGGCAGATTAAGGTGCTCTTGCAAGGGGGACGCGATCCCGTGAATTTCAGGTTGTAATTCGGCTTTGAATCAGATCGCCACGGACAGCTGCAACTTTGCGACCACGCCCTGCGCGCGAAAGGGTCCGTCCCAGACCTGCGCTGCCCCATTGACTCGAGAAGTACGGGTCTCATCCCTTCTGGGGGATTTGCATGAAGATTGGAGGTTGTTATTAGCCCGGGATACCAAGACACCTACTTGCCCAACATTCGGTTAGGACGGCGCGGAACTGAAGGCTGTGCACGGACAGCACCGCACCGCACCGCACTGTACCGCATCCTTCCCGCGCAGCGGCAACTACGTGGAACGCCCATTTGCTGCCATGGAGGGCAGCACATCCTCGCAGGAGCGCATTGAGGAGCCGCATCACAGCATCTATTTTGTCCTTGGAAACATCCACGACATTGAAGGCGCATCAGAGGGCGACGACACTGGAAGAAATCATCAAACGCGAGCACAATTCCCCTCGACAAGTCAGTCCATCATCTTGCGCCTCCCGTCCCTGGCCTCTCAAGTGCAGGAATCGGTAAGCTGTCCCTACCCACTCGGGCGAACCAACTCCAAATCATGCCCTCTTCTTGTTCCTCGCGCATCCTATGATCTACCAGCACCGCTACACCCCGCTGAATGCAAGTCGATGGGAACAACAGGACACTCCTGCTGATGGAAGTACACGCCAGTCGAGCGGAGTGCGCCGCGCAGCAGACGCAATATTGCAGGCCGGGTGAAATCCCTGCACCCTCTGCAATTCGCGTTCCCCAGACCGCGGACAGTCACAATGTCGTGGCGGAAATTAAGACGTTTCGTCGACGTTCCCCCTGCCGCTGATTCGCTGGCACACTAGCAGAGCGACGGCGGCCAACCGACACAGCTCCGTCGCCCAGGTCGACGGCGGAGAACGTGAGTCTCCTAGTTCTCGGTCGAGTAGTAGCGTATCAGCGTCTGGGCAGCACAGACCTACCCTCCACTCTGGTGCCCTCCCTACCTCCCCGATCCGCTGCGAGCTACATCTAGGCGCGGCACTTTTCACATTGTTGCAAAATGCAAAATGCGCGAATTTATCGCATCGTCCGGACCAAGGGTTCGGTGCGCCTCGCTGCTCACGAGTAGGTGGTGATTGCAGGATCGCATCGGGAAATGAATGCAGAGACTGCAAGCGGGGCTGCACATCCTCTGGAACGCATTTTTCATCGCGCACTTTCGCATCTTTCGGCCGAGTCGCTCATCATGGTCAACTCCCCACTCTCTTCCCCATCCGATGCGCCCGTGCACTGTACCTCTCGCCTGTCTCGGCTGAGCGGCGCTGCCAATCCTTGAATGCGGCGCAGGACTTTCTCCGGGCGATCGATCCCAACCACTATCGGGGCAACCCCCCAGCTTCGAAGTTCGCTATCGAAAACCTAACAGAGAGCACGCTTGCGGACTGCGCGGAGGACGGATGCTCTGTGTGCCAAGACGAAATGGAGAAGGGTGCTGTGGTGCTCCGAATGCCCTGTGGGCATCGTTTTCATAGACTGTGCTTGGTTCCGTGGCTTGCGGAGAAGAACACGTGTCCTGTGTGTCGGTGCGAGATCGAGTCGCACTGCGCTCGCTACAACCAAGCCAACTACACGAAGCTCAAAGGCTCACTATGCTCCGAAACCGAGAGTAACTACGAGAACGGCGATGCGCTGCCTCCGACTCCGTCGCAACGCTTCACGCACTTGGCCGACTCGTTCTCGGGCCACCACTGGCTCGCGGTGGACGGCAGCGAAGTGGAATCCACCCACTTCGCTGCACCACGTTCGCTCCGTATGACACTACAAATGCCCCCTTCGGGTCTGCATTCTTTCCATCTGCCGCCCCAAACGGAAACAGCCAATCCTCGAGGTCGTGGAATATCAGGTGCACTTCCGGCCCTTGCAGTATCCAGGGCCGATCATCAGACAGTTGTCGGCTCGCGTGACGGAGTCATGGCGCGGCTTCTTGCGACGCCTCGCCTTTCTTCCTCTCGCCGACGCACTGCCCGGGGAATGCCGCACCCGCGCGCCTTGTCCAGCAGCCAAGGATCTGTTGCGCGTGAAGCGGCGAATGGTGCCTCCTCGGTTCGTGGTCGCCCGGCCAAGCGGCAGCGCTGCAATGGCGCTGCCAGTGTTCAGAGTGGAGGTGGTGTGACGGAGCGATGCGCCAGATTGGCCGGTGCAACCAGCACGATCCCAGCTGGAGTTCGTTTGCCTTCGCAGGAGGGCAGCAATGAGGTCACAGAGTGGCCGTCAGCACGCTCTGCAGCTCAGATGGGAGAAGATCTCCCTATTTCGTCTCGGACACGGGGCTCGACTTCTTCTGGTTCTTTGCCGTCGAGCGCTTCGAGGTGTTGATGCGGCATGGATTGAGCTATGTGTAGCGTCCATGTAAAGACCGGTATGGCAGTGACGATACATATGGGGCATGGTGCGACAGATGTCTGGGCTCGTGAGTACATCAAATTGGTGTTCCCACGCTGCAGTGTTGGCTGCTGTGTTTCGACGGAGTTTCGTCGCGAATCAATGCCTAGTCACGATCCGTGCCCAAGCAAAACCTTCAGCGCACGCAGACACACGCGCACGGCGAAACATGTTTTACACTAACAATTCGGTAAGAGGGCATCTGCTCATACGAGTGAGTCGTACTCGTCGCCCCGCATCTTTCGGAGCGTCTCAACGGGTGTGGAAGCATCTATGCGAAGGAAGAAGGGGTCTTTGAGCGTCGCGAAAAACCTCTCGATCAGTGCACATGTCCCAGCCGAGTAGCACAAAAAGATGATCTGCCCAGGTGGTTTGAATAAGCCAGTGGCAAGGCCAGGCAGGGACGTTGCACCAATCATCGAATAACCGCACATGGCGGCACAACCAAAGTGTGACCCAAAAACCGTGACGAAAGGGCAAAACCAGCAGTACGCATGCAAGCGGGATAGCAATGTCGCTCCAGTGCTCGTCGTTGCGGAACACAACGTAACTCGGCATTCCCGGGTCTACCCAACAGAAGTAATGGAACCCAAGCTGATATGAACCCACCACGTCCTCTTTTTCTTCATCGTCCATTCGATACCTGCCGGCCGAACACGCAATCATCAAATATGCTGTCTTGCGGCCAGAATGCTTAGCCACATGAAGCATGCAGTCATCGGATGTTGAAAAGGCAGCTGATCCCCAAGAAGGGGAACGGAAAGAAACCAATCTCTGATCTTGAAGTATGCTGTCGAACCATTGTAGATCGACGGCCCCTCCTTACAAAGAAATACGTCTGCCCAAAAAGCGAAGTCACATTGATTCTGTCTAAGTGATCGAGCGCAGCGACAATGCACGTGTACACACACGTGAATTACACTGAGTGATCGAGCGCAGCGAGAATGCAGAAAATAAATGGGCAGGTTTCGGAAGGGGCGGCTCGGTCACCATTTTTTGTTTGGTAATTTCTGTTCCCTTCAATGTTGGTCAATTCCATGTCGTGCCCAACTTGACCATGGCACTCGATGTAGCTCACATTGACCGGAAGCTGGAGAGGGGGCAAACTTATCACGCCCGACATCTTACAAAAGCAAAAGCAGTAGTTGGGTCGGGCGCTAGGCACACTTGACACCGCAAGTTTCCTTAGATCCGGGTCGAGGACAAACCATGGCGATCTTCATCCGCTGGTCACTTGATTTTTCTACGTAGTCAACGTAAGTTGCATTCCCCGCCACCACACAGTCCCCAGGTATCAGGTCATGCCATGAACTGCCAGCTCAGCAACAGGGTCAGCTCAACTTCCTGGACTGCAAGTTGCAACGTCAGGACCAGCGAGCCGCAAGATTGCCCCCCTACTGCCAGAGCTCAAGCATCTTCCTTAGGCATCAGACAAGAAGAGCGTGTAAAGGTGTCCGCTCGCCGCGCCCGCTCCTCAGCAGCAGGGCATGGGGAGAAGCGCGTGAGATCATGCGGGCGGAGCGGGTAACGGGATGTCGCACCGCATGCTCGGAATGAGGTACCCAAACAGCATCCAACCGCCCAAGCAAAATAGAAAGAGTGTATACACCAACGCGCGCACGATCGAGTCGCGCTTCGCAGTCAGGATCGCAACAAAGAAGAGAAGCAGGCCAATGGTGATGAAGATCATCCCGGGATCGAACCCCCCAATCGCGTTGACCATCCTGGATGCCACACCGATGGTTCCACCTCACCTCCCAGGCCTATGTGAGAGCGAGGCAAGCCACGCTCTGGCAAGCTGTTCAGGCCCCCCAGCGGCTGCTTCCCATCGAACCGCCCGCCAGCGAGGTAGGTCTCAGGCGCCCTTTCACCCATCACCACTTTTGACACGAAGGTTGTACAAAAGTTGACGTGCTCGGACTCGAGGCCCAACACGTCCGGAGGGAAAATCCGGGTGGCCCGGGTCCTCTGCCCTTGCCTGGCGGTTTACGGCTGCGGTAGCATCGTCGCTCTCCAGGACTGGTGCTCACTTCGAAAATATGGCGGCGGCCGGCACCCCAATAGCTCCCAGTAGCGGGACGCCGGGCTCGAGGCGCTGCGGCGTTGGGGTGGGCCTCTCCGGAAACGTTATCGGTGCTCTACGGCCTGGAGGGTACCACCCGATCACCATCTTTCCTCAGCGGCCGTGCATACAGAGAGCGATTCCGATTCAAAGTGGTTTGGAACGTGAGGTCTGCGGGCCAGGCCACGGGCTGCAATGCGCGTGTGTCATGCGGCGCTCAGTCCCGCTGGCGTGAGACAGCGAACGGTCCCAGCCGTCTCTCGGCGACGAAACACACGCGCTGCCAGGGGTTCCTCGACAGTTGCAGGAACCCGTCTTTCATCTTGAGGACTTTCTAATGCAGCGGTATATTCATTTTTTTGCGGTCCAGGTCTGCCGAGCTGACGGGGGCGCTCCGGGTCGGCGACCACATCTGCGTCGTGAACGACACCGTCGTGGGGACGATGGGCAGCCTAAAAGATGGGGTGACCATGAACATGGTCACGGATCTTCTCGCCGGGCCTGAAGACTCAACCGTCGAGATTGGTGCGGACGACCCAGCCAGCGTGTGTTGCTTGCTCTCCAGCTAATTTTTGTTGGGGTGGTGCGTCCTCGTGTTGGCTGCAGGGTGTTACCGCAAGGACGAACAAGCGCCCAACGGGCGCGTCTACTTCACAACTACTCTCCGTCGCATGTCTGCTCAGTCAATGCGCGCAGCCTCCATGAACCCTTCTACCAGCGCCGCGGGTCAAGCCCCCGCATGCAACCCGTGAGTCGTATGCATGGCTGCGCGCAGACATGCATTTTGTCTTCCGAATGCAAAGTCGGGGCAGCTTACATGTTGTGTGTGGTGTCGCGCTGATGACAGGTGCAACAAAAACACCACCGATGCGTGTGCATCGGGCGCCCAAGGCGGTCCTGGACCTGGAAGCCCCCAGTGCCGCTCCAGGAACGCGTCCGTCGACTGTGCCGACGCCGCCCACGTCTGGCAAAGCGCCCTCTGTCACGCCTAATGGCGTCGTGGTCCCTAGCAATGTAAAACCACAGGATGCGAGTGCTGGGGAGCAGGACGGCGTGAATCGAGCTGCGAAACAGCTCCTAGACATGCTCATGTCGGGTGATATCAACGAAACCGAAAAAGTGCGGAAGTTCGTCGAGGCGGACAGCTTCATGCAGAGTGGTACGGCGCAGGCGGCAGTGTGGAATCAGCTCTTCACAGCATGTGAGCAGATGTGCGAAAAGCTGCATTCCGTGGTGTTCAAACTTCGCACGGCGAACCACCGCAACGATGATCTGGCACAGGAGGTTGAGCACCTCAAGGAGACGCTGACGGCGACGCAGGCACTCACCGAGGTGCATCGCGTGAAGGCTGACTCCGCCAGCAACTCTCTTGCACACGCCATGGCGCGTGCAGATGCGGCCACCTCGGCGCTGCAGGGCGCGCATGGAAAGACGTCACTGGCTGGGGGACGCGATTCACACGCGATGGCTGGGCATGCTGAGGGCCTGACGCAGCAGCTGACGCAGCAGCTGGCACTGGCGGAGCGACGGGCGTCGGCGCTGCACATGGAGAACCTTGAGTTGAGGGCAGCGGTTGAGGCCGAGGCGCGCGGCAGCGACGCGCATCACCTTGCTGCGGCAGAGCGGGCGCACCTGGTACAGGAGCTAACGGCCAAGGTGCGAATGCATGAGGAAGAGCTGCGCCGGCGTGACACGGATCGTGTGGAGAGCACGAGCCTGATGTTGGAGCGGGAGCGGCAGACGCGGCGTGAGCTGGAAGAGCACCTCGCCGGACATGCCGAGGCAGCGCGGTCCGCGCACGAACAGTTGGCCGAGATGCACGAAGGCCACAAAGAGCACCTGGACACCATTGAAGAGCTGCAGGAACGGGTGCGGGAACTGGAGGAAGAGGAAGTAATACGGAGTCAGCGGATCACCGAGGCGACCGAGCGTATCCAGCAGCTACGCCAGACAGATGAGGCGCAAATCCGCATGCTCGAGGCCAAGGTCATGCAACTCGAGCAGGCGCTGGCTCGATCACAGGCGCATTCTGCGGCCATGGCTGGAGTGACTTCGCAAGCCGGCTTGGCCCCCTCGATGAACCCACACTCGCTTTCGGCAACCATGATGCCCACAACATCCCAGACCTCCTACGCAAGTCCCGGTGTGGGCGGGGTGCTAGCCTCGACAGTAGCTCCAACGATGGGCACTGGGTGAGGAACCTTCCTCCCTCTGAGCGCCCGAGCCATGTGCGCTGCGAGCTGATTTGCTTGGTCAGCGTGTGTCGGGCTCTTGAGATCGAGAGGACTAGTTGGCGCTTCCTCTTATGCATCTATGTTTTGGTGTGTCTGCAGGGATGAATCGCAGCCAGCAATGGTTCTGCGCAAGGCGCAAGAGCTGGAGCTCGCGATCCAGAGCATCAAGAGTCTCCACACCCGTGTGTAGCCTAGCCGCCTCTGCTAGCAGCGTGCTTGTGGCTCATGCAAAGCCACGAGGTTGGCATTTTCATCCGGTAAGACCAATTTTGATGAGCTTCTCCGGAGCGAGCTAAGAAGTATCGCCGGATTCTGGTTCTAGTTCTAACCACCGAGGGGCAGAACATGTACCACCAGTACACGAGATCGAAAACAGTTTACTTTCATGGCATCATCACATTCACAACAGAATAGAAAGATACCTGCCTCGTAAGATCATTCTTTGCACTTGCGTTTGGCTGTTTGGCACCATTCCAGATCGATTGTCACGCACCACTGACACCCTGCACGAATCCAGCTCCAACCGTCAGGCACGATTCAAGCGACAAAAACGTTGCTCGAAAGGAGCTGCAGTTACATGGTTGGCAGTATCGTAGGCATTGAGCTTAGAAATTAGTGGATTCACCGGTCTCAGATTGACAGGAGCCCTCATCCTCGTGAGGTTTGCACTCGTCTTTTGCCGACGGAGCCTCATTGTAGGCCGCTGTCACTGGCGTAAGCTGTCGAATTCTGTCGATGCCAAATGATCTCTCTTCAGAAGGAGAGACCTCCCCACCGTACCAGGGGCAAGGCTGTGCGCATTCATCTTTTGATGCGGGTAGCTCGAAGATAGAAGCTGGCTGGGGTTCTCCCCGCACCAAGCCCCAGCGCCAGACCACCCCGGTCTTATCCTCGAAAGCGAGTGGCTGGCCCTCTGCGCCCACGTGCACAGTGTCTCCCGGCGGAACTGTCCAGTACTTCAGTAGCAGAGGGTCAGCAGCCTGCCATAGCTGGGTATCTCGTGGCTGGCCCCAGAGGTCTTCGATCTTGGCGTCACTCTCTACCAATGAAAAGCCGGCGAGAAAGTCCGGGTTTGGCGTCGTTTTGTCTTTCCGATAGGTACAGCACCGAACCCCTCGTGTCGGCTGCGCAAAATACATGCCGTCCGGCATGATCCAGATTTTGCACGGCACGCCAAACAACAGCGAATCTGTGCACCCCAGACAGTATGAGACCAGAAATCGACTAGTTTCTGAAACCACATGATGTCTGCTGATCTTTGGGTTTCGGGCTGCGATCTCAGGGTCAGCGAACCAATGTTGGAAAATGGAGTGCAACGCTCTTTGAAATCGATCACCATGCCTCTTTTCTGCGAAGGAGTCACAACTTTAGGCCTTTTTTCGGACGGGGGCAATGCAGCTGCTGCTGCTGCTGCTGCTGCTGCTGTTGATGCATCGGGATCATGTGCTTCGGTTTTGACGTACAGGGAGATACCTCGTTCGTGTACGAGTAGAAGATCCAACTAGAGGCGTTGCTGATGTAGGGGAACGTTGAAAAAAGGCCAAATGGCTGTGGCACGAATCAGTCAGAGCTTCGCAGGGTCGGTCACTCGCCGCCATCGCAGAGTGCAGGACGGCTGGCAATCGTTCGAGTGAGGAAAGGTCGTGGTCCAAAAAGGAACGCACCGCTGAGAATTCTGACGGCCAAATAGGCTTGGTGGGTTCACTTTGGTGCGATACAGTGATGCCCGCAGCACCACCCACGAGCACAGCGACGAGGCCCACGAGCCCCGTCTTCATTGTGCGATCACAACAAACGCGACTATTTCCGAGATACAACCCGGTCCCGGCGATATACTGACCCCCAAAATTCGGGGCCTTCGAACGTGAGAAGAGGTGTCTGAAAAGACCGTGTCGGCCTGTGCCGGCCGGGAATCTCATTCAGCTTCTCACTTCTCGTACCCAGGACCGGGCAACATGGGCCGGGAATCCCCGCTCTTGCTGCTGTCGGTGGTGTGGCTGGCTTCAATCTCCGTTGCCGATGCGTTTTCCCATGCTCCGATGTCCCCGCTGTGCCTTCGCCCCTCGTCGAGTTCGATATGCTGTCACCAGCCAGTGGCCGCGAAGCTGGCATTAGCCCTGCCGGGGAGGCCAGTGAGGCGCGCGCGGGGGCTACGCATGACTGCTGTCGGCCCAGTCGCCACAGCAGGAGCAAAAGCCGGTTTTGATGCTGGCACGGGGGGTGCTCTTGCGTGTGTGGCTCCAACAGTTGCAGGGGTCCCTGGAATCCAGCTTCTGGTGTCCCAGGTATGATTGATGGATCTGATCCTCTGCCCTGCGAAGCACCACCCACTGATCCCGAACTCGAAGTCGGCATGGAATTGCATGTGTACGCTCGTTTTCACCATGGTTGGGGTCACTGTGCTTGCTGGGCAGGTGATGGGTTACGGTATTCTGGCGGGTTCGCTGTTCTTGCAGCTCCCGCAAATCATCAAAATCCTGATGGCGAAGAGCGTTGTGGGGCTGTCGAAGAGAGCACGCTACGCAGAGGTAGGTAGCCTCGCTGCCTCTGGGCAATGAGGAAATGTGAGCTTTCTCGTGTATTCTTGCTGAAGTGTTCCGTCTCACAGCTTCTTTGTTTCCCACCGCGTGCAGGTTCCAATTAACTCGAATGCAGTCATCTACCACTGGCTCATCGGTGCGCCTTTCAGGTGTGCTGCCCACAAATGAGCGTCTTCGCTGTACAAGTTACTGGCATCTGGCCCAAGAGCTGGAGGTGGATCGGCTCAGTACGCGCAGCATGCTGATGGTCGTTGCCGTGGTGGCGCCGCAGTACGTACGGAGAGAACGTGGTGGTTCTGGCACAAAATATTTTTTGCGTCGTCTTGATTTGGCTCCTTCGTGTACCGCGGGTCTCCAAGCGCGAGATGGCTAGCATGACACTGGGTTTTGTCGCTCTGTGCACGTGTCTCACGCAGCTCCCGCGGCACCTCCTCCCGATCCTGATCTACGCAAACATTCCCTTCATCTTCTTTTCCACTTACCCCCAGGTCTGTCTCATAGCCCTCGCCTATTGTATCTTCGCCTGATTGATTTGTCGAAAACACTCAGCTGGGGCGCGTGGTCACTTGGCGGAGTCACCACCACCTGAACCCAGATGATGCAATTCGGGCCTGCAGGTTATGGCAAACTTCAAGCAAGGGCATACCGGGCAAGTTGCAATTCTATCCATCTTCCTCAAGCTGGTAGGCTGCCTGGTCCGCATGTTTACGACGGTCACACAGATCGGGCTGGATCCTGGTCTGCTGCTCGGTTACACCACTGGTGCCGTTATGAACGGCATTATTGTAGCGCCCCGCCCATGACACTCTGCAGCGCCCGCAGAATTTATCCTCCTGCACCTCATAATATGCTGCCGTACACAGCCGCGGAAGCCTGCACCGCAGACAGAAGCTGTGTCACCCTGAGGGCTGCTGCGGACGGGGCGGTTCGTTGGCAGGTCGCACAGGGGATCGCATACCGCGAAGAGACGGCCCGGGTCGTCACGGAGGAGCGCGAGCGGGTGCAAGCAGAGGATAACAATTCCCTGGAACGAGGCATTTAGAAGTCAAAAGTTGAATGACATTCTCTGGGTGCGTGACTTACTGGCGCTGCTCTTGGGCTCGAGCAGCGGGAAAGTGCCGGTGACGCTAAGCGATCAGTCCTCCTGCTACACCGCGAGCTATGCTGATCGACATCAAGGGGTAAGCAGCAGCAAAGTAGGAGTGTGCACCTTCGCCCAAAATCAAAAGGAAATCTTATGAAGAAAATTACCCCGCTCCCAGGAAGGCTGCTTTAGTTTTGCGGTCAGTAGATATTAGTTTTTTGATCCATAGTTGCCAAACAGTGGCGGTTGTGTAGAACACACTGAACGAATATTTTCGTCGAGAACAAGGACAGAATTTTCGTTTGTCAGCATCCCACGTCATCAGTGTCTAAAACGGGCACTGCGAGTCTAGGACGGGCATTTAGAGTCTAGGGCAGGCACGCCACGAAGAGCCGATGTGAAGTCCACGCAGCGCGAGTTCCCAGGCGGAAACCCGGCCAGAAGCTGGCCCCGGGCACCCGTCGCAGAGCGAAAAACGGTGGCGAGCAGGGGCCGGGAGAGCGCAGCAAAGAAGCCGCATAACAAAAAGGTCCCAGGCCCACACCACTAACGGGACGCGAGCACGTGGGCGGCGGGAGCCGGGGCAAAAGCCCCGAGCCCACACCGGGCCCGTGCGCGGGATCGCGGTAGTAGTGAGGAGGCATAGGGCGCAGCCCAGTACTTCCCAGTGAGCCGTGTAGCTGAGGCCCGGAGGCTGAACAGCTGAGCCTCCACCCGGAGTCGAGCGAATGTCACGCCGCGGCGCTGCCATAGTTGCTCTGGTGTCAGGGGCGACCTCAGGGAGTTCGCGACGGCGTGCTGCTCGGCGGCGTCCGTCTTGAGGCGTGCGAAATCATAGAGGAGCCGTAGTGACTCGGGTTGGAGCGCTCCGGTGGTGGCGGCAACAACAGGCACGAGCCCATCCGTTCTGGGCACGGAAACGCCGTGCGGCGCAGCGGGTGCAATCCCGCGCCCGCCAGATCCCGCGCCCCTGATCTTCGTAAGCGCACTCCAATGTGTAAAGTAGAATCTATATTAAGGCGGTCATCATGTCCGCTGGTTAGCAGAGGGCACTGTGATCCGAAAATTGGCTCCCTCAACACCCACCGAGCGCGGACCAGTCCAATGACGAGGCCGCACATTGATGTTGCAAGGCCACACAGTTTGAGAAATGCCCTAGAAAGCCTCTTTCAAAGGCACCGGCGTTTTTGAGCATTGCCGGCTGTTTTTTCCCAAAAATTGTCGGCCGATTTTTTAGATAGTGCTAGTGAGCATCTTTTTATTTCCCAGATCCCATTACTAGACAGTGCAGGCCCATCCATGCATTACCCTGAGATTATGCTTTGCCTACTGGAAGAAGGCGAAGACCGGGATGGTGATCAACTGGCTTGCCGAATTGGCATCACCGAGATGGCTCATTGCGATCAGACTGCACTGGCGTAGATACCCACGATTCGGATACGTTTTGGTGCAAGTCATGATTACTTGCGGCGCCTCCTTCTTGATGAGAACTTCGGCCACCTTGCCCCCCGCCGACGCGAGGCACGCCACTGTAAAAACCGCAGAGTCCACCTAGCGCCGGGCTGGGACTTCAGCCGCGGGTAATTCTGGCAGCACGCGGCGAGAGTCGATGGAGCAGACTATGAGCAGAGTAGAGGGGGAAGCGGGGATTGACCGTTGAAGGGTTTTTCATCCACGCCTTTGTCGAGTCAAGAATGACGGTAATACCACCGCTCTTGCCGATCTTGAGAGCGTTGTCTGCGTTCAGTGAGGCGAGGACTCCGAGCGACCAAACACCTATCTGGACAATTTGCTCGTGCCCCGGAAACGCCTTCAACGCCTCAATGACGGCAAGGATTGCCCCGCATGCACCTGCAAATGCCAAACGTCAGCCAGTGCCCTTGAACCCCACCCACAACCCTGGACCTGCTGGTCAGCCTGGAGCTATCCGATTGCTGCGGACGAGAGGGAAATAACCAGCAATCGCCTTATTTTCATGGCATCCTTGGCAGAACGCGCCGATGAACCAGATGCCAGCCATCTGCCACGAATTTCCACAGACTGTTGAGGCAATGCCTTCTCCAGCTGCTTGTGAAGCCGGGCATGGACAACTCGGTGGGGCGTCATCAAAGGACGACATCATTCAACAGGGGGACATAGCACATCGATACGATTCGGGCTCGAGGACACCTGTACGTCGTCATCCCCCCGAAACTCCTGCATCTGTGTCACAACCTGCTCAATCCCACCTGCCTTGCCAACCTCTGGCTTGTGATGCCCATCACGACTCATGTTGATCATTGCCTTGCACGCGTGAGCTGCGATGTCCGCGTCCTCCCCAAAACGTCGCATTCCAGCACATACCGCGAGTGCCCCCCCTGTCTCTACCAGCATATCGCGCTGCGCCGTCTGCGCCCACCCAGTTCCAGATGATCAGATTCGTTGACTCTCGAGCGAAATGCCTGCTCCTGGCACTGCTCGTGCTTTGCAGGGGAAAAATGATTGCTCACCA